>ENA-UOWE01003843-UOWE01003843.1-activated-sludge-metagenome-genome-assembly--contig:-NODE-3843-length-15022-cov-4.354781_pt1 | contig 15022 bp, 12 predicted proteins | sample MGYA00249841_ERZ761562 | MGnify/ENA primary metagenome ERZ761562 (study PRJEB28883, sample SAMN05720200) | activated sludge metagenome | isolation source: Anaerobic digester | place: Japan... | reverse complement strand
CAGGTGCTTAACGATGACCACCGCCGGCGCAGTGAAGGCTTCGGCCGCCTCCAGGGCCGCGTTCAGGTCAAGCAGGTTGTTGTACGATAGCTCCTTGCCGGCCACCAGCCGCCCGCCCAGCGGCCCGGCGGTGGGGTCGGCGGCGTAGAGCGCCGCTTGCTGGTGGGGGTTCTCGCCATAGCGCAGCCGGCGCACGCGGTGGAGGGCCAGGTGGACATACTCCGGCAGCGGGTCGTCTGCCGGCGCGCCTGGCGCGGCCAGGTAGGCAGCGATGGCCGCGTCGTAGGCGCGTGTCAGGGCAAAGGCGCGGGCAGCCAGGGCGCGGCGCGTGGCCTCGTCTGGCCCGCCCTCGGCCAGAGCCGCCAGCGCCGGGGCATAGTCGGCCGGGTCGGACAACACAACCACGCGGGCGAAGTTCTTGGCCGCCGCCCGCAGCAGAGCTACACCGCCGATGTCGATCTGCTCCACAGCCGCAGCCAGGTCAGCCGCCGGCCGGGCGATTGTTTCGACGAACGGATAGAGGTTGACGGCAACGAGATCGATGGGCGCGATGTTGCGGGCCAACAGCTCGGCGTCGTCGGCGGCCGTGGCGCGGGCCAGAATGCCGCCGTGGATGGCCGGGTGCAACGTCTTGACCCGCCCGCCCAACATTTCTGGCGCGCCGGTCAGTTCGGCCACGTCGCGCACCGGCAGGCCGGCCTGGCGCAGCGCTTCCGCCGTGCCGCCGCTGGCCACGAGTTCCCAGCCCAGGTCGTTCAGACCGCGCCCCAGCGCCACCAGGCCGTTCTTGTCGTGTACCGAGAGAAGTGCTCGTTTGGTCATGGCCCTTGAGTGTATCACTCCAGACCGCGGGGGTCTTCTACGACCTCTGCGGTCGCTGCTATTGTTGGCCGGGGCGCGCCATTGGGCTATCATCCGCGCACCATGAGTTCGGGAAGTGACTATCGACGCGTGCTGGCCGCCGATCAGTTCCATCGTGCTCGCCGTCAGGCGGCCATTGAGAGCCTGCTGGCCCGACTATCCGGCCAATCGACTGACCTTCTTTCCTATGAGCAGGTCATCGGCCAGCTAGGCGTCAGCGGGCAATCGCCCCTGGGCACGCGCGAGATCGCCATCAAGGACATTGTCGGCAGCGTCGGCCGTTACCATGATTTCACCCGCACCTTCCTGCCCCGGCTCTCATCGGACGAGGATCGCTGGGTGTCCGTCGGCGCGGCTGCCCCGGCCGTCGGCGACTTGCCGCCTATTGACGTCTACAAGGTCGGCGATAACTACTTCGTCCTCGACGGCAACCACCGCGTCAGCATCGCCCGTCGACAGGGCCTCAGCCACATTGACGCCTGTGTGATTGAAGTCCGCACGCGCGTGCCCCTGCCCCCCGGCGGGCGGCCAGACGACCTCATTATCGCCGCGGAGTACGCCGCGTTTCTGCAATACACCCGGCTAGACCTGAATCGCGCTGGCGTGGACATGCGCGTCAGTGTGCCCGGGCAGTATGGCCATCTGGAGAACGCCATCGAGGCCTATCGCTATCGTCTGGAGACGGAGTTTGGCCAGGAGCTAAGTTTCGAGGCCGCCGCCGCGCGCTGGTACGACGAGGCTTATCTACCCATCGTCGTTGCCATCCGGCAGCAGGGCATCCTGCGCTACTTCCCGGGCCGCACGGAGACCGACTTTTTCGTCTGGCTGTCGCGCCACCACGCCGCGTTGGAGCAGGCTCTGGGCCAGCACATCAGCCCGGAGGTGGCGGTGGCCCGGCTGTTGCCTGGCGTCCAGGCGGCCGAGCGCGCCGCGTCCCCCCGCCCCTCGCCGCTGCGCCGCATCACCCACCTGGTCGCTCCGGATCGCCCCGCGCCGCCGACTTCCTGGGCCGCCGAACGCATGCTGGCCCGTTATGGCGACCGCCTCTTCGCCAACGTCCTGGCCGCGGTCTCGCCCGGCACGGTCACAGCCGATGACGCGGCCGCCGTCATCCAGCGGGCAGCCGGCATCAGTCGGATGGAGCGCGCTCACCTGACCGTCCTGGCCACCCCAGCGCCAGAAGAGAGCGACGCGGCCCTCCTCAAACTCCAGACGTTGCTAGACGAAGAGCGCGAGACGCCCGGCCTGAGCGCCGAGATGGCCAGCGCCAGCGGCGGCGACACCGCCCGACGGGTGTTGGAGTTGGCCTTTCTTAATGACCTGATCGTGCTGAACCGCGACTACGCGCGCGCGCCGGGCGACGAGGCGTCTCCTTCGGCGGCCGCGCGCCGCATCCTGAGCCAGGCGTTCCGGCCGATTCTGTTCGTCGGCCCGCCGGGCCAGCCGGAGCCGCGGCGCGCGCTGCTTGTCCACGACACGCGCCGCCGATTCGATGAGGCCGTCTTCCTGGCCGCCTATGTAGCCGAGCTATGGGGCATCCGGCTGACCGGGTTGCCCATCAGCAACGGCCGCAACACCGCCGGCCACGTGGCCCGCACGGCCGACTATCTGGCGCTGCACGAAGTCAGCGCCGCCTTCTTGGAGCCGGCGCGGGCCACGGCGACGCTGCCCGAACGCATCGTCGCCGCGGCAAGCGAGAGCGCCGCCGACCTGATTATTTTGCCCGGCCCCGGCGCGGGCCAGGGCAGCAACCGCTACCCCCGTCTTGATGAGACGATCATAACCGCCCTTCGCAGTTGGCCGCAGGCCGTTCTGGTCGCCTGCTGACGGCGCAACAAACAGGAGAGAACCTCGATGAGTGTTCAGTGGTATCAGTTATCCGCCGAGGCGGCGCTGCAAGAAATGGGCAGCGCGTCTGACGGTCTATCTGCCGGCGAAGCCACCCGCCGGCTGGAGCAGTACGGCGCCAATGAATTGCGCGAAAAGGCGCACCGCACGAAGTGGCAAATCCTGCTCGACCAGTTCAAGGGCATCCTCACAGTGTTGCTGATCGTCGCCGCGCTGGTCTCGGCCTTCCTGGGCGACTGGATCGAAGCCGTGGCCATTTTGATCATCGTCGTGCTGAACGGCGTTCTCGGCTATACCCAGGAATCGCGCGCCGAGCAGTCGATGGAGGCGCTCAAGCGCATGTCCGTGCCCATTGTCCGTGTGCGGCGCGATGGCCAACTGCGCGAGATTTCCGCCCGCGACCTGGTTCCCGGCGATATCGTCATTCTGGAGACGGGCAACATTGTCCCCGCCGACGGCCGCGTTCTGTCCTCGGTCAATTTGCGCGTCGAGGAGGCGGCCCTGACCGGCGAGTCGGAGGCGGTCGACAAGGAGTCTGACCTGATCTTCGAGGACGACCGCGCCCTGGGCGACCGGCGCAACATGCTCTATAGCGGCACCATCGTCAACTACGGCCGCGGCGAGTTCATCGTCACCGGCACGGGCATGGAGACGGAGTTGGGCCACATCGCCACCATGCTCCAGTCGGTCGTCGAAGACCAGACGCCGCTGCAAGGCCGTCTCGACCGCATGGGCCGCTGGCTGGCCTATGGCGCGCTCGTGCTCGTCGCCGTCGTCATCGGTCTGGGCCTGCTGCGCGGCGAGCGCAACTGGGAGAACCTGCTTCTCACCGGCGTCAGCCTGGCCGTCGCCGCGGTGCCGGAGGCGCTGACGGCCGTCGTCACCATCGCCCTATCGCTGGGGGCGCAACGGATGCTCAAGCGCCAGGCGCTCATTCGTCGCCTGCCGGCCGTGGAGACGCTCGGCTCGGTGACGGTCATTTGCTCTGACAAGACGGGCACGCTGACGCTCAACCGCATGACCGTGCAGGTGGCCGACCTGGCCAACCACGCCTTCCGCTTCGTCCACGGCAGCGACGACGATATTAAGGTTGAGAAGCTATCCGGCGAAATAGAGGGCGATCGCACCTCGGCTCTGGAACTGCTGCTCATCGGCGCGGCGCTCAACAGCGACGCCTCGCTGGTGACCGAGGGCGACGGCAGCGTTGTCGCCCTCGGCGACCCGACCGAGGCCGCCCTGGTGCACGCCGCGGCGCTGCTCGACCTGGCCAAGCCAGAGCTGGATCGCGTCTTTCCGCGCGTGGCTGAGGTGCCCTTTGACTCGACGCGCAAGCGCATGACGACTCTCCACCGGATGCCCAAGGCGACGGTGGCGATGTCGCCCGCGCTGCAATCGTCCTGGGAGGCGCGCGACATCCCCTTTGCGTCCTCGCCGCCCTATATCGCCTGGACAAAGGGGGCCATTGACGGCCTGTTGCCCCTCAGCAGCCACGTGTGGGTCGAGGGGCAACTGGAGCCGTTCACGGAGGAATGGCGGCAGCGCATCATGGCCTCGCACGACGCCCTGGCGGCCAAGGGCATGCGCGTGCTGGGCGTGGCTTTGCGCCCGTGGGAGCACGAGCCAAAGGAGACGACCGCGGAGACGATGGAGCGGGAACTGACGCTCGTGGGCATGGTCGGCATGATCGACCCGCCGCGGCCGGAAGTGCGCGACGCCGTGGCCGAGTGCCGCGCCGCCGGCATTCGCCCGGTCATGATTACCGGCGACCATCCCCTGACCGCTCGCCACATCGCCAGGCAGATCGGCATCACCGATAACGACCTGTTCCTGACCGGCCAGGAGCTAGACCGGCTCTCGCCCAGCGAACTGGAGGCGCGCGCCAGAGAGGTCAGCGTCTTCGCCCGCGTCTCGCCGGAGCACAAGCTCAAGCTCATCGACATCTATCAGCGTCAGGACAACATCGTCTCCATGACCGGCGACGGCGTCAACGACGCCCCGGCGCTGAAGAAGGCCGACATTGGCGTGGCCATGGGCATCACCGGCACCGACGTGGCCAAGGGCGCGGCCGAGATGGTGCTGCTCGACGACAACTTCGCCACCATCGTCGCCGCGGTTGAAGAGGGGCGCATCATCTACGACAACATCCGGCGGTTCATCAAGTATCTGCTGACCTGCAACGTCAGCGAGATCGCCGTGATGCTCATTGGGCCGCTGTTGGGTATGCCCCTGCCCTTGCTGCCGCTGCAAATCCTGTGGATGAACCTGGTCACCGACGGCTTGCCCGCGCTGGCTCTCAGCATCGAACCGCCGGAGAAGAACGTCATGCAACGGCCGCCATACTCGGCCACAGAGAGCGTCTTTGGCCGCGGCATGCTCCAGTTCATCGGTATTTTCGGCATCGTGCTTAGTATCATCGCCATCGGCTCATCGTTTGAGCTGTGGAGCATCAACGACGAAGGCTGGCAGACGGCGCTCTTTGCCACGCTCGTCTTTGCCCAATTGGCGATGGCTTTGGAAGTGCGCTCTGAAGAGGAGTCACTGTTGAGCACCGGCCTGCTGACCAACAAGCCCATGGTGGGGGCCATCGTCATCACGGTGGCCCTGCAACTGGTGCTGATCTACTGGGGGCCGGCGCAGCGTATCTTCCACACCGTCGCCCTGTCCGCGCGCGACCTGGCGCTGTGCTTCGGGCTGGCGCTTCTGGTCATCATCGTCGTCGAGATCTGGAAGTTCTTTGTCCGCCGGCGGCGGAAGTAAGAGAACTTAACGCTAAGGCGCGCAGGACGCCAGGACGCCACGTATCTTCGCTGGCGTCCTGGCGTCCTGCGTTTTCTTTGCTCGTTGCGCCCTGGCGTCCTGGCGTCTTGGCGTTAACCTCTTCTCTTATTCGGCCACGTTGGGCCGGAAGTCGGCCATGAAGTCGGCCGGGATGCGCCGCGGCCGGCCCGTGGCCAGGTCGACGAACACCCACAGCGCGTGGGCGCGGGCCAGCAGCGCGCCGTCGGCCACGCGCCGGATGGTGTTGTGACGCACGGCCGTGGCCCGCTTCACGTCGGAGATGTAAGTCGTCACCTCCAACTCATCGTCCATCAGCGCCGGCTGGCGGTACTCGATGCGGTAGCGCCGGGCGACGATGCCCAGGTTCGCGGCCATCATCCGCGCCATCGGCCAGCCGTGGGCCGCGGCCACGCCGACGTTGCACTCCTCGATGTAGGCCAGGTAGTTGGCGTTGTTGACGTGTCCGGCCGGGTCGATGTCGCGCCACTCCACGCGGCGGCGCGTGCGAAAGACGCCCGCCGGCTCCGATGGCGCTTCGGGAAACGGTTCGCGCCGCTCGCCGGCGGCCACGCCGGGGTGGTGGAAGGCGGCGATCATTTCCGGCGGGATGGTGGCCGGGCGCAACGTGGCGCTGTCCAGCAACACCCACTCGGTTGTGGCCGTGGCCATCGGCTCGTCGCTGCCGGCCAGCCGGAGGGCATAGGCGCGCCGCGAGCGCACGCGGCGGAAGTCGGCCACCCACGTCCGCACGATGACCGTGTCGCCATAGACCAGCGGGCGCAGATAGGTGATGTCCGTTTCGCGTACCAGCCATTGGCGGCCGTCGGCCTCGTAGCGGGCTATGTCGTAGCCGGCAGCGGCCGAGGCGTCGAAGGCGGCCTCCTGCATGTAGCGCAGGTAGTTGGCGTGGTTGACGTGGCCATAGGCGTCGCACTCATAATGCCGCACGCGAAACGACCGTTCCAGGTAAGGGACAGTTGAAGTCGCCGGGTCTGTCATAGATGGCTGCTTGTCAGTGGGACTCACGCCCGGGCGTGCGCTCTCTTTCGCTCATCACTACGGTGTGGGCGGAGCGCTCTCCAGCTCGGCCAGGGCCGCGTCGTAGCGATCGGCCAGAGCGATCAGGTAGTCGCGGAACTCGGCCCAGTGGGCGGCGATGGTGCTGGCCGCCTGACCGGCCTCGGACGACTTGCGCCGCCGCAGCCAGCCGAAGATGGCCCGCGCCAATGCGCCCAGCCGTTGCCGCGCTTCGGCGACGATCTCTTGAGCCAGGTTGAGCAGCGGGCTGGTCTGCGTCGTCTCCAGCACGCGGTGCAGCGCCGTCGCGGCCAACTCCGCGCGCGCCGGCTGATCCAGGTCGCCGCGGCCGATGGCGTAGTCGAGCAGGAAGGCGCGATGCCAATAGTAGCTCAGCTTCTCGCTGGCGTCGACGATGGTCAGCACATAGAGCACCGTCCGCCAGATGTTGCGGATGAGGTAGATGATCGCCTGCACCGGCCACAATAGACAGCCGGGAAACAGCGTCGCCCGCTGGCGGTTGACGGCGCGGATGGATTGCCCCGGCAAGGCGCGCCCGCGCCGCCGGGCGATGTCGCGGGGCATGCGCCGGCGGAAGTAGGTCTCGATCAGGCTATCAACGAAAGGGAGGGGCAGCAACAGCGACAGCCCGGCGAAGGTGGCATCGGCGTAGATGATCCAGTCGAACTCGGTTGGCACGCGGCGGGCCGGCCTGGGCGCGTCGCTCACAGCTGCTCCTCCCGCGCCAGGTAGGCCAGCAGTTCACGCAGACCGATGATGGTCTTGGCGTCGCGGAAGCGCCCCTCGTCGAGCATCTGCCGGGCCTCGTCGAGCGGCATCTCGACGATCTCGATGTCCTCGGTGGCTTCTGGATTGGCCTCGGTTGGCTCCAGGTCTAGCCCCAGAAAGACGGCGATGCGCTCGGTGCAGTAGCCGGGGGATACATAGAAGGTCGCCACAGGCACCAGCCGCCCGGCGTGATAGCCGATCTCTTCGCCCAGCTCGGCCTGGGCGCGGGCGGCGGGGTCGTCGTCAGCGCTCTCCAACTTGCCGGCGGGAATCTCCAGCAGGGCCTCATCGACAACCGGCCGCTGCTGGCGCACCAGCAGTACGCAGTCGCCGCGCCAGGGCACAACGGCCGCGCCGCCGTGGTGGCTCACAATATCGAACGCCTGCACCTGGCCGGCCAGTCGCGTTTCGGCGCGGCTGACGCGGATGATCTTTCCGTCGTAGATGTCTTGCTTGTTTAGCCAGTGGGTCATGCGCCTGCCACTCCCGATTGGGGCGATGGTATTGGCCCGAATGGTACGGCAGCCGCGCCAATCAGGCAATCGCTCGCTTCGGGGCCGGGTCGGCCGCCGGCCGCGCGTCTAGAGCGTACAGGTAGCCACTGCCCCTTACGGAGACGATCACGCCCCGTTGGCCCACCGTCTGCTCCAGCTTGCGCCGCAGACGATGAATGGTGACGCGCAGCGTGCCGTCATTAACCGGTTCGTCGGGCCAGACCTGCTGGAGGAGATAGGCGCGGCTGAGCGCCCGGTTGGGGTAGCGCATCAGCAACCGCAGCAGGGTATCCTCGCGGTCGGTCAGCATCACTGTGTGTCCGGCAATTTCGACAGCCTGGCCGGTGGCGTGGCGGCCGGCCCCGTCTTCGCTCCCCTCGCCTGGCGTTGCCCAACGCCGCAGACAGCGCCGCACGCGCATGACGATCTCCGACGGCTCGGCCGGCCGGGTGATGAAGTCGTCGAAGCAGGTTTCCAGCAACGTGGCTTCGCTGTGCGCTGCTGCTGTCGTCAGGGCGATGAGGGGAACGTCGCCGGTGGCGTGGATGTCGCGGCAAAGGGCCACCTCGGCGGCATGGCTCTGCGGGCGCAGGGCCAGGAGCAGCAGGTCAGGCGAGCCAAAGCGGCCGACGTGCCGCCGCCCTTCCTCAGCCGAGATAACGCAGTCGGTCCGAAAGCCGGCCGTCTCCAGCGCCTGGCACATGCCGTCGCGCTCTGGCCCATTGTCGTCCACCACCAGGATACGCGCCCTGGCAGTTCGCCTCGATTGGTTCCTGTCCAACATACCTCATCACTCCATGTAAGCAGCAAAGCCCAGCGCATCACGCGCCGGGCTTTGCGGTTCCGAAGAGGAGGATGGCTGCCCGGCAGAGGAACGGACAGCAGGCGGCATTGATTAGATCTGCTGCGCGGCGGCGTTTTCCTTGATGACCTTGTCCAGCTTGCGCTCGACCGAGCCGACCTTCTTGGTCATGTTCTCGATCTGCTCAACGGTCGGGACGTGGACGCGAGTGAGCACCTGCTCGCTATACTTGTCCAGAGTGTCGTTGGCCTTCTTCACGGTGTCCTTGGCCACTGTCTGGGGCATTTCCACCAGCTCGTTGACCCGGCCGCGATTCTCCTGGGCCATCTTCTCGCCCCGCTCCACCAGCGTGTGGCGATAGTCCATCCCGCGCTTAATCCACTCCTGCACGTTCTCCTGCACGACGTCGACGACGCCTAGGCTCATGTACAGGCTCTCCCGGCCAAATTCCACGACCTTATCGGTCAGGGTCTTTACATTCATCATCTCAACATGCTCGGTCATTCTTGCTTTCCTCATTGTGCCATTGAGCACTAATATTTATTTCTAACGCAATGCGTCATAGTCATGGATACTATAACGCATTGCGTCATCTTTGTCAAGCGGCACTTTGGTCAGACGCGGGAATGACGTGAATCTGTAACAAATGGTAGTACAGGTCAGCCGCAGGGACAAGTCCCCACGGGGAATTGCCATTGATCGCTGCCGGGCATACCCCTATACTCGGCCCACCCAAGACGACAGTTGGAGAAACACCCATGAATCGGTTTGGTCTACTGCTGCTGATGCTGGCGATGGCACTGTTGGCTGTTGGCTGCGACGCGAGTGACCCGCCGCCACCCGCCGCCACGACCGCGGCCACCGCACCCGCGACTGCTCTGCTGCCCACCGTCGCCGCTACGGCCACCGCCACCGCGCCCGTGGAGACGCTCCCCCCCGCGCCCTCTCCTACCGCCGCCGCGCAGGCCACGCCGGAGGCCACGCGCACCGGGGCCGACTACGTGCTGCGCCTGCCGCGCGAGGATGCCGTGCCCTCTGGCTGGGCGATGAGTCCTGTGCCCGACTTCGAGACGCGCGCGCCCCGGCCGGGCGAGACCTACCACTTCGCCTGCCGCGACCTGCCCGCGCGCAGCATCGGCGTGGCCAGCGTTGGCTATCGACATTTAGACGGGCTGCCCAGTGTGTCAATCGAATACGTGATCTACCCCACGGCCGAAGATGCCGCCGCGCGCATGTCAGCCAGAGCGGCGGCCGATGGCTGCGACGACTTCACCATCGGTTCGGGCGATGCCGCCACAACGGCCAGCCTGGCGCTACTGGACACGCCCACCAGTGGAGAGGAGGGCTTTGCCGCCGCGCTCACCACGTCGAGCGTCGTCACTGGCGACCTGGTGACCCACGTCGTCAAGGTACGCCAGAACCACATCATCATCGGCATCAGCCACACCGCCCGCGCCGGCGAAGCCCCGCCCGACGAGACATTAACCCGCGCGCTCATTGAGACAGCGCTGGACAACCTCCACGACGGCCCGCTCCCCCCCGCTGTCCGGCCCACCGGCCCCAGCGCCGCCCGGCCCGCTCCCTATGCTCTCAGTTCGCGCAGGTTATCGCGGATCATGTAGATGACAATGACGGCCAGGCCGCCGATGATGATCCACTGCCAGAACTCGATGAACAGAATAATGGCGCAGACGACGGCCAGCACGATGATGACCGACAGCAGAAACCGCGCCACGCGCCCGCGCGCCAGCGCATCAATGGCCCCGAAGGCCGTCGCCACCGCCAGCGCCCAGGCGATCCAGTGCTCTGGCGTGGTCACGATCAGGTAGCCGAAGGTCATTAGCGCCAGCGCGCCGCTGACAGCGGCCCATATCTCAATGGCCTGGCGCTGCTCCGCCGGCGGCGCGGGGTGGTGCGATTGTCGCAGGTGGGCGTCGGGCGGGCCGTAGTCGCCCACCTGGATGCGTCCCCAATAGTCACTCAGGGCCAGGCGCGTCTCGGTCAATTCCGACTCGCGCCGCACCAGCGCCTGGAAGGTGGACTGAATCGTGGCCAGTTCGCGCGCGCGCGCCTCGCGCAGGCCGCTGAAGTACGCCGTTGCCTTGAGCGCCTCGACGTCCAGAGCCACGTCGCGCAGCAGAGCGCGCTCCGTCTGAATCTGCTGGCGCACGCCCTCTAACTCGGCCGTAACTTCGTCGATGCGCGTCCGCACCTCGTCGTCCAGCCGGCCGACCGGGAAAAGCTTGTCCACGCCCGCCCAGCCGAGGGGATCGTACCACGACATGCGGATACTGCCGTCGCGGTTAAACTTCGGGCCGGAGGGAGCGCGCTCACCGCCGAAGCGGTCTTGCGTATCCAGCCCCCACAGGCCGCGGTAACGGTCAACCCAGTGGACGCGATCATCAATGAGGACGGGCGACCAGGGCCGCGCCTGGCCGGGGCCGATGCTGGGGCCGTCGCCGCGGGCATAGTCGACGAAGGGCACGCTCAGCAGCCGTTCAATACGCTGGGCGGCCGCGGCTGGGTCGCCCTGGCGCAGTGTCTCCGTCCAGAACTTGCGCGCGGCGTTCAGCGCATTCTTCACCGGTGTCAGGAAGGCCGGCTCGATGGCCATCATGTACTCGCCCGGCTCAAAATAACTGCCGTGAGAACCCGCGCCGGCGAAGATAACCGGGTGGTTGCCCTCTTTAACCAGCAGAGGGTCATCCCAGCGGCGGCGGAGCTCATCGCCGCGCAGGTCGTGGGCGGCATAGGCAGTCCACATCGGCCGGGTGGCTCCGTCCTGCTCATAGAGGTAGATAAACGCCTGTTCCCAGTCCGCCTCATGGTCATTGACACCATAGAAGCCGGAGCGCCAGTTGTTCATCGTGTAGAAGTACAGATAGTGGAGGACGATCCAGCCGCCATCACGCACGACGCGGCCATAGTAAACGGCACGGTCATCCAGGCGATTCAGTTCGCGCGTCTTGATTTCCGCCGCGGCCGACGTGCCGCCGGGCAGCGTGCCTCGCAGGAGCAGCGACAGGTTGAAGAAAGCGTCGCCGATGCGGGAAATGAGCGGCACGCGCGCCAGGCGACCGGGTGCTTTGAAGGCCGGCCGGTCGGGGCGGGCCAGCCAGCGCTGATATTCCAGCGGCGACAGCGGTTCGCGCACAAAGCGCAGGTAGAAGACATGACCGGGCGGCAGGGTGTCATAGGTCGCCAGCTTGTCGGTCGTCAGCGTGCCCTCCGGGGCTCGTTCGACCGGACGCTTGTCGGCCGTGAGTTCCCACAAGCTCGACGCGGCCACGTAGCCATCAACGGCACGCGGGAAAAACAACTCCCCCTGGGTCAGACGCAGGATCGGCTCATACTGCCGCAACAGGTCGAGGTCGCTCATGACCACATGGTTCCGGAGGGTGGCGCGGTCGGCGTCGGCCGCTCAAATACCTGCCGGACGCTGCGTTCGTTCATATAAAAGACGGAGACGACGTGGATGAACATGCTCAGATAGAACGGCGCGCCCTCCAAATATTTCCAGATGTTGTAACCCAGGCCCAGGCCAATGAGCAGCATGGCCATAATCCACGCGCCCCACAGGCGAAACCACAGGCCAATGACCGTCAGCAGGATGACCAGGATAATGACAACATTACTCAGCAGCAGTAGATTCCGATCGCTGAATACCAGCGGCGGCAAGGTAGACAAGCTGGCGCTCTCGCTGACAATGTCGGCCAACTGCAACAGCAGTGGCGTCGCCAGACCAGAACGGAGCCGCAAAATGTCGAGGGCCGCGGCAAAGATAGTCAGCAACAGCAGCACCATGATGGCATAGAGACCGAACGGCCGCTTGCCTGCCTGTCTTACTTCGGGATTGACCACCGGTTGTGTCATCACGAGGAATGTTACCGTATGTGGGTGGGGAGGCACAAGAAACACGCTCGCGGATTTGCATTGCCGCGCCCGTTGTGCCAAAATTCTCCGTTTGTAATCACAACCATCGGAACACAACAATGACAACGAAACGAGCATTATCCCTTTTGCTGCTGTTACCCCTCTTGCTGTTGGCCACGCAGGTCGCGCGCGCCGACACGATCCACGTCGTCCAACCGGGCGACACGCTTTGGACCATTTCACAGGACTACGGTGTGTCTGTTGAGGCCATTGCCGAGGCCAACAACCTGCCCAACATCCGCGCCGTCATGCTCGGCTACCCGCTGATCATCCCCGGTGTCAGTGGCCCTTTGGGCGCGCCGACGCCGACGTCCACGCCGCGCCCCGCGGCCACCCCGCGCACCTACACGATCCCGGCCAGCGCTGTGGCCACTGACGGCGGCGTCATCCACACCGTCGCTGCGGGCGACACGCTCTTTAGCATCTCGATGACCTACAACATCCTGATGTCGGCCATCATCGACGCCAACGATCTGGCTGACCCGCGGCACATTGCCCTGGGGTCAAAGTTGTTTATCCCGGGCGCGACGCTGAACCGGCCGCAGGCCACGGCCACCCCCCGCCCCGCAGCCACGCCCGCCTCCGGCCAGTCGGCTGCGCCCGCCAGCGGCAACCTCTTTGTCAACGGCAACTTCGAGGGCGACTGGTACTTCTATCTCTACAACGAGCTACAGGTTCCTGAGGGCTGGCTGCTGGCCACCGACGAGGGGCCAAACACCCTGGAAGGCGGCCCCGGTGGCAACTTTAACCGGCCGGAGGTGCGCGTCGTGGGCACAAATCAGCTGCCCGAAGCGGAGTGGCCGCTGTTCGTTTTCAACGGCACCAAGACGGTCAAGGCCTTCAAAGGCGGCGCGCCAACAGCCTTTAGCATGTTCCAGGATGTCTATTTGCAGCCGGGCCGCTATCGGATGACGATCAACTTCTTCCCCGACATCGTTGCCGACTACAACCGCGGCGGCGAGCGCATCTTCAACACCGACCCGCTGGCCGGTGAGGCGCGCATCATCCACAATGACGGCGGTACGTGGTTCGAGCCGGTCACCGCCGGACAAAAGAACACCCGCGTCTATGAGTTCACCGTCAGCCAGGCTGGCTCCGTGCGTCTGGGCGCGTCGTTCCGCAACCGCTTCGAGACAGCCAACAACGGCTGGTTCCTCGACGACTGGCGCTTGGAGAAGATCGGCTAACGGCCGCAGCGCGAATCGGTTCGTGATACAAAGAGAGCACCGCCGCCGGTGCTCTCTTTTCTTGTGCCGGTGCGTCGCACCTTCGGCGTGGCCTTCAAGAAAGTGCCAGGCACTTCAGAAAGTGCCAGGCACTGAACTACTACTCCTGCGCCAGCGGGGCGATGCAGGCCTCGCTGTCGTTCTGCACGCGATTGACCGCCGTGCTCACCGGATAGGCGGCCAGTCCCTCCGGCGCGAACGGCCGCAGCAGATGGTTCAACTGATCCATCTCGGTGGCCGGGTCGAGCCACATGGCATAGTCGGCCGGCTCCAGAATAACGGGCATACGGTTGTGGATCGGCTCCATAAGCGTGTTGGGCAGCGTCGTCAGGATGGTGCACGTTTCCAGTTCGCCGCCGTCGGGCGCGTGCCAGATCTCCCACAGGCCGGCCAGCGACAGCAAGCCGCCGCCCGCCTCGCGGACGTACATGGGCTGCTTGCCCTTACCCATCGTCTGCCACTCATAGAAGCCTGTCGCCGGGATCAGGCAGCGGCGGCGCTTGAAGGCGGCGCGAAAGGCCGGCTTGTCGGCTGCCGTCTCGGCGCGGGCGTTGATCAACTTCGCGCCCATCGCCGGGTCTTTCGACCACGATGGGATGAGGCCCCATTGGAAATGGGTCAGTTCGCGCGCGCCGTTCCGGTCGAGCCGGACAGCGGCGACAGGCTGTGTGGGGGCGACGTTGTAACGTGGAGCGATGAATGGGACTTCCGCCAACTCGTAATGGGTTGCCACCTCTTCACCGGTGGCAACCAGGGCAAATCGGCCGCACATGTTTTACTCCTTTTGAAGTCGCCGCGTTGGGCGCGGGCCGCTCCGGTTAGGGAATCGGCTCGCGCAGGGTTTCCGGGCGGGCGACGGTGGAACGAGCCAATGCCCCGGATGAGAGCGGATCAAAGCCAGCCGGCCAGCGCGTCTGGCTGTCATAGCGCGCGCCGGTCAGGTTGGTGTCCTGCAAGTTCGTCTCGCGCAGGTCCGCGCCGACGAGGTTGGACTCACGCAGGTCGGTGTGACGCAGATTGGCGCGGCGCAGGTCCGCGCCACTCAGGTCGGCCAGCCAGAGCTTGGCCGCGCGCAGGTCTGCGCCGTTGAGGTTAGCCTCGCGCAGATTCGCCCCGGCCAGGTCGGCCCGGCTCAGGTCACGCTGCATCGCCCCCTGATTGACGATCTCCCAGACCAGCCGCCATTTGGGGTCGATCTGCGTCAGTTCGGTCACAACCGTATTGCGCAGGTCAGCCCAACTCATCTTGGCCCGGCTGAAGTCGGCCTTGCTGAG
>ENA-UOWE01003842-UOWE01003842.1-activated-sludge-metagenome-genome-assembly--contig:-NODE-3842-length-15024-cov-4.227804_pt1 | contig 15024 bp, 7 predicted proteins | sample MGYA00249841_ERZ761562 | MGnify/ENA primary metagenome ERZ761562 (study PRJEB28883, sample SAMN05720200) | activated sludge metagenome | isolation source: Anaerobic digester | place: Japan... | reverse complement strand
GGTGTCGGGAAAATGGGTACCGATATCGCCAAGATTGGCCGCACCTAACAACGCATCGCAAATAGCGTGTATCAGCACATCAGCATCGGAATGGCCTATGGAACCTTTTTCAGAAGGGATATTTATTCCGCCGAGAAATAAAGTGGCGGCAGTTTCGAGTTTATGTGTATCGAATCCAAATCCTATCCTACTCATTCTTTTTTATATCTTCGCCTTCCTTTTCTTTCTTGGTTTTTACCTTGTCGAAATTGAATAAGAGGCTGAATCGCAAAGTATTTTCGAGGGGATTGCGTTGTGTTACAGGAATCAGGTAGGCAAAGTCGAGGCCGAAAATGCTGTATCGCAGGCCTGCGCCGAGGGTAACATATTTACGGTTTCCTTTGGTAGAAGCTTCATTAAAATATCCTGCACGGATGGAGAATTGCTTGGCATACCAGTACTCAAGCCCGACAGCGATATTAATTTCTTTCATTTCTTCTTTGAAGCCACCCGGAGCATCATAGAATGATTGAATCATGCCGCGCACAACCCCAACTTCTGGATCTCTACCAGCTTTAATAGTTTTTGGAGTTTTAATTGTATCTCCCGAAGGAGTTACTTCATTAATTTGATAATAAACCGGCGGAGTTGGAACCAGTAGTTTGTTGAAATCAAGCAGCAGAGCCAGCGAATTATTTTTGTCGAAATTCAAATCATAAGAAAAGCCAAGCCTCAAATTAGTCGGAATAAAGTCGCGGTCAAGGTTTTCCGTATAAGATATTTTATTACCTATATTTGAGATATTGGCACCAAGGGCAAATTTTGTCTGCATCCCTTTTATTTCAATAGGTTTTTCGTAGTATACGCTCACATCAGCAGCAACCGCCTGCCCTGCCTTTGACTGGGCGCCAGCTACAAATATTCCTCCAGTAAGATTGGAGTAAATATATCTTAAGGCAATACCTCCAGAAACTTCATTTGTGAATTTGAAACAATACGATGCATCAATGGCAAATTCATTAGGCTTATAATTACTAATAGTTTGTCCCACCTCGTTTGTAAAAGTAATATTACCAAGTGAAAAATACCGCAACGTCATGGAAACCACTTGGCGTTTGTTGATGCGTTTATATGCTCCCAGATAGGCCAGATTAATATCATTCACTAATTTGTGCAACCAAGGAGAGTAAGAAACCGAAAAACCAAAGTCCTTATCTATAAATCCGTATTTCGCAGGATTGAAATGCATCGAATTAGCATCGGGGAAAGAAGCAGCACCGGCATCACCCAGACCACCTCCTCGGGCATCAGGGGTAATGAGTAAAAAAGGAACGGCAGTTGTTAGTGTATTTAGGTTTTTCCCATAATCAATTGCAACTGATTGGGCAAATACACTACTACTAATAGAGATAAAAATTAATGATGTAAATAATAATAGGTTTCTTTTCATTAACTGATAAAATTTTGTGAGTGCAAAAATAACGATAATTTTATTACTATATTGTGTTGTTAACATTTTTGTATTTGGCATGTTCCCGGATTGTTTTCGCGCTACTTTAAAATGATCATCTTGTCCGGGCATCTTTTTTGTTTGCCGTTTTTATCAGTAAGTGTTACCGTATAAGAATACAACCCTTTTGATAATGGTTCTCCATTCAGATTCCGGGCATTCCAACGATAGGTGGTCGGCTGATAACAACCAGCCGGTATTTTAAAATCTATTTCCGCCGACAACCTTCCGGTAATATCAAAAACAGCAATTTTTGCCTGCATTTCATCCAAACTCATATTATGCTCAATATAAAAATTGGTGTAATCATAAAACGGATCCGGATAATTGTATACCCTTCCCAAACCAGCATCGGCAGGAGGCTCTACGTAAAAATTGATTTCAGTTTCCGAAGAATTGTTTAGCAAATCAAAAGCTTTGATACTAATCTTATGCGCGCCGTAACTCAGGGTATTAAAACGGTATGTGATACTCCCTGCGGCATAATTATCGGCTTTCTGCACAAAATAATCGTTGAGGCATATTGGATTGTCATAGTCATCGTCAAGAACCGCAGTTATTTCATGGCCTATTCCGATGTTAAAACAATTGATGCCGCTGGTATCCCGCAGGTACAAAAGCATCAGCGGCTGACTGGATGTTTTATCACCGTCAACAAAGGACAGAGACTCCATATTGGCGGCTACCGCGGGGCCGGTGATATCGGCACTTTGACTGTTCCCATTATTAAATAATTTCAAGCTATCGAGTACACCCGTGGCATCATGAAAATGGCTTTTAGCATAAAAACTTATTTTCCCGAAACCATCTGAGAAGCTTATGTCGCGTGGAACAAAAAAAGAAAACTCGAACATACCGTTAGTGACTGTCACATTGCCCCGGTATATTTCGCTTTGTTGCAGATAAAAGTCTTTTATCAGACTGGCACCGGGATCATTGGCTAACGTATGGCATAAAACCGGTTTGTCATATACTATTGGATAAAGTTTACCATTAAAGTCTTGCTGAATAACGGAATCTTCATCAGCAATATATCCTCTTACGGTAACCACGTTGCCATTAAACAGGGTGTCATTAGCAGAAGCCGGGTCCATGCCGCAAAAATTGGTAATAACTTTATAATCAGGAATAGCAAAGGCCAGAGCCGGATCGCCAAGCAGTGTAAAATTCTGCATATAAACGCCTGCCGCGCACAAATTTTTTGCCTTGCGAATCATATCGCCAAACCTTACTTTCTCGCCGGAGACAGGAACAAAAGCAGTTTTCAGTAAATTGCGGTTTACAATTTCGTTGCTATGGGCATAGGCCACCCTGGTTGTCGAAAACAAAGCAATGCTGCCGCCTTTTTGGTTTAGCAACAGTTTTTCGCCAGCCGACAGGAAGGCGGGATTGTCGTAACGGCTAAACTCACAGGTGGCGGTAACAAAGATCGGCAGATTATGATAATTGGCATATTGCTCAATCTCATCCATGGTCAGGACATTTTCGGAAGCCAATCCTGTTTCACCGCCATGTCCCGTGTAATTCACCATCAGCGTGCCTTTGGCTATTTGTTTGTCGATGACCTGATTTACTTCGGGATATTTAGTACCAAAGGGCGTGTTGATTTGCTTGTAAGCATCCAGATAAATCTTATCAATATTGAAGTTTTTTGTGATTGAATCAACCAAAGTAACCAGTTTTTCGGCCTGTTTCAGATGCAGGTTGATATCCTCATCATCGGCAATAAATGTCAGAGCGTTACGCCAGGGATCAAAGTTGGATACCCTGCCGGTTTCGTATGAGTCGGGAATGAAATCTTCGCGGGTACCATACCGTATGCATTTTTCAACAATAACCGCGGCTTCCTGACTTGAAGTAACAGGAAAACGCCCGGCACCAATATCCAGGTTGCCTGCCAGATTTTCACCTTCCTGTGGATCAAGCATGGTAAAAAAATCATCAGAAACATAAGATGAAGTGGGCACAAGAGAGTTATTGGTTTGCCAGGCAGGAATATAATTGGTATTGGCTTTCAGGCGGTTTTTCATATCATAAGAGCCATCACCCATCAAAAGCACATATTTGATCCTGTGAAGGGAATCGGTTTGTCCGCGTTCATAAAACATGCGCAAAAAATCGCGAATAGCAGCAGGATCGGGCTTACCAGATGAAAACTCATTATATATCTGCGTTGTGGTGGCCACAGCAACCATCATTCCATCCACCGTACGGTGAAAATCGGCAAGGGTATTGGCTTCATTTAAAAAATCAGGATGAGTAACCACCACCAATTCTGCCTGTGGCATGCCGTGAAGGTTCTGGTTAAGAATGCTGCCCAATAGTATAGGATGTAACAAATTGTTTTCATCAAAGGCCACAAATTCAAGCACGCTATCCGTATAGGCAGTCACCGAGCAGGTGCCGCCATTGATATCCAACGGCATAGTTGCAATTTCCATATAATCGGTAATATTCCAAATGTCAGGGGGAACCGTCGTGGTAGTCATGCCGAAGCGGCTAACTGCTTTTCCAGCAGTACCCGCATTACGGAAATGCATTTGCCTGCCGCGGTATGTAAGCGCCCTGGTGCCCGTCAAATCAATACTATTCAGCCAGGCAACGGAGGAACTCTGAGGCTTATTATATGAAATACTAACCGTAATGGTATCGCCCTGAGGCAGAACACTAAGAGATATTGTCTTGGGTTTGGCATAATCGGAATTGACATTTCCGTCAATCGGCAATATAGTATCAGTAGAATTTACCACTCCATCAACAAACGAAGTAACCACGCTTTTTTGTATGGAACTAACAGCCATATTTATACTGATACTGAGCGGGATGGAGGGCACAACGTCGGTCATTGTAAAACTAAAATTCTTAGTTTCCAAATCATTAAAAACTTCTCCATACCATTGTTTTCCGGATCGCAACAAATTTACTGAATCCTGCTCATGAAACAAATGTTCATCAAATGTGCTCACAATGGTATCTTCCGGCTGTGAAATCTGGGGATACGTTTGTATTCTTTTGCCCGGGCCCTGATCAAAAGTAAAGAAATAATATGCTGTATCTGCATATAAGTTTATTGCCCGCTCGAACCGCTGTAGGGCAGCATTGTATTTCCAACTGACGGTATTTTGTCCATAAAAAAGGATACTATCTCCCGCATTGATGTACCCATCACCACCGTCATAAACCATCACAGGATTCTCCATCAGATCGTCATACCGGAACGAAGCATTACTTTCGGGAAGCATGGCACCGCCGTTACCATACAGTCTGAAATCAGCCGAACTGAATGGTTCTGAAACGCCCAGTTGAACCATATCTGCATAGGTAAGACAGTGTACGCCTTGTTGTATAATACCAATCTTAAACCACTGACCCGACGATAATACCGAATTGACTGCAAAATTCCCGTTGCCGGATTTTTGAGCATTGGAAACGCATACAATGCAAGTAAGGATACAGATTAGGACAAACCGGAATTTCATTTTTCAGATAATGTACAAAATTATAAAAAAAATGGCAATAATATTGGTACTGCACCGGATTATTTCAGAATCACCAGTTTTTCAGTCTTTTGCGATACCTGCCCGGTGCTGTTTTTTACTTTCAGCATATAAACATATACCCCTTTGCCAATCACATCGCCAAAATCATCCCTGCCGTCCCAGGGAATGGGGTCGGCCCGGAACCCATTGGTCTCCACGGTAGTCTGTATGCTTTTAATCAATTTCCCGGTAATCGTAAAAATCTGAATTTGAACGTCCAGCCCACAGCAAGGCTGATTATGTTCGAACCAGAACTCAGTATAAGTAGTAAAAGGGTTAGGATAATTCAATACATGGTTAAGAGCCAGTTCGGCCGATTCAGCAACCACAAAATCTATTTCCGACTCAGCAGAATTATTATAAACATCCCATGCTTTCACTTTCAGTTTGTGTTCGCCATTTTCGAGATTTGAGAACGGATAACGCACCATTCCGCTCTGATAAGTATCCATGTCCGACTCGTAATAATCGTTGAGTACGAAGGTCTTTTCGGTGTTTTGGTCCAGAACAGCGGCAATATCATGTCCTATTCCACTGCCAATAGTATTCACTCCGGCGGAATCGTTCAGGAACAACAGCAAAACAGGATTTTTATCGGTAAGGCCACCCGACACAAAACGAACATCATTCATAAATATTTTCAGCTCAGGGCCTTGTTCATCGGTGATGCTGTCATTACTGGTTCCGCCGATAATAAAATCTTCATAAAAGCCATTGGCATCCGTAACACCATTCTGCGAATAATAGCTGATACGGCCGTTTCCAAAATTATACGCTATGTCCTTGGGAACGACAAACGTAAACTTAAAATCTCCGTTAGTCACCCGTGCTTTGCCTTTGTAAATAATACTTTTCTGCATTCTGAAAGGGTCCTGTGTACCGGCGTCGTTTCCATTGGATACCACCTGTATTGATTTATCAAACACCACCGGCATTACTGTTCCCTGATAGTTGGTGAGCTTCACATTTGCATTATCGGCAATATATCCCTGAACCGTGATTTTTTGCAATGCCCTCAGGGTATCCTGCTCTCCGGCTAAAGGATGGTTGTTTAGTGATGTAGTAACCACATTAAATTCAGGATAGGAAAGTTTCATCGCGGGATCGCCCAGCAGCACAAAATTGCTGATGGCAGCGGCACAGCCCATCAGGTTTTTGGATATTTTTATCACATCGCCCAGTAAAGGGTATTCACCCGCATTTTTTTTGAATACTTCTTTATAAAAATTATAATTCAGTGAATAATTTGATCCCGCATAGGCCAATCGGGTGGTGGTAAAAAGAGCCACCCCACCGCCGTTAGGGTTTAACAGCACCAGTTCTCCTGCTGAGGTTCGGCCGGGGTCGTCAAAACGGCTGAATTCGCAGGTGGCTGTAACAAACAATGGCGTATTGTTTTTGTTTTCCCATCCGTTGATATCCGAAACCCCAATCACAGCTTCGTGTGCCCATCCCACTTCTCCGCCATGACCGATATAATTAACAATCAGGGAGCCTTTAGCCACCCTTTTATTAATGGCATCCGTAGCATCAGGATACCGCTGACCTCCCGGTGTGGAATACTGGGTGTATGCATCAAGATAAATTTTATCCAGATTAAAATTATTATACGTGGTATCCACATAATTAGCAATACTTTCAGACTGTCCCAAAAAATCCTCCCCAACCAGGTCCGAATCATCAGCTATAAAACACAACACATTCCGCCAATCGGCCAGATTGGAAATAGCATCAGAAAATCCTGAACAGGAAGTCTTGGAAGAAATTAAATCATACTTTGCTTTATAATTTAATATTTTATCCGTTACAGCCCTTGCTTCGTCGATGTTTTGAACAGGAATTCTGCCCACGGCAATATCCAGCAGATTGTTGTACGGGCCATTGTCGTCATCATCCAGAAAACCAAAATAATCATCCGTTAAAAAAGATCCGGAGGGTTCCAAAGAGTTGTTTGATTCATAAGTGGGCACCTGGTTGGTATTATTCTCTAACCTGTTTTTATAATCATATGAAGCATCACCAAATAATAAAAGATATTTCGGTTGTTCGTTAATGTTTCCAGCCCTGTCGTAAAACATTTTAACAAAACCTTTTATCGCAGTAACATCCTGATTACCCGAAGAAAACTCATTATAAATCAGTTGAGGCGTAGTAACCACTACAGTCAGGTTATCGTCGTTGCGGTGCATATCGGCAATCCGCGAAGCTTCGCCAGTGTATTCAGGATAGGCAACAATAATCATATCATGTTGTGCCAGGCCGTGCAGGTCCTGGTTCTGAATTTTACCCTGACCAGTGACCGGAAAAAATGACGTGCCGTCAAAAGCCACAAATTCCTTCAGCGAATCCGTATTCATTTTAAAAGTAAGGCTGCTGCCGGTCTGGGTGGCATCTACTCTTTTGACTTCAGCGGGATCGGTCACATCCCAGATAGTGATACCTGATGAGGCATTGTTTAACACAAACTCAGAGATATGGCCGATGGATGTCTTGTCGCGAAAAGACATCTGACCGCTGGTAAAAGTCAGGTAACAATCGGCATTCACTTCAATATGGTCTAACCAGCCAACGGCCGAGGCATTAGACCCCTTGTTATAATCCAGACGGAGATTCAGCGGGCTTACTGCATTAAAGTTCAATTCAGCATCAGCAATGCGGGCATAGGCCGCAGTATAATCGGGCGAAGCCGCCGAAATGGAAATCAGTCCGATACTATTATTGTTGGCATATATTCTGAATGAACTGCCCACGTTGACCGACCGGGCCAGGAGACCTGCTTTAACGTACATCTGCGAGCCACTGACAAGATTCGGAAAACTAAAACCAAAGGTTCGTGATGTGACCAGGTCAAAAACCTCTCCGTAAAATTCGCGCCCGGATTTTATCAGGTTGATAGAGTCCTTTTCGTGATATGAATAATTAGTAAAGGTAGTCACCACGTGGGTAGGCGCTGCAGACGAAAGCTGAGCCGGCCCTACCCGTTTTCCGGCACCCAGACTGGCGGTAACAAAATAGCCTGAACTGGTGCAGAACTTATTTACTTTATGGTTAAAAACCCCTTTTGTTGTATCCAAAGTCCAATATTCGGGGCCCTGGGCATAAAATAAAATATAATCCCCCTGGTTAAAACTATTATCACCCTCGCCATACACAAAAATTGCGTTTTCAACCAGATCGTCATGTCTGAAATCAGCATTATTTTCGGGCAACATCTTCCCTCCATTACCATAAACCCGAAGATTTTTAGGATTTAACCCCGAAACATTCATGCCCATGGCAGCCAGATCATCATAAGTAATTTTATGAATACCGCTGCGGCTGACATCCACCCTATACCAATCGCCCGACTGCAATACAGAATGTGAGGCGTACTGCTGTGCCTTGCTGTTTCCGGCAAGTTCTTTTGACTTAATGTACGAAAAATCAAGGCTGAACGAAACCAAGCGTTCGGTTTTACCGGTGAAACTGTTTTTGCGCAATGGGATAAAACTTATTAACAAAAAAGGTTTTTTATTTTGATACGATACCCGGGAAATAATATCGATTTGCTCGCCAATTATAGCTTTGTCAACACTAACAAGCTGAAGATCGGCCGCAGGCAATTCTTCATACACGGCGTCATTAATGGCGACCTCAGGAACTGACGATGATCTGATTACGTCCAGTATTTTAAAAAAATAAGGAATATCCGTACTATCGGAGTAAACCGCACCATCAAATCTCAGAAACTCTTTTTTTGTGAGTTCACTGATATATAATTTTCCCGGAGTGTTCCAGTGAATTTTATACTCGCTTTGGGATGGTATCGCCTTTTGTTGTGCGTATATTATTGATTGTGAGAATATAAAACAAATCAGCAGCAAAAATTTCTTAAACATCATACGTTTTTTGAACCGTGTAAAATTATCTAAAATTTTCAAAACCATATTTTATCAAAAAAAATAATCATTTTGTAACCTTTACAATTAATAATGAGTAAAAATGTTAAAAAAAAGACCTCAGGAAACTTTGTGTAATTAAAAATATACTATTTTTGCTTGTTAAAATATTTCATAATAACGGAACGGGGCTAATTTTATTGTTATGCAGGATATTGTAAAATTTTTACTCTTTTGCCAATACAATCACTGAAAGTTTCGTTATTATGTTCAGAACTAAAAAATATTCGATATGAAAAAGATTTACACCTGTATTGTTTTTGTGTTGGTAATGATGGGAAGTGTCAGTTTTGCTCAGGATCCGCATTTTTCACAATACTATGCAAACCCCTTATACCTGAATCCGGCTTTTGCCGGCACGGCATTATGTCCAAGAGTCATCCTGAATTTCCGCGACCAGTGGCCGTCCATCTCCGGAACTTATGTTACCTATAACGCATCCTACGATCAGCATGTCGAAAAATTATCCGGTGGTATTGGCGTATTGCTTAATACCGACCGTGCCGGACAAGGTATTCTTAACACCACTACGGTATCGTTTATGTACTCATTCCGCCTGGAAGTCAACCGTTCGTTTTCTATGAAACTCGCATTGCAGGCGGCTTATTTTCAAAAGCACCTCGACTGGCAAAAGCTGACTTTTCCGGATATGATTGATAAAAGGCACGGATTTGTTTTCAATACCAACGAAGTTCCACCTTCACGCCTGACCAAAAGAAACGCTGACTTTGCCGCCGGTATCCTGGGTTACGGAGAAAATTATTTTGTGGGCTTTGCTGCACACCATCTCACTATGCCCGACGAAGGTTTTATCAGCAAAAGCCGCATGCCTATGAAATTTACCGTCCATGCCGGAGGTATTATTAATCTGGTAAAAAAAGTACGCCGCAGAAGCAACGACCATACCCCTACCTTGTCACCAAACATTCTGTTCATGCAACAACAGAATTTCCAACAGATAAATTATGGTTTATACTTTAACCGGTATCCGTTTGTTGGAGGATTGTGGTTCAGGCAAAACTTTAAAAACTCTGACGCAATTATATTTATGGTAGGATTACAGGTAAGCATGTTTAAAGTCGGATACAGCTACGACCTGACAGTTTCCAAACTGACTAATGCTACAGGCGGCGCTCACGAAGTATCTTTCGCACTGCAGTTTAATTGCAAACCGCCATCAAAAAGAGTCAGAGCAATAAATTGCCCCTCTTTTTAGTTATATTATAGAAACAAAAAACCGATAAACAATGTATATTAAAAGATTAATCGTTTTTATGACAGTGGCCCTGACTGCCACATTCTTTCTGAGCTCCTGTAAAAAAGAAGTTTCCAATACTACTGCCTGGGAATATAACAACCCCAAAAACGGCGGTTTTGAAGTAGTACCTTACGAAGAACAGGAAACAGGACCAGGCCTTGTATTAATTGAAGGCGGTACTTTTATGATGGGTCGTACAGAGCAGGATGTACTTTATGACTGGGACAACTACCCGCGTAGAATTACGGTATCTTCTTTTTATATGGACCAAACCGAAGTACGCAATCTGGACTATTGTGAATTCCTTTATTGGACACGAAGAGTATTCGGCGTGGATTATCCTGAAGTATGGCAGAAACGCCTCCCCGACACCCTTGTCTGGCGCGATCGTCTGGCCTACAATGAACCTTACGTAGATTATTATTTACGTCATCCTGCCTACCGCGATTATCCGGTGGTTGGCGTAAACTGGGTACAGGCTTCTGACTACTGCAACTGGAGAACTGACCGCGTGAACGAATACATCCTGATGCGTGAAGGTATCCTTAAAATGGACCCCAACCAGCAGAACGAAGAAAACTTCAACACCGATGCCTACCTGGCCGGACAATATGAAGGAATGGTGAAAAACGACCTTTATGATATGGACCCCAACGGATCCGGCACACGTAAAGTACGTATGGAAGACGGTATTCTTTTGCCGAAATACCGTCTGCCGACCGAAGCCGAATGGGAATTTGCAGCGCTTGGACTTATTGGAAATACCCTCTATGAACGCGTTCTGGAACGCAGAATATATCCCTGGAACGGACACATTGCCCGTAACGACAGGTTAAACAACCTCGGCGATTTTGTAGCAAACTACAAACGCGGCCGCGGCGATAACATGGGTGTTGCAGGCAACCTCAACGATGCTGCAGATATCACAGCTCCCGTATATTCATACTGGCCCAATGATTATGGCTTGTATTGTATGGCCGGCAACGTTTCCGAATGGGTAATGGATGTGTACAGACCCTTATCATTTGAAGATTATGCCGACTTCAGGTCATTCAGAGGAAATGTTTACCAGACACAAGTCAGAGATGCCGATGGCGTGCTCGAAGATAAAGACAGCCTTGGCCGTATTCAGATGCGCGACGTTACCGTGGAAGAAAGCAAAGACAGAAGAAATTACCGCCAGGCCGATAACAGAAATTATCTCGACGGCGATTTAACTTCCAGCATGCTTGTTGGCGGCGACTGGACTGCTGAAGATGTTGAAACACCAATAATGTATGACTATGGGGTAAATTCAATGATCAACGACAAAGCACGCGTTTACAAGGGCGGTTCCTGGAGAGACAGGCAATACTGGATCAGCCCGGGCAACAGAAGGTTTTTGGACGAAAACCTATCTACCGACTGTATCGGATTCCGTTGCGCCATGACACGTGTTGGTAGCCCTGTTGGTAACTATTAGAAAAAATACTTTTTATTCTCAAAAAACCCCGCTTATTTTGCAAGCGGGGTTTTTTATTAAATACAAATATGAATATAGAACAATTATACGAGATATTCCTGGCACATCCTTCGATAAGCACTGACACCAGAAAACTCACTCCGGATTCTTTGTTTTTTGCCTTGAGAGGCGAACACTTCAACGGTAACAAATTTGCACAACAAGCACTCGATAATGGCGTTGCATATGCCATCATTGACGATAAAGAATATAGTTGCAACGATAAAACCATTCTGGTGGATAACGTACTGGAATGTTTGCAAAACCTGGCAGCCTTTCATAGGTCAAAACTCAACATCCCTGTTATTGGCATTAGCGGAAGCAACGGAAAAACCACCTCCAAAGAGCTTATATACGCTGTTCTCTCTGAAAAATACAAGGTATTTTCAACCCAGGGTAATCTGAATAACCATATTGGTGTTCCCCTGTCCATACTGCAAATTACACCCCAGCACGAAATGGCTGTGATTGAAATGGGAGCCAATCATGTAGGCGAAATACAACAGCTTTGTAAAATTTCACAACCTGACTACGGCCTGATTACCAATGTCGGCAAAGCACATCTCGAGGGATTTGGAAATTTTGAAAATGTCATAAAAGCAAAAACTGAACTTTACAGATATCTGGAACAAAACGACGGATTGGTTTTTATTAACTTCAATAACACCATCCTCAAAGCCCATGCGCTTAACATCAGGCAATACTCCTACGGCACGAATCAACAAGCCGATGTACACACTACGTTTATTGTAGCCAATCCTTATGTAAAACTTTACTGGGAAAATAAAAAAACTATTATTGAGTCAAAATTGATAGGCAAATACAATTTTGAAAATATTTTATGTGCCATCGCGATTGGAGAATATTTTCAAGTAGGCCATGAACAGATAAAACATGCCGTGGAAAACTACTTTCCTTCCAACTCCCGTTCGGAATTCATACACAAAGAGGATAATACAATCATACTTGACGCTTATAATGCCAATCCTACCAGTATGATTGCCGCACTTGAAAATTTCAACCTGATGCAGTCAATGAACAAGGTTGTGATGTTGGGCGATATGCTTGAACTGGGAGCATATAAAAAGACAGAGCACGAAAAAATCATAGAATTTTTAAACAACTCCAATTATAACCAGGTTTTCCTGGTTGGTTCAAATTTTTTTGAAGCCAACACCCGTAATGACTTTCTAACATTTAAGAGTTCACAACAGCTACGTGATTATCTTAAAATCAACCCTTTACACCACGCTTTAATTTTGGTAAAAGGTTCGCGCGGTACCCAGATGGAACACGTTCTTTCAGCGTTATAATCCCCTCCTATGCCAAAAAAATACCACGTAGTCGGGCTAATGTCGGGCACATCCCTTGATGGGCTTGATATTGCCTATTGCCTGTTCGAGTATTCCGCAAACAAATGGTCGGGGAAAATCATTAAAGCTTCCACCATTAAATATACTGAAACCTGGAAAAAAAAACTGTCGCAGGCATCCTCCCTGCCGGCACTGGATTTTATGTTGCTTCATAACGAATACGGAAGGTATTGCGGCCAACAGGTCAAAAAATTTCTTTCCGAAAACCAATTTAGGCCTGATTTTATCAGCAGTCACGGTCATACTATTTTTCACCAACCCCAAAAACAACTCACCGTGCAGATTGGCAGCGGCGCTTCTCTTGCAGCAGAAACAGGAATTACCACTATCAGCGACTTCAGAATATCCGATGTTGCATTGCAGGGTCAGGGAGCCCCGCTGGTGCCCATTGGCGATGAATTACTTTTTGCCGATTACGACATTTGTCTGAACATCGGTGGCATTTCAAATTTATCCTATAATAAAAAATCAAAACGAATAGCCTTCGATGTCAGCCCTGCAAATATTGTTTTAAATTACCTTGCCCGCAAAGCCGGAAAAGATTTTGATACCGACGGAAAAACAGCTTCTTCGGGGAAGGTATCACTCCCTTTGCTCGCCATTCTGGACCAGCAGAGCTATTACAGCCTCAAACCTCCCAAGTCGCTGGGAAGAGAATGGATAGAAACTGCTTTCCTATCAGTTTTGAACAATCTCCCCGAAATTACTCTTGAAGATAAATTGCGTACCTGCACCGAACATATTGCAGGGAAAATTGCACAACAAATCAACACCATCAAGGCAAAAAAAGTGTTGGTAACAGGCGGCGGAGCATTAAACAAATTTTTGATGAGCAGGATAACACAAAAATGTAAAGCCGAAATTATTATTCCTTCCAAAGAAACGGTAGAGTACAAAGAGGCATTGATTTTTGCATTCCTGGGTGTGCTGCGCATGCGCAACGAAAACAACTGTCTGAAAAGTGTTACCGGTGCAAGAAAAGACAACTGCGGCGGGACAATTTACTTACCATAAGAGCTTCAAACGGCCATAATAAGCCCATGTTGATCAGTATTTTTCCGGCTGTTGATAAAAATATTTTCGTATAAATAGATTTTTAGATAATTGTTGATTTATATTTGCCATTTTATTATTAAAAATGCAGGATAATAAGTCTGTTAAATCCAAAGTTTCCTTTTTCAGTGTCATTATGACATTGGGAATTGTTTACGGAGACATCGGCACCTCCCCTTTATATGTGATGCGTGCCGTATTAGGCAGCAGCATAGCCATCACTCCTGTATTTGTTATTGGCGCCATATCCTGTGTTATCTGGACCCTTACGTTGCTTACAACGGTTAAATATGTGGTCATTGCCCTTCGAGCCGACAATAAGGGAGAAGGAGGTATCTTTTCGCTGTTTGCTCTGATCAGGAAAAAAGCCCCCTGGATATTTGTATTTGCCATTATTGGCGGGGCCACAGAGCTGGCTGATGGTGTCATTACCCCTTCTATTACTGTAGTTTCGGCAACCGAAGGATTGTTATTGATTGATTCCCATGTGCCAGTACTTCCCATAGCATTATTAATCATTCTGGCGCTATTCAGTTATCAGAAGTTCGGCACAAAAGTCGTTGGCAGTTCATTCGGGCCTATAATGTTTTTTTGGTTTGCCATGCTGGGCATCGTTGGCATGATGTATATAGTCCGGGCACCCTATATTTTCAAAGCTTTTAACCCTTATTATGCCATTGATTTTCTGACGGCACATCCTGGAGGATTTGTGCTTCTCGGGGCAATTTTCCTGGCCACCACTGGGGCCGAAGCCTTATATTCCGATCTGGGGCATTGCGGCAAAAATAATATCCGGATCAGTTGGATGTTTGTGAAACTGATGCTCATCATGAATTATCTTGGGCAAGGCTCATGGATACTGCTAAATATTGA
>ENA-UOWE01003840-UOWE01003840.1-activated-sludge-metagenome-genome-assembly--contig:-NODE-3840-length-15025-cov-5.032599_pt1 | contig 15025 bp, 13 predicted proteins | sample MGYA00249841_ERZ761562 | MGnify/ENA primary metagenome ERZ761562 (study PRJEB28883, sample SAMN05720200) | activated sludge metagenome | isolation source: Anaerobic digester | place: Japan... | reverse complement strand
CCATCTTGGGAGACCGGGTTTTTCTGGGAGATCTCGCCACGGTGCGCGAGGACGTCACCATCGGAGAACTTTCCATCGTGGGGCGGGGGGCCACGGTGGAGAACAAGACCACCGTGGGGCGGCGGGTGAAGATCGAGAGCAACGCCTACGTCACGGCGTTGAGCGTGGTGGAGGACTACTGCTTCATCGCCCCCGAAGTGACGTTCACCAACGATAATTTCCTCGGGCGCACCGAGGAGCGCAAAAAGCACTTTGGAGGCCCCCGGGTGCGTCGCGGGGCTCGCATCGGCGCCAACGCCACGTTGTTGCCAGGTCTTGAGATCGGCGAAGACGCCCTGGTGGCGGCGGGGAGCGTGGTGACCCGGGACGTGCCCCCCGGCGTAGTGGTGGCGGGAAACCCCGCCCGGGTGGTGCGCGACGTGGCGCCGGAACAGCGTCTGGAAAACCAGACCTACTACGAAGGCTGACGAAAAAGAGGGGATCGGACCAGATGACGTTGCTAGAAAAGATTAAGGAACGCCAGGCTCGGGTGGGGGTTTTGGGCCTGGGGTACGTGGGGCTCCCCCTGGCGGTGGAAAAGGCCAAAGCGGGGTTTCGCGTGCTGGGCTTCGACATCCAGAAGGACAAGGTGGCCCGGGTGAACCGGGGAGAAAACTACATCGGCGATGTGGTGGACGAAGAGCTGACCCGCCTGGTGGCCTCGGGGCACATCGAAGCCAGCACCGATTTTGACCGTCTGCGGGAGTGCGATGTGGTGGCCATCTGCGTGCCCACGCCGCTGGACCGGTACAAGCAGCCCGATCTGTCCTACGTGACGAACTCCGGCAAGGAAGTGGCGGCCCGGCTCCATCCGGGCATGCTCGTGGTGCTGGAATCCACCACCTATCCCGGCACCACCGAGGAAGTCCTTCTTCCCCTCTTCCAGGCATCGGGGCTCAAGGTGGGCCAAGACTTCCACCTGGCGTTCTCCCCCGAGCGGGTGGATCCGGGAAATATTCGGTTTAAAACAAAAAACACGCCGAAGGTGGTGGGAGGGTGCACCCCCGCCTGTGCCGAGGTGGCTCGGGCCCTTTACGAGGCGGTGCTCGAAGCGGAAGTTTTCGTGGTGTCCTCGCCCCGGGAGGCGGAAATGGCCAAGATCCTCGAAAACACCTTCCGCATCGTGAACTGCGCCCTGGCCAACGAGATGGCGGTGGTGTGCCGCAAGCTCGGCATCAACCTCTGGGAAGTCATCGCCGCCGCCGCCACCAAGCCCTTCGGCTTCATGCCCTTCTATCCCGGCCCCGGCGTGGGGGGGCACTGCATTCCCATTGACCCCTTCTACCTCACCTACAAGGCCCGGGAGGTGGACTACCACACCCGGCTCATCGAGCTTGCCGGAGAGATTAACGACGCCATGCCGGAATACGTGGTTTCCCGGCTTCAGGATTTGCTGAACGACCAGAGCAAGGCCCTCAAAGGGAGCCATATCGTGCTCCTCGGATTGGCGTACAAGGGTGACATCGACGATCTGCGGGAATCCCCCGCGCTCAAGGTCTGGGAGCTCCTGGAGCACAAGGGAGCCCGGGTGACGCCGGTGGATCCCTATTGCCCCTCGGTGCGCTGGAATGGGGAGACCCGGGCCACGGCGGAGCTCTCGGCGGACCTACTGCGGGGAGCCGATGCGGTGGTGGTGGCTTCGGGGCACCGGCACCGGGTGGACTATGCCCTTCTGGTGGAGCACGCCCGGCTGATTCTGGACGCGAAGAACGTGGTGGCTCCGGCGCTGAAAAAGTCTCCGGCGGACATCGCCCAATTGGCGCTGCTGTAGGGGCGTGGGGAGGGATGAAAGTGTACCGTATCGCGCTGCTGGGTTGCGGCCGGATCAGCAAAAACCATCTCGAAGCGGTGGCCCAGATGGAGAACGCCCGCATCGTGGCCTGTGGGGACATCGTCCGGTCCCGGGCGGAAGAGGCCGCCCGCAAGGTGGGCGAGGGCTGCCAGGCCTATGACAATTACGCGAAGATGCTTCAAGAGGTGGAGTGCGACCTGGTGACCCTCTGCACCCCCTCGGGGCTCCATCCCCGGCACGCGGCCCAGGCCGCCCGGGCGGGGCGCCACGTTTTGTCGGAAAAGCCCCTGGGGTGCCGACTGGAAGACTGTGACGAAGCCATCCAGGCTTGCGACGACGCGGGGGTGCAGCTCTTCGTGGTGAAGCAGAACCGGTTCAACCAGACCGTGCAGCTCGCCCGGCGGGCTCTGGAGGCGGGGCGCTTCGGCCGAATCCACATGGTCATGGCCAACGTCTTCTGGCAGCGCCCCCAGGATTACTACGACCAGGCCCGGTGGCGGGGCACCTGGGAGCTCGACGGGGGGTGCCTGTCGAATCAGGCCGCCCACTACGTGGACCTGGTGCAGTGGTTCGGGGGCTCCGTGGCGGAGGTCTCGGCCTTCGGAGCCACGCTGGAGCGGCGCATCGAAGCGGAGGACACCACGGTGGTGAACCTGCGCTTTCGTAGCGGCGCCCTGGGGAGCATCAACGTCACCACGTTGGCCTATCCGAAAAACCTGGAAGGGAGCCTGACGCTCCTGGGAGAGCGGGGCACGGTGCGCATCGGCGGCGTGGCGCTGAACAAAATGGAACACTGGGAGTTCGCCGACTCCCACCCCATGGACGAAGAAGTCGCCCAAGCGAATACCAACCCCACGAGCGTCTACGGTTTCGGCCACCTTCCCTACTACCGTCACGTCCTGAACGTGCTTGACGGCAAGGAAGAGGCCCTGTCGGACGGCCGCGAAGGCCGCAAGACCGTGGCGATTATCGAGGCGGCGTACGGCCTGCGGAAGTGCTGAAGAATCTTCGAGCCAGCCTGGAGGGCAAACTTCAGCGCTGGCCCTTTTTCCGTGATGTCGTTTTCGTGGGCGGAGGAGCCTTCCTCGGCCAGGCGGTGGCCCTTGTGTGCGCCCCCGTGCTTTCCCGGCTCTATGCTCCCGGCGATTTCGGCGTTCTGGCGGTCTATGCGGCATTTCTCAGCGCCATGACCGCCTTTTCCGGTCTGGGACTGCATCTGGCCATCCCACTGACCGAAACCCGTTCTCGGGCCTGGAGGGTCGCGGGAGCGGCTTTTCTTGCGCACGGCTTTATGGCGGTGGTTTTTTCTGTCCTGTTGTTCTTTTTCCAGGGAGCGCTGCGCCGGGAGTACCCCTTTTTTTCCGATCTGCTTCTGATGGGATGCCTTCTGGTGGGGTTCCTGCTTTCCGGCATCTACGATATTTTCAGCTATTTGGGCATTCGGGAAAAGGCCTTTGCCACCATTGCCAGGACCCGGATCTCCCAAGGTGTTTGGGGGGCTCTGTCGGGGGTGGGGTTGGGCGTTTTGGGAGTGCGCCCTCTGGGGTTGGTGGTTTCCCAGGTGTGCAATATGGCGGCGGGGATCAGCGTGCTGCGCCGCCGTTTGGTGCCGCCCGGCAGTGTCCGGGAGCTTTTTTCTCGGGAGCTCTGGGACGATGTGGTGGCGTTCCGGAGATTTCCCCTCTTCCAACCCTGGACCAACCTGTCGGCCATTTTAAGCTCCCAGATCGTTCCCATCTTGTTTGCCCGGTTTGGCGGTGTGGCGGCGGCGGGGATCTTGTTCTTCAACATGAAGGTCCTGCAGGTGCCCATGATGTTTGTGGGGAACGCGGTGGCCCAGGTTTTCTTTCAGCGGGGAAGTGAGCTCTCCCGGGAAGGGCATCTGGGTGTGTGGGTGGCCAAGGTTTTCCGAGGCCTCATGCTTGTGGGACTCTATCCCGTTGCCGTCACGGTGTTGCTGGGACCGCAACTTTTTCCGGTGATCTTCGGCGCCGCATGGAAGGAAGCGGGAGCTTTGCTCCCCGTCATGGGACCCTGGTTTTTTGCCCAGTTCCTGACGTCCCCCCTCTCGTCTGTCATGTATATCCGGGGTCAGCAGCGGTGTGATTTTATTTGTTCTCTTGTACAGCTTTGTCTTCGAATTACCTCCATTTCCCTAGGATTGATGTATTTCGATATGCAAGGGGCTATCGTTCTTTTTTCTGGAGCGAATGTATTCTTCTATATTTCATATTTGTTTTTGGTGCTCAAATTTTCTCACGTTTCTTTTTCTGATATTCTAAATTCTATAAAAGAGTCTTTTTTATTTCTTGTCACCTGTTTGGTTCCCTTGGCACCATTGTGGTATTTCTCGGAAATCACGATATGCATAATTACTCTCCCGTTGATGTCTGCGGGGATGTGGGTTTTTTTACTCAAAAGAAAATTGAAAGAGTTGAAACAATAAAAATGAAAAAAATAATAAAAACTTTAGTTTTCAAGATTTCCATGATCGTGCTTCCCTTTTTTTTTCAACGATCCTATCTTTCGGGCCGTTGGTTTTGTTGGCCCGTGCTGGATGGGATCTTCTGGGCCTGGCGCGGCGTCTGGTGGCAGAAAATCTTTGGTTTTAATCGCCGTATCCCCTGGCCCGTGTCCCCCCTCTGTACCGTGGGTGACCCCCGAATGGTCCGGTTCCATCCGGACAACCTGGACAACTTCCAGAGCCCGGGGTGCTACTTCCAGTGCGGGGGGCCTCTTTCCATCGGCTATGGCGTGTACATTGCCCCCAATGTGGGGTTGATCAACGCCAACCATGACCCCTGGAATTTGGACCGTCATGTGGAAGGATCCCCCATCACCTTGGGAGATCACTGTTGGATTGGCATGAATGCGGTGATTCTTCCTGGAGTGGAGTTGGGCGAGAGGACGGTGGTGGGGGCGGGGAGCGTGGTGACCAAGAGCTTTCCCGAGGGGCACTGCGTCATTGCCGGAAACCCCGCCCGCATTCTGCGCCGTTTGGAAAAGCCGAAAGAAGAACGGGAGGGAACATCATGACCTATAGACAGTGCACACGATGTATCATGGACACCACGGATCCGGAGATCACCTTTGACGACCGGGGAGTCTGCAACCACTGTCGACGTTTTGATGAGGAGCTCCGGCCCCTCTGGCGGCCCAACGCCGAGGGGCGGCAACGCCTGGAAAAAATTCTGGAAACCGTGCGCCGCGAGGGGCAGGGCAAGGAATACGACTGTATCATCGGCCTGAGCGGGGGCGTCGACAGCTCCTACATGGCGTACCAGGTGGTGCAAATGGGGCTCCGGCCTTTGGTGATGCACGTGGACGGGGGATGGAACTCCGAGGTGGCGGTCAGAAACGTGGAGAGCCTGTGCCGGAAGCTGAAGCTCGATCTCCAGACTTTTGTGGTGGATTGGGAAGAGATGCGGGATCTCCAAGTGGCCTTCTTGCGCTCCGGTGTGGCGAATCAGGATGTGCCCCAGGACCACGCTTTTTTTGCGGCCCTGTACGCCTTTGCGGTGCGAAACGGCATTCGGTACGTGCTGAGCGGCTCCAACTACGCCACGGAAGGCATTCTCCCCTCGTCCTGGGGGTATGACGCCATGGACGCCAGACAACTTCGGTCCATTCATCGGAGGTTCGGGGAAATTCCCCTCCGAAACTACCCCACCGTCAGCTTTTATCAGTACTATTTTCACTACCCCTATGTGAAAAAGATGACGGTGCTCAAACCGCTCAACTTCCTTCCCTACGTGCGGGAAGAAGCGGTGCGGGAGTTGCAGCGGGAGTTTGGCTGGAAGCATTACGGAGGCAAACACTGCGAGTCGCGGTTTACGAAATTTTTCCAGTATTATTTCCTTCCCAGAAGATTTGGCTATGAAAAGCGCCGGGCCCATCTGGCGAGTCTGGTTGTTTCGGGCCAGATGACGAGAGATCAAGCTCTGGCGGAGATGGCCCGGCCGGTGTATCAGGAGGGAGAGTTGGGGGCGGATCGGGAGTACATCGTCAAGAAACTTCGCCTCCGCGACGAGGATCTGGAGCAGTTCCTCACCATGCCCCACAAAACGTTTCGCGATTACGACTCTCATTTTGGCATGGTGCAGACGTTGCGCACCCTCAAGGGATTGGTGCGGCGTTGACCCAGGGCCGCGTGGTTCACGTGTTCCTGAGCAATGGAACCCGGGAGTCCCGCTTCGCCAAAGAGGCCGCTGTGGTGCTGGAAGAGGGGCTCTTTGACGAGGTGGTGTTTGTGGGGTTGCACGACGAAGGACTCCCCCTGGGGGAGTCCTTCGCCCCTGGAGTACGGGTGGATCGCGTGCGGCTCTGGAGCCGGAAGCTCCGGTGGGGGGTGGTGGGACACCTCTGCAAGTACGTCGAATGGGTTGTCCGGGCACTTCACGCGGTGCGCCGAAACAGGCCCCGGGTGGTCCACTGCCACAGTCTTCCCGCGCTGCCCGTGGGCGTGGCGGCGAAGATGCTCTGGGGCGTTCCGGTGCTCTACGACGCCCACGAGCTGGAGACCGAGATGGCCGCCTTTTCCGGCGGGAAAAAGGCATGGGCGAAGCGCCTTGAGCGATGGCTCATTGGTCGCGTCGACGCGTTTTTCGTGGTGGGAGACGCCATCGCGGATTGGTACGTTCGGGCGTATGGAGTTTCCCGGCCGATGGTGGTGCGTAACATTCCCCGGGGGGTCTCCCTGGTGCGGAAAGAGGCGTGGAACCTCCGTCAGCGCCTTTCTCTTCCGCCGGAAGCCACGCTCTTTTTGTTTCTGGGGGGCATGGGGCCCCATCGGGGCGTTGAGGAGATCCTGAAGGCTTTCGAGGGCGTCCGGGGGGGGCGGCACGCGGTCTTCGTGGGGGACGGCCCTCTGAAGGACGTGGTGTGTCGCCGGGCGAAAGAGGTCTCGAACGTCCATTATCTGCCCCCGGTGCCCCCCGAAGAGGTGCTTTCGGTGGCGCAGGGGGCGGACGTGGGACTGTGCTTGTTCGAGAAAAACACCCTGAACAACCTCTATTCCCTGCCGAACAAGATCTTCGAGTACCTTTTCGCCCCCATACCCCTGATCATCGCCGACCTCCCGGAGCAACGGCGGATTGTGGAAGCGTTTTCCTGTGGATGGATCTGGAACGGGAACCCCGAAGATTTGGTGCACCTGGTGAACCAACTGGATCCGGCGGGGAACGATTACGCCGAAAAGCGGGCCGGAGCGGAGCGGGCGGCCCGGGAGCTGGATTGGGACAAAGAAGTGCGCAGCATGGTAGAAGCCTATGGCCGCCTGGGCGGAGGAGCGTGGAAAAGATCTTGATTGCCATCGTCGATTACGGCACGGGAAACGTGGGATCTCTGGGCAACATGCTACACAAGATCGGACAGGAGTCCGAACTGGCTTCTACCCCCGACGTGCTGGAGCGGGCCGACGCCATTCTTTTGCCCGGTGTGGGGGCCTTTGATCGGGGCATGGGCAATCTTCAGGCCTCGGGGCTTCTGGAGACGCTGACCCGCAGAGTTCGGGACGAGGGAGTTCCAGTGCTGGGTATTTGTCTGGGGATGCAGCTTCTGGCCCGGTCCAGCGAGGAGGGCACATTGCCGGGGCTGGGATGGATCGACGCCGTGTGCCGAAAGTTCGCCTTTCCCCCCGAGGATCGGCAGCACAAGGTGCCCCACATGGGATGGAACGCGGTGATCCTGCGGAGCGGCGAGGCCCTTTTCGCCGAGATGGAGCCCGGCGCTCTGTTCTACTTTGTCCACTCGTACCACGTGGTTTGCGCAGATCCCGGCGACGTGCTGGGCGTTTCGGAATACGGGGAAACCTTTACCTCCGCCGTGCGGCGGGACAACGTGTTCGGCGTGCAGTTTCACCCCGAGAAGAGCCTGCGGTTTGGCATGCGCCTGCTTCGGAATTTCTGCGAGGGGGTGGGGAGATGATCCGGACGCGGGTGATCCCCTGTCTGCTCCTCCGAGGAGATGGGCTGTACAAGAGCGTGAAATTTTCCGACTACACCTACATCGGCGACCCGTTGAACGCCGTGAGGATTTTTAACGAAAAAGAGTGCCACGAACTGGTGTTTTTGGACATCACCGCCACGAGAGAAGGGCGGGGGCCCCGCTTTGATCTGGTGAAGGACATCGCCGGGGAGTGCTTCATGCCTTTTTCGTACGGCGGAGGCGTTCATACCATGGCAGACATCGCCGCATTGCTCCGCCTCGGCGTGGAAAAGGTGGTGCTGAACACGGCGGCTTTCGAAAATCCCGCCTTCGTCCGGGAAGCCGCCCGGGAGTACGGCAGCTCCACCATGGTGATCTCTCTGGACGTCAAAAAAAATTTCTGGGGCTCGTACCGCGTGTGTACCCATGGAGGACAGAAGGTCCGGGATGTGGACCCCGTGACACAGGCTCAAAAGATGGAAGAGTGCGGCGCGGGAGAGATCTTTCTCACCTCGGTGGATCGGGATGGCACGCAGCAGGGATACGACATTTCCCTCATCCAAAGTGTGGCGTCCGCTGTGGGAGTTCCCGTGGTGGCGTGCGGTGGGGCGGGAAAAGTGGAGGATTTTGGAGCAGCGGTCCACGAGGGGGGCGCTTCGGCGGTGGCCGCCGGAAGTCTCTTCGTGTTTTACGGCAAACGCCGGGCGGTGTTGATCAATTTTCCTTCGGACGAAGAGCTTCGGCCCTTTCTGGCCTGAAGGCTTTTCTCCGAAAAAGGTGCGGCTCGCGAGCGGAAGGGACGGCACAGCGATGGGGAATATGGTGATGTCCATTGTCGGGGCCCGGCCCCAGTTTATCAAAGAAGCGGTGGTGGGGGCGGCGGCGCGCCGCCTGGGGGCCTGGCGACATGTGGTGGTCCATTCGGGACAGCACTACGACGTGAACATGTCCGATATCTTTTTCACCCAGCTCGCCATGCCTCAGCCGGACTATTTTCTTGGCATCGGTTCCGGAAGCCATGGACGCCAGACCGCCGATGCCCTGGCGCGGGTGGAAGAACTTCTTCTGGCGGAACGTCCGGACCTGGTGCTGGTCTATGGCGACACCAACACCACCGTGGCGGGGGCCCTGGCGGCGGCGAAGCTCAAGATCCCCGTGGCCCACGTGGAAGCGGGCATTCGTCAGGCTCCCCGGGACATGCCCGAGGAGATCAACCGGGTGGTCACCGACCATCTGGCCGATCGTCTCTACTGTTGCTCCGCACTGGCCCGGAAAAATCTGGAGGCCGAAGGGCTGGGAGCCCGGGGGGAGGTGGTGGGGGATGTGATGTACGACCTCTTCCTGACCCTGCGTCTCCTCTTCCGCCCGGAAAACATGAAGAAAAAATTTGGCGTGGAGGAACGTCCCTACGTGCTGGCGACACTGCATCGGGATTTCAATGTGGATACGAGGGAGCCCCTGACGGAACTTCTGAAAGGGTTTGCGGAGCTCCGGAGGGAGTATGGCCTCGACGTGGTGCTCCCCGTCCATCCCCGAACGCGACAGCGCCTGAAGGACTTCGCTCTGGAAGACCTCACTGCGGGACTTCGGCTGGTGGAGCCCCTGGGATATGTTGAACTCATGGGGTTGCTCGAAGGTTGCACGGCGGTGGTGACGGACAGCGGGGGATTTCAGAAAGAGGCATACTTTGCCGAAAAGCGGGCCCTGGTGATGATGCCCGACACGGGGTGGCGGGAGCTGGTGGAGGCCGGGTGGCACCGGCTTTGTGCTCCGGACGCCCAGGAAATGACGCGGACCTTCGCCGCCCTGGGCACGTCGGTGCCGTATCCCGCCGGGCTCTATGGCGACGGCACTGCGGGGGATCGGGTGGTGCGGGCCCTTGCCGCCTTTTTGGGCGCCCGGGAAAACCGTTGAGAATCCTCGTCATCTCGTTTTCCGACCTCCGGAGCGACGCCCGGGTGTTTCGCCAGCTCAACGCCCTACGCCGCCGGCATCGGGTGGAGTGCGTGGCCTACACCGATCCGGGCCTACCCGATGTGACGGTGCACGTGGCCCAAGGGCGCGTGCCGAGCTACCGGGAGAAGCTGAAAGAGCTTCCTCTGCTGGCTCTGCGACGTTACGACGCCTACGAGCGCTGTTTTGCCCATGGGGATCTGCGTCTGCCCGGGGTGATGCCGGGGGGATATGATGTGGTGCTCTGCAACGACGCCAACGCCCTTCCCTATGGATTTTCGGTCTGTGGAGACGCCCCCGTGGTCTTTGACGCCCACGAATACTCTCCCCGGCAGTACGAAGACGTGTGGATCTGGCGCCTGTTTTTTCGCCCGTACAAGGAATGGCTTTGCCGCACTTATTTGCCCCGCCTGGGGGGCATGGTCACGGTGAGCGAAGGCATCGCCGAAGCCTATGCCAGAAATTTCGGGGTGCCCCAACCCCAGGTGGTGACCAATGCGGCGGATTATGTGGAACTCTCGCCGTCGGAGATGGTCCCCGGAAAAATTCGCCTGGTTCACCACGGCATCTGCGCCCCTTCCCGACACATTGATCGGATGCTTGACACCATGGTTTTGCTGGACGACCGCTTTTCTCTGGATCTTTTTCTCGTGCCGGGGCCTCCCCGGAGGTACTTTGACGCCATGGTTTCCCGGGCGGAGGCCCTCCCGCGAGTGCGGATCCGCCCCCCCGTACCTCTGCGGGACGTCGTTTCCACGCTCCGGGAGTACGACGGGGGGATGTACATCCTGCCGCCATCGAACTTCAACCACGCCCACGCCCTGCCAAATAAGTTTTTCGACTTCGTGCAGGCTCGTCTCATGGTGGCCATCGGCCCTTCTCCCGAGATGGGGCGCCTGGTGCGCCAGCACCAGCTCGGCGTGGTGGGAGAAGATTTCTCCCCCGAAGCGCTGGCGGCCAGGCTCCGGGAGCTGACTCCGGAACAGGTCAGGGTCTACAAGGAAAACTCCCACCGGGCGGCACGGGAGCTTTCCTCCGAGACGAACATGGCGGTGCTTGAGCGCGTGCTGGAAGAGGCGGCGCGAGGCCGAAGTGCCGGAGCAATTTGGTAAAATTCACGAAATTTATCGGGAAGCGCGGGCTTTTTCAAGAAGAGGGGGGCTTCCTCCGTCGGACTGCGTCGTGGGGACGAAGCCCGACGGAGGTGGACTTTTATGCCTGAGGTGTCTGGGGCACCGGAGGTGTCTGGGGTTTTCGTCCCCGGGGCTTTCCCGAGGAAGATCGCACGGGTTCCATGTTGTGGCGCTTGCGGTACTGCTGGATGGCGAACATGACCTGCATGGGCTTGACCGTTTCTCCCGTCGATGCGGAAAGTTTCTCCGCCACAGCGGCGTAAGGTACCCCATCTCGGTTCAGCTTCTCCATATAGCCCAGGGTTTCTTCGGTTACCAACTGGGATATAATCCCTCGACCGGTCTTTCCTTCCAACGCCTTGAGTTGGTTCATAATATCTGCCTGGTCTTTCATGTCATTTCCTCCCTTGCTATTGATATAAGACGCACTCTAATACCCTTTGTGGGAAAAGTCAAGAGCCTTTGATATCTTTCTTGATAAACAACAACTCCTGCGCTTTCCCGATGTTTTATCGTGAGAGGGGTAAGAGAAGGTCGTCAGCGTGGTTATGGGCTTCGTCCTTCTTTCCATAAAGGCCCCATGGGCCATCGGAATTTGTGCCTCGATGGGAAACCATTGGGTAGGGAGGGGTAAACGTCGTGGTCGGGGAATGGGAAGAGTGGAAGGGCGGAGGTTTGCCCCGGGGTTGCGTGCCTTGCTGTCCAGGGTGCGCCCCCGACATGGCCTCGGCCGCCGAAGAGAGAGACCGTAAGATGGCCTGGCTGGAAAAATCCCTGGCCCCCTGGAAGAACCGGCTGGAGGATCTAAGAGATGGGCCGGAGGAGCAGCGCTGGGGGTATCGGGACAAGGTCTGCCTCCGGGCGGCCTGGCTGCCGGAAACGGGGTGGGCGTTGGGCCTGCGCCGAAAGGACGGGCTGGTGGCCATTCCGGAATGCCCGCGCCACTCCCGGCGAGTGCGGAACATGATTTCCTGGCTGCGGCACCACCTTCCCGCCGCGGAAAACTTTCCCTTGGTGTACTATGTGCAGGCGGGGGGGCAGGGTACGCTGGTGCTCAAATCCCGGGAGGACCCCGATCTGTCCTGGATGGAGACGGCGCCGGATCCCGGGGAAGCTGCGGGACTGGAGGGGCTGTGGTTGCACCGTCACCCCGGCGCGGGACGCCGGGTCTTCGGGCGTGGTTCGTGGCGCCTCCTTTGGGGAGTGCCCCGGAGCCGCGACGCCCAGGGCCTGGTATACGGCCCCCGGTCGTTTCAGCAGATACGCCCCTCCCTTCACCTCGAGGCCTTGGAGAGGGCAGAGGCCTTTTTGTCCCCGAAGCCGGGGGATGGGGTGGTGGACCTGTGTTGTGGCACGGGGGGGAGCCTGAGACGTTGGCGGGAGCGGGGGGCGATGGCCCTGGGGGTGGAGATGGGGGGTGAGTCCCTGGAGTGCGCGGCGGTCAACGTCCCGGGGGCGACGTTGCTTCGGGGAAGCTGCGCCCAGCGCTTGCCCCAGGTGGAGCGGTGGTTGGAGGCCTTTGCTCCGGAGCGGCGGCTCTTTTACGTCAACCCCCCTCGTCTGGGACTAGAGCCGGAGGTGGGGGCCTGGATGGGATCCCGGGGGAGCTTTGCCCGGGGGGCCTACCTTTCCTGCAGCGCGGGGACGCTGGCGCGAGACCTGAAGGTGCTGGAACGGGAGGGCTTCGCGGTGGTGTCGCTCCATCCGTACGACTTTTTCCCCGGGACCCCCCACGTGGAAGTGCTGGTGTGCCTCCATCGGCGGTGAGGGTCCTAGGGTTTGGCCGGGGGCTTTGGGCCGAGGCGTGGGACGAAGGTCTTTCGCACAGGAGATGGAGGGTGACCGACGGGAGGGAGTGTGATGAGGATGCTTCGAAGGATTTTTGGGGTAATTTTGGCCATGGCGGTGGGGCTGGGAGGGGCGGAAGGGGCGGCCCGGGGGGTGGATGATCCTCTGGACCCCGCCCTGGCGACCCAGATTCAGCGCCTCATGGAGGAGTGGCGCCAGGCGCCGCTGATCAAGCCCCAGCGGGACATCCCCGGGTGGCCCCTCTATGCCGGAGGGGACTGGTCCTTCCAGTACCCCCCCGGTTGGGGCCTTCGGGACGCGAACCCCCAATTCCTTTGGGTGAGCGACCCCTCGGGGGCGGCGAACTTTATCTTCGCCCAGGTGGCCCAGGTCCCGGGGATGCCCTCGGCGGAGGCGTTGCGGGATCTGGTGTTCTATCGACTGGTGGGGCAGGATCCGGTGCGGCTGGTGACCATGGAGCGCAAGGGGCTCCCGGGGATCTCGGTCCCGGGGGACGATACGGGGGTGTCTACGGTCTTCATCGTGCGTTGGCAAGCCCCTTCGGGGGAGCTCCGGCTGGGGTCCATCCAGATCACCATCCTGGCCCGGGGGCCCTTGAGCACGTCGTACCAGTGCGCCGTCCAGAGCTGTCCGGAAGATCTCTGGATCGGGGCGTGGAGGGATATCTTCGCCCCCATGTTCCTCTCGGCAAGATTCACCATTCCCAACTACAACAGCGAGGTCCATCCCGATTCCGATGGGGACGGCTACGCAGACCCCGTGGACCAGGATCCCGAGGACCCCAACGTGCACTAAAACAGCCCGTTGCCGAGCATCGCAGTCACGCGGAAAACAAACGAACCGCCCCGGGAAAATCCCTCCACGAGGGGGGCCCGGGGCGGTCTCTTTTCCAGAGGGCGATGGGGATTAATGATCCAGGGGCACCACGTCCTGGGTCCAGTACTTCTCACAGAGGTCCGTTACAAGCTCCATGGGCGTGACGGCGAAATGGGGCGCCACCAGGGCGGGGGTCTGGAACACCATGGGGACCCCGGAAGGAGCCATGAGGAGTACGGGGCTCTCCGGACGGGGTTGGAGGGGGATCTCCACGTCCGTCTGGATGACCATGCGGAAGGGATCCATGTTGCCGAAACAGTAGTTCTCGAAGGAGATGCGCTCTTCGTCCGGGATGTCGGCCCAGGAGGCGGTGTCCGCCATGGTCACGTCCACGGGGATCCATCCGTAGGCGGGAAGGTAGAACTCCGCCCAGAAGTGGGTGCCGCCGTGCCGGGGCACCATCTGGTACCCTCCGGTGGTGCGGGCGGGGATACCCACCGCCCGGCAAAGGGCCGAAAAGAGCATGCTCTGGGCGCCGCAGTCGCCGAAGCCGTTGCGGAGGACGTAAAGAGCTTCGGGAGTGCCGGTGAATCCCAGGGAAAGGTGGGGGGTAAAGCTGTAACGCACGTGTTTCAGCATGTAGTCGTAGATCTTCCGGGCGGCGACCCAGGGATTTTTCTCATCTCCCACGATCTCCCGCGCCTTGTCCACGATTTCCCGGGTCAGGGGGGTGTGGACCCCCGGGGCGGTGTAGCGGCGGTAGAGCTCGCTGGCGACGTCGTAGGTTCCCACCCGGGCGGGATCCACCACGGAGCGCCGTTCCCAGTGACGAAAGGTGAACGTGAGCCGGATGTCCAGGTCGCCGCTGAGCTCCTGGAGGGGCACTTCCATGTAGAGCTGGCCCAGATCTTCGTCCACGGTGGGGAGCCCCCGGACCCAGCGCTCCGGCGTGACGGAAAGGACCCGCACCGTGTCTTGGTCGCCGGTGGCGATGGGCAGGGGAAACCAGAGTTTCAGCGTGCCGTCGGCGGAGAGGGCGGAGCGGGGGATCCGGAGGGTCTGGGTCCCCAGGTAGGTTATGGGATTGATGAAGGGCTGGAACGTCGAGGCGGGGTAGCTCTCTTCGGGACCGCTGAAGGCCATGCTCCGCAGGGGGGCGGCAAATTTTTCCGCAGCTCGGCCCTCTTCTTGATTTTTCCGGCGCATGATGTCGCCGTGGCGATGGGCAAAGCTGTTCACCACAGCGGAGAAGTACCGGGGCTCCCCGTCTATCATAATAAACTCAGCGCCATATTTCAGCCAGGTCTCCAGCCTATTCCGTCCCGCGTAAGGGTAGGCTTTCTCCAGCACCTCCAAGGCTTCGTTCCATGTGTAGGGAAACTCGATCGCCAGAAGTTGTCGTCCCCAGGAGATCAAGGCGGGATCCACCCCCCGGCGCTCCGCATCCTGGAAGGGGGTTACGGCGTCGAAAACCGGCCCCGCCGTGACGACTCCCGCCATCAGGCCGCAGAACGCCAAGGCTACAAGAGATCCTCTTTTCCATTGTCTCATGGTACCG
>ENA-UOWE01003828-UOWE01003828.1-activated-sludge-metagenome-genome-assembly--contig:-NODE-3828-length-15071-cov-4.644579_pt1 | contig 15071 bp, 13 predicted proteins | sample MGYA00249841_ERZ761562 | MGnify/ENA primary metagenome ERZ761562 (study PRJEB28883, sample SAMN05720200) | activated sludge metagenome | isolation source: Anaerobic digester | place: Japan... | reverse complement strand
CGGGTGAGCTTCGTGCCCTTTTCAGGATTGAAAGACGGAAACGGATCTTCGGTCGGAGGGCCCCCGTTTGACCAACAGGTATCCTCACGCTACCGGGACGGGCCGGAGAGGGCGATCGGGCAGTATTTCATCAAGAGAGCGACCATGCCCGGTCGTGTGAACCGGGTCATACACAACAAAACCGATCGTCTCTTCCGGTGAATACCGACCACAACGTCTTGTCCGCCCGCTTCGCGAGAGGTTCAGCACCGGGCTGAAGCACGCCGGATACCGTCGTTCGGTCAGGAAAGATACCACCGTTGAACGGTTCCTGGATCATGACCCTGTTCGACCTCGTGGCAGATTCTGCCAGGAACCCCGTCTTCATGCCTGATCGATGCACTGCGCTGGACGACCATGACCGGAAACGGGCGGGTTTGTACCGGGCAACAGGTGAGGATCGTGGGCAGACCCTCCCGGGACTCAACGAGGTGAACAATTCCGGCCCACCTCCCTGCGAAACCTTTCGGCCTCGATGATCAATCGATATGACCGTCCCCGCGACGGATGCGACCACAGGTGGAACGAAAGGAGATTGCTCCCTTGCCGATCGGCGAGCGCTGCGCGAACGGGTTCCATCGGATTCTTCCTCCAGGATGGTCCTCCCGATATGGCCACACGCGCAGATCAGGGGGTCCGGGCAACGCCTGCCCGCGACTGGCGACCTCTTCATGCGGGCCCTCCAGGCATGATCCTACGACAGTATCCTCCGTCGGGTCGCCCGGCGAGGCAGGCGCGAGCCGAAATGCCGGTGCGTCTGCCCATGGGGACGGAAAATACATGGAATTCACCCGGGATGATGTCCGTGCCGGTTCTTCCACCTTCTGTCTGCCACACCGCGAAGACTCCGCGGGAGATGCGATGGAGAGAACGGGGTCCTGACGATCATCCCGATCCCTTCACGTGGGTACCGTGTATCACTGCTGACGTGAAGGATCGGTGAATGAGCGGGGTGTCCAATGAGATTGCTCTGGAAAACGAAAGACCCGTTCGGCCTGAGAAGATGAGGGGGAATTGAAGGTTGTATTCGACGCCCCGGCTGGGACTTGAACCCAGGTCAAAAGCTCCGGAGGCTTCTAGGATATCCACTACCCTACCGGGGCACCCACATAGATGGGCGCTGATCCTATAAATAAGGTGAAGAGTGGATGGTGATCCTACGACCGGACACGGTACTGGTGCCAGATGCGGCAGGCACCCTCGTGGCTGACCATGCAGGGGCCGACCGGTGTCCGGGGAGTGCAGGCACGTGAGAAGAGCCGGCAGTCAGTGGGTGCCGAGATTCCACGCAGGACCCGGTCGCAGATGCACGCGGTCGTCTTGGGGGTGGGCGCGATCCGAACTCCGAACCTTTCCAGGGCATCGTATTCCCGGTATGCAGGCCGAAGACGGAGGCCCGATGCCGGTATTACGGGAAACCCGCGCCATTCCACATCGGCCGGCTCGAAGACCCGGTGCAGCAGGGCGAGCGCCTTCGGGTTTCCGTCGGCGGAGACCGCGCGCGGATACGCGTTCTCGACCTCCTGGCGTCCCTCAAGGACCTGCCGGGTTAGCATCAGGAGGCCGAGAAGAATATCATCGGGCTCGAACCCGGCGACCACCTGCGGGACCCTGAACCGTTCGTACTCCCGGTAACCGCTTACGACACAGACGTGCCCCGGGAGCAGAAACCCATCCAGAGTCGCCTCGCCACGAGTGAGCAACCACTCCATCGCGGGTGGGACGAGGCGATGGCAGCAGACGATGGAAAAGTTTGCCGGCGGGTGAGAGTCGAGGGCTGCTGCGACCGTCGGGGCGGTCGTCTCGAATCCGACGGAGATGAAGACCACCTCCCGGTCGGTCTTTTCCGCGATCTCGACCGCCTTGTGCACCCCCTGGACCACCCGGACATCCCCGCCGCACGACTCGAGCGACCCTTGCGTCCCGGGAACACGGAGCAGATCGCCGTAGGTCGCGACAATGCAGCCCTTCCGGGCCAGCTCGATCGCTGCGTCGATCTCCCCCTGCGGGGTGATGCAGACAGGGCACCCGGGACCCATAACGATACGCAGACCCGATGGAAGGACGGACCGAAGCCCATGGCGTGCGATGGCGGCCTCATGGGTTCCGCAGATATGCATGAAGCTCAGGTCCCGTCCGACCGATGCGACAGCCTCTCCGAGGGCCTGCGCCACCTCACTCGTGACAGCCATTACTCCTAGATTTTTTACGTCCAGGGCCATAAGCTGTGGGATCAGATGCTGATGGACCTTGTGCTGGCCCTCGCCATGGTCCTCGCCGGAATCGCAGTGGCAGTGGCTGTCTATATGTTCAGCGGGCGACTGGAGCGCCGGATCGAGGAACGTCAGGGGTCGGGCGTGCGGATCTTCTCGTACATGCTCGTTGCCCTCCGGAGACCGCTCCTGCTCGGGATCGTCGCCGGATCGATCTATCTGGTGGCGCGGTTCGTGCTCGAACTCCATCCTGAGTATCCCTGGCTCGACGACCCACGGTACCCGATCGCGGTGGCGATCCTCCTCGTTACCTGGGGGCTGGCCAACATCTTCTCCTGCCTGACCCTTCGATTCGGACACGAGTTCATGCAACGTGCACAGCAGGAGTACGACTCCCGCCTGCTCGATCTGCTGGCGAGTGGGATCCGGTACCTCGTCTGGTTCATCGCAATCCTGTATCTCCTCAACTTCCTCGACATCTCGATCACACCGCTCCTCGCCGGTGCCGGTATCGCCGGGATCGCGATCGCCCTTGCAACCCAGGACATCCTCTCGAACCTTCTCGGCGGCGTCATCATCATCCTGGACCGGCCGCTAAGCATCGGGAACAAGGTCAGGGTAGACCCGTATACCGGGACGGTGGTCAGGATCGGCCTCAGGTCGACCCGACTGCAGACCGCCGACGGGCTGGTCGTGACTGTCCCGAACTCGAGGATCGCATCGAACATCGTGGTGAACTATTCGACCGGTGATCCCAGGACGTTCGTCCAGATCCCCGTCACCATCGACAGCATCACCTCCATGGAGAGGGACCGGACGGTCCTGCAGGATGTTCTCGGGAGGGTCGCATCACGAGCGCCGGCGGCATGGGAGATCGGAGAGATGGCGGTCCTGCTCGGCGAACTCAGCCGCTTCGGCCCTGTCTTCCTCCTGAAGGTCCGTGTCAGGGAGGAGGTGGACCAGAACGCCGTCAAGGACCTCGTGCTTTCGGAGGTCGCCGCATCTGCCCGAAACGGGGAGCTCCGCCTCAATGTTACTCCAGGTGGCGGACGCGATCCGCGCCGCCCGGACGAGACGGCATAGGGTTTCCGTCATCCATTCAGGGCCTGGATATTTCAAAAGGAGGAGATTCCCCCCGGATATTCCGGGCGATCCTCTCTGCCAGTGATAGCGCGGATCGTATACCCTCAGACAGCACCTCCCGGAGGACGGAGAAGGGGTCCTTCGGAGTGGGTGAAACGGTCGTTGCACGCACCGCAACCGTAGGAATCGTCACAGCGGTCCGGGTTGGTTCCATGGTCACGGTCGGTGAGTCTGTCGGAGAGGGGGTCGCAGGAGGACGGATCACGATCCGACGACCGGTATCCGACGGCATCCCGCTGATGACCCCGATGAAACCGGGAGTCGTGAACCAGCACCGTCCCGACTCGTCTAAAAAGACCATCCGTACGTTCGAAGAGACTCCCAGTCCGTCCTCCCGTTCGAGCAGCGCAACGAGTTCCCCGTCGCGCCAACCGACGAGACCCCCGTCGGTGGCGCACCAGAGAGTACCGTCGGGCGCGGCACGGCAGTCATTGAAACGGGTGATCGTCGGTCGGATACGGTCTGCCCGCAGAACCTCCCTGAATCCCTGGTCAGGGTCGTGGTGAACGATCAGGGTTTCATTGAAGGCGTAGCATCCACCGAGGGGATCCGCCCGGACCTGTTTCAACAGGCTGTAGTGTGATCCATCCTTCTCCACGCGCGAGAACCGGATCGGGTCCACGTGGTCGCGTACCTCCCAGAGACCTCCGTCCAGCGATGCAACAACGAGCCGGTCGAACCTGGCATCGACCGCCATGCTCGCGACCGAATTGCATTCCAGTCCGCTCCGACCGTGGGGCTGGAACCAGGTCCAGTGTCCTCTCCGGTACCGATGGAGGCCAGATGAACCCGTGGCAATGAAGAGATCATCACCCCATCGCTGGAGGTCACGGACGATCGGGTCCTTTAACAGCGCGACATCGGAGTAGACCTCGAAGACATGACCATCGAACCGCTGCAGACCACACCCATAGCCGATCCAGAATGCGCCATCGGCGTCGTACTCGAGTGCGAGCACCATGTCGTCGAGGAGCCCGAGGCTCGAATTGGAGGGATGCGCGTGAAACCGCTGCCACCCGTTCTCGGAGTAGAACGAGATACCGTTGTCTGTCGCAAAGACGACACTCCCACCCGGTCCGTTCACTGCGTCCAGCACCCGATCGGAGGTACAGGTGTCCGAGGCAGGCTCAAAGAGCATGATCCCTGCAGAGGCCGTCGCGACCAGATAGAGGGAGAGGAGGAGGATCAGAGATCGCAGCACGTCCCATCAGCCCGCTTGACCGTGACGCGCCCCCCCTCCCGGGGGAAAAAGACGACCGAGCGACCCACGTTGCCCCCGGTCAGCTCCGCAACGACCTGGATGCCCGCATCATCAAGCAGACTCCTGAGTGTCCGGGTATTCCGGTCACCGATATTCAGGTTCCCGCTGAACTGAGCGAACATGCTCGCACCGCCGACGAGTTTCGCCACCAGATTCTGCATGCGGCACCCCTTTCCGAGCATCCCCTCGAGCAGTAAGGGGACCGCCGTATCCGCGTACTTGCCCGGTCGATCGAGACGTCCGTGCGAATCCGGGAGCATCACGTGTGCCATCGAACCCATGGCCCGCCTGGGTTCATAGAGGATGAGAGCGACGCAGGACCCGAGCCCGATCGTTGCCATCGGGTCCTGCCCGATACAGTACTCACCGATTCCCACGATCGCCGCCCTGCCCTCGTAGAAGCTGGAAGAGCTCATGGGACCCCTACATAGGCCCGACAACGTTCTCAAGCAGCCGCAGGATGTCAATGAGCGTCCGGGTGTCGGGCAGGAAGAGAATGTCGGAGTTCACCATGTGTTCCTCGTCCATCAACTCCGTTCTGAAGAGGATCACCTCGTCGATATCGGCGTCCATCGTTGCGAGCAGGGACTCCATCCCGGCATGCGCCATGTCGATTGCCATTTCAGGCGGGGAGGGAAGCATCACGATCCCGAGCAGCATGGCTGTTCCGTCGAGGAATGCCGAGATCATGATGTTTCCGATCTCCAGGAGCGCAGACTGGTCCATCTCCCCGAACTCCCGATCGGTATCGCTCATCCCGAGCATCGTATTGGTGAGACGGAGCGCGGACTCGCGTGAGACAAGGAGGACGATGTAACCCCCGGGTTCGATCTCGCCCTGGAGCTGAAATACCACCATGGCCGAGTACTCGTCCCCGATATAATCGTAGATCTGGCCGATATCAACCACCCGGACTTCGGGGACCGACATGTTGATCTGGCACATTAGCATCTGCGACAGCGTTGTCGCGGCATGAGCCGCCCCGATGTTTCCGAGTTCCCGGATGGCGTCGAGCTGTACTTCTGTCAATTGCATGTTATCTACACCTTCAGACCATGGTATTCACGTCGACCACCGGCACGACGTCACCATCCCCGAGGATGGTCACACCGCTCACGCCACGGGAGCTGCCGATCAGTCTGTTCAGCGGTTTCACGACAACCTCCTGCTGACCCTCCACAAGGTCGAGAGGCAGTCCACACTTCCGGTCCTCGTACTGGACCACCAGGATGATGTCCCCTTTCGTCGGCGGTCCGAACATCTCGTCGAGCCGGTAGATGGGCAGCACCTCGTCGCGTAACAGGATCGCCTCGTTCGACCCGATACGATGTATGGCGTCTGCGGTGAGCGAGGCAACCTCGATGACACTGTTGATCGGGATCGCGATCCGCCGCGTGTTGATCCGGACGATCATGACCTGGATGATCGCCATCGTGGGGGGAAGTATCAGTTCGAACCGGGTGCCCTGTCCGGGGACGGAGCTGACCTTCACCGAACCCTTCAACGCTTCGATCGAGGATTTCACCACGTCGAGACCCACGCCGCGTCCGCTGATATCGGTGATCTTCTCGGCAGTCGAGAACCCGGGCTGGAAGAGGAAGGCGAGTACCTCCTCGTCGGTGAGAAGGGACGCCGCCTCGCTCGTTGCCAGGCCGCGCTCGACCGCCTTCTTCCTGACCCGCTCGATGTCGATCCCGGCACCGTCGTCCGACAGTTCAATGACGACATTGTCACGGTCCCGGTGGGCGGAAAGGCGGAGCATCCCGACCCTGCGCTTTCCCGCACGTTCACGCACTTCGGGCAGCTCTATCCCGTGGTTGATCCCATTCCGGATCAGGTGAAGGAGCGGGTCTGAGAGACCGTCCATCACGGAACGATCGAGCTCCGTCTCCCCTCCCTCGATCACGAACTCGACCTCCTTTCCGTCGTGCTTTGCGACGTCCCGGACGACACGGGGGAACCGGTTGAAGATCTGGTTGAGGGGGATCATCCGGATCAGCATCATCAGGTTCTGCAGTTCGGAGACAGAACGCTCCACCACGCTGATCGCCTCGTCCATCTCCTTGATCCGGTGCAGTTCCGCGATCTGCTTGAGACGGCCCCGGTTGATCACGAGGTCCTCGACCAGGTTCATGATGTGATCGAGCTGGTGAATATCGACCCGGATATTCTTGATCTCCCGGCCTTTCTCACGGTCTCGTTCCCGGGTCCGGCGATCCTCCTCTTCACGGACCCCGGGAGGACAGGAGGAAGGAGCCGCTCCCAAGGAGTCGTCTGTCCCGCGATGGACCGGCGACACCGTCACCGCGGCGATCTCCGTTCCGGATGCCGCAATCCGAAGGGCCTCCTCCCCGGCATCGCTCGCGATCTCGACCTCCAGGTCTCGCTCGAAGGCTCCCTCGTCGATCGCCTGGCGGGACGGTGTCGTCGTGAGCACGGTCCCCAGGGCGTCGAGGTTGGTGAGGACGAGCATCGCCCGCACATCGGCCATCGCCGACTCCTCGCTGACACGCACACGAACCCGGTACACCGGCCGATCGCCGGGATCCCCAGGGTCGCCGGACGGGGGTTCGGGATCAGGGGGCGCAGGCGCCGACGCTGAAACGGCATTCGAAACCACGGACCGGTTCCCGGACCCGCGATCCACCCACAGTCTGAGCATATCGACCAGATGGCCCGTATCACCGTGATGTCCGTTTCCCCCGGACTCGATCCCGTCGATCATCTCCTCGATCACGTCGGTGCAGGCGAGGAGGAGGTCCACCAACGGAGGCGAGACGTCCAGGGTGTGGGCTCGGATCAGGGAGAGAACATCCTCCATCGAGTGGCAGAGCCGTTCGGTTTCTTCGAAGCCCATCGAGGCCGAAGCGCCTTTCAGGGTGTGGACTGCACGAAAGATCTCGTCGATGGCGCCCTCATCGATACCCTGCTCGAGAACGAGGAGGGATTTGACGATCGTCTCGTGGTTCTCGCGGGACTCCGCGACGAAGAGACCACGGTACGCCTCGAACTCGGACATGTCACCCCTCCATCCGGGAAACCACCCGCTCGATCTCCCGGGCGATCCGGCGGAGCGGGACCACCTGGTCGACGGCCTTTCGTTCGAGGGCCGAACGGGCCATGCCGTAGACCAGGCAGTCCTCCTCTGCGCAGACGATGGTCGATCCCCCTGCCTGCTTGACCGCCAGGGCACCCGCTCCGGCGTCGTTCCCCATGCCGGACAGGATCACAGCCACCGCGTTCGGGCCGAACACCTGTGCACCGGAGACGAACGTCCGGTCGACCGCCGGACGGACGCCATGCTCCGGAGACGAGGTGGTGTGGACGATCTTGCCCGATCGTCGCCCGGAGGGATCCACCGAACCGGTGACCACGGTATGAAAACCCGCCTTCGAAACGAGGATCCGGCCACGAATCAGCTGGTCTCCCGAAGCAGTCTCTGCGATCGGAAGGGCGGTGAGCCTGCGGAACCGTTCGACAAGTGCCGCGGTGAACCCGACCGGCATGTGCTGGGTGACGATCACCGCCGCGTCAAGGTCCGGTGCCAGCTCCGAAAGGACACTATCGAGCTGCTGAGGGCCACCGGCAGAGGAACCGATCATCACCAGCCGCCTGGCAACCTCCGATTCACCCTGCATCACCGGTGCAGTCCTCGGGACCGGTCGATAACTGACCAGGTGACGCACCTTTGCAAGGAGATCGTCCGCGATCCCCCGCACCTCGTTGATCCCCCTCGGTTTGAAGAGAAAGTCGTCGGCTCCGAGCTCCATGGCACGGCGGGTCATCTCCGCATCACGGGTCGTCAGGGAGCTGAGCATCAGGACCCTGGGTCCATCCTGCCGGGTGGCAAGGGCTTCAAGGACCTCGATGCCGGTCATCTTCGGCATCTCGATATCGAGCGTGACGAGGTCGGGCCTCAGAGAATCGATCTTCGCGAGGGCATCCGTCCCGTCAACCGCCGTGCCGACCACCTCGATCTCGGGGTCGTGGGAGAGGATATCCTTGATGACAGTCCGCATGAAGACGGAGTCATCGACAACGAGGACGCGCATCAGCACTCAGGAGGCAAGCACGTTCTTAACCTCTTCCAGCACCTTGGGAGCCTGGAACGGCTTGACGATATACCCACGGGCACCGGTCTTGATCGCGAGTTTGACCATCTGTTCCTGCCCGACGGCTGTACACATCACCACCTTCGCATTCGGATCGAACTGGCGAATCCCCTTGAGGGACTCGATCCCGTTCATCTTCGGCATGACCACGTCCATCGTTACAAGGTCCGGTTTGAGTTCCTTGTACTTCGCAATCCCCTCTTCGCCGTCTGCTGCCTCACCGACGATGGTATGACCGCCTGAGAAGAGTATGTTTTTTAAAAGAGTCCGCATAAAGAGGGTGTCATCGACGATCAATATTCTTCCCATGGGGCACCAGATCATAGGTTGAGTCTAAGCTGTATAAAGAAATAATGTGACAAAGATACGATGAATTCTGCAGATTACTGTTTTGTTGCGTCGGCGATGTATTTGATCCCCTTCGTGGTCAGTTTTACCTCTCTGCGGACCTCCACGACCTCGGCGATCCCCAGGTTGATCAGTTTGTCGTAGATCGCATTCAGCCGTTTGTTGTTGAGAGAGAGCATGTTGATGATCGCCGAAGAGTCCATACCGGAATAGACGAGCATCGCTACCTGCTGGTCGTACTCATCGAGCTCGTCACCCTTCATCTCCATGCTCTTCGTCGCATCCGTGAGGAAGTTATAGAGGACCTGGAGGGTGGAGATCGGGCAGAGGACGAAACTGGTGACGACCTCACCGGCATCGACGTGATCGATCTTCACCACGTCGGTCTGCCGGCCCTGCACCTCCTTTTTTGTCAGCTCGATGTCAGCGACGTCCGAGAGCGGGACACAGACCTGTTTTCCTGCGGATGCGAACCAGATACCTGTCCGGACGACGACGATGGACCCCTTCTCCCACTGCGCATCGGTGACAAGAACACCTCCCCGTATCGCGGGAGAGAGAAAGTATGCATTGAGCCGGTACCCATTGCAGTGGGTCAGGATCAGCCTTCGCATGATCGCGACCACTTTCTCGACGGTCAGGATACGATAGACCGTCTCGGGGTTCCCCCTCACGGTCACGATGAGCAGGTTCTTGCGCTCCTCGAGGTTAATGACATCCCTGAAGGCGACCTTCCGGTTCACTGGAGGGGGGATGACCATGTGGTCCTCCTCGAGTCCGAGCCGAATCCCGATCCAGGCACCGTTCTGTTCGATCTTGACCGGTACTTCCTTCATACTCCACGTCGTTGATTATTTCTGTTGGTCGAGGTGAGATATAGGGTCTTTGAATCCGGAGGCATGTGATCAGGGCAACGGTCAGGACTCGGACGATCGACCCGTGGTCCCCTCGGTTCCTCCTCCAAGAAGGGTCAGGACCTCCTCGAGTTCGGTGATCAGTTCCTCCGAGCTGACGTGGACGTCCTTCAGATCCCGGAGAAGGGAGACATCCTGCTTCACCCGGACCCTCTTCGTTTCGCTCGCAAGGAGGGAGAGCATGTCCCTCTCGCTTCCGGTTGCACCGGCGGCGAACGCAGCCATCTCGTCGCCCGGATTCGACTGGATCCCCTGAACCGGGGTCGAGGTGATCACCTCCGGTATGCCGGGCGGCGGTTCGGGCTCGCTGCCCGTACCCAGGAGGGATTCCATTCCCGGCGTCTCGGCGAGGGCAGCCATCTCACCGGCATCGATCTCAAGGCCCTCAAGCTCGGAATCGGCAAGATCCGACTCGTCAAGGCTGGATAGTTCGTTCTCGATCTCGTCGATCCCTTCAAGGTCGGTGAACTCTTCCAGGTCACTGGCGTGTTCTGCCAGGATTGCGGCAGCGGCATCCTCGAAGACGTCGCCACCCTCCGGAATGGATTCCATCACGAGCTCTGGCATGGCAGCTGCCGGAGGCGGGGGTGCCTCCGACGCTTCATCCAGGGACGACGTGTCGAGGGCATCCAGGTCCTCGAGGTCCCCGAGGAGATCGCCCTGCAGCTCCTCGTCCGAGAGGGAGAGAAATGGATCCTTCGCTGGACGGGCCTCCAGAGATTCTGTCCCGGGTCCGGCGGTCGAAGGAGCCTTCGGCGAGGTGGGGGGGGGAGCGGGTGCGGTTTGTTCAGGTGCTGCAGCGGCAACCGCGTTTTTCACCACGTTGGAGCGACTCTTTCTGCTGGCCCGGAACTCTCCCAGGCTCTCCTTGATACCTGCGAAGAGGGGACGGCGTTCGGAGTGTTCTTTCTCGGGGGTGGTATCCGATTCCTGTTTTTTTGACCTCCCAAAGAGCGGGACCCGGGTCTGCTTCTCGTTCTCCGCGGCAGCCTCCGAACCGGAAGACGGCGTTCTACGGAGACGCCCCGCGATCGATCGCAGATCGGTTGCCGTGATCGCGCCGGTGAGGACAAGAAAGAGCAGACCGACGATCAGGAGGATCAGGAGCATCCAGAGTACCGGGATGTCGAGGAAGAGCAGCACCAGGCCGGTGGCGAGAGTGGCCACGAAGAGAAAGGTTTGCCTCTGGCGGTCGTTCATCCCCCTGTCGCCCCCGCCTGTGCGATCTGGGTCAGTACATCGACGGAGAAGAAGACACCGACGGCGATCGGCACCAGGAGATAGATGATCCCCGAGAGCGAGAAGAAGAGCGTGGAATAGAAGTAATACATGTACCGGTCCCCTCCTCCCACGATCCTTGCTGCGATCACGTTCGCGACCGTCAGGATCAGCATGATGACGACGACGTAGGTCGTCATCTGCTCTTTCGGGAAGTTGACGAACATATTGAGCGACCCGGAGAGAAAAGCGTTTCCGGCCATCGAATTCATGTCTCCGGAACCGGAACCCGCAGATGCGGCTGCCTGCTGGAACTGGGTCATCATCTCCGCGACGGCAGTCGTCAGCACGGCCATGATGTTATAGAGCGAGACGAAGATGGCGATCATCGCCGCGTGCATCGGGACAAGCAGCACGATGAACGACCGGGAGAACATATCCTTCTTCTCACGGAGCAGGACCATCTCCAACATCGAGAGGCCCACGACCTTGCCGATGTCGCCCGCGGGTCCCCCCATGCTGACCGTGTCACGAAAGATGTTTAAGAACTTGTAGATCAGGTTGGAGCCGGACTCTCCGATGAACCGCTCCCAGATCGCGTCCTCCTCGAGTCCCAGATTCATCTTGGAATAGACCGAACGGATCAGCGGGTCGAGTGCGACGAGGGACTTCTTGTCCACCTGACCGAGGGCATGGACCATGGTCGCTCCCTGGCCCTGTATGACGGCCCCGAGGGACCGGATGAAGACCGAGAAGTCCGCATCGCGGAGGGTGATGTTCGCGTCGTCGATGAAACCGAGGAGACCGAGGGGAGCGAGCATCAGGCCCGCGAAGAGGCAGATCACCCCCGCGTTCACCCCGAGCAACCAGAGCAGAAGGGAGACGATCACGACCAGCGGGACGAGCACCCGTTCCAGGCGGTAGATCAGCCCCTGCTCACGTGAAAGCCACGTATCGAGTCCGTGTGTCTTGGGATCGTCCGGGACCGACTGATACATCAGCGTGATTCCGAAGATACTGATCCCAAGGATCAGCAAGTAGGATACATTGAGGGTGTTGTCGATCCCCTCTGGCGCATAGATCGCGATGGAGATCATGATCGTGACCGCGATCACCGTGCCCGAGAGCAACATCGCGATGTATGCATCACCCCATTTCCTGAGGAGTTCAAAACCCTGTTCGATACTGGACCGGTATACATTCCGGGTCGTCTCGAGTTCGTTCGCGAGGAACTCGTCGTCGGGTACACCGGCGTCGATCGAGTTGGAGAACCGGTTCAACAGGTTCTGTACCATCTCGTTCTTCGACCGGTCGGCGGTCACCTCGAGTGCCTCCTTGTAGGAGTAGTTCCACCGGACGACGAGGTTGTTGACCTTGGCAATATACCGCGAAGAGAGGTATTCCTCCCGCTGTGACGCGCTACCGAAGATCTCGGGGCGAGTCGCCCTTGCCAGCGCGAGCGAGGTCATGTAGGTGATCATGAAGAGCAGATCCGCCGATAGTTTCTTACTCTCAACGAGCTGGATGTAACGCTCCTGGAATGTACGGTACACCTGCCCGATGAGCCCTTCACCCTGAACCCGGGTGAGGATCCGATCGGTGACCGTCTCGAACAAGACCACTACCCTCCGATCTGGAGCAATCCCTGCTTCTTGATCTTGGTGATCATATGGAAGAGGTCCCAGAACTGGGTGTAGCCAGCCTTATGGAGCCGCTCGAGGATCCGTGCGCGCTTCTCGACCTCATCGTAGATCTCCGCTCGCCTGTGCTCGGGGAGACCGAGCATCGTCGCGATCTTGTCCTCGAGAAGGTAACTGGAACCCTTCCCCGACCAGGTGAAGGTGTCGGTGACCGGCTCCCAGACGAACATCGCAACGAACGAAAATCCGCCGGTCTCCGGGTTGAAACCGACCAGTTCGTTGACCGAGAGCATGCGACGGACGAGAGATCCGTCGGGACGCCGTACCGCCGACTGAATGATGACCAGATTCAGGTTGTCGACGTAGGTCTTCGGGATGTTGATCGGATCTCCGCAGAGTCGCTGGATCAACTTCTCGACCGAGGAGGCGTGGAAGGTCGACATCACCGGGTGTCCGGTCTGCATCGCCCCGAAGGCGACCGAGCCCTCAGTCCCACGGATCTCACCGACCAGGATCTGGTTGGGACGCTGCCGCAGGGCGGCCTTCAGGAGATCGAACATCGTGACTCCGCTTTCACCGGTCCCTTCCCCGGTCCCTTTCGCGAGGGCAACCTCCCGCGTCCAGTTCCGGTGCGGCACCGTCAGCTCGGGGGTGTCCTCGATCGTCACGATCTTGTTTTCGGGGGGAATGAAGGTCGTGATCGCGTTGAGGGTGGTGGTCTTTCCCGATGCCGTCTCGCCCGAGACGAAGAGCGACATGCCGTACTCGATGCAGATCCAGAGATATGCTGCCACGTAATAGTCACAGGCGTTCGACTCGATCACCTGGAGAATCGAGAGGGGGACCTCGTTTACCTTCCGGATCGTGAAGTTCGACCCATGTTTCGAGACGTCCGTCCCGTAGACAATGTTGATACGAGAACCATCGAGGAGGGTAGCATCGACGATCGGGTTCCGGTAATTGATCGGACGCTTGATCTTCTCAGCCATCTTCAGGACAAACCAGTCGAGTTCATCGGATCGGGTGAACTCGATCACGGACTTGAGCCCCTTGAAGACCTTGTGTTCGATGAAGATTGGACCGACGCCATCGCACGTGATATCCTCGATATAGGAGTCCGCCAGGAAGGGTTTGAGCACACCCATCTCGATCTTGTCGCGGACGAGCAGGTACTCGATGGCCCGGTATTCCGCTGGCGTGAGGATCACCCGCCCGTCCGGCGTCTGGGGGACGTTCAGGATGTCGCTTCGCCGTGCCTCCTTCTTCTTTGCAGTGAAGTCCGTGTTCAAGAACGTCATCAGACGTCCCATTGCGCCCGAACTCCTGGGAGCTCCCGGTGTCGTCTCGGCACCCTCGATCACACCATTCCGGTTGATTGCGGTGATCCGGGAGAGCATGGTCCTGAGTACCTCGATCCGTTCCTTCTCCGTCGCAGGATCGGTCTCCAGTGCATCGATGAGATCGATCATCTTGTACTCGATCGCTGGGACGTACTGATTGACAGAGGAGAGGAAGGACGGCTCGATGGGGATGTAAAAGTTCCGCACATCGTTCGGGTCCTGGAGAATGTGAACGAAGATGTTCTCAGTCACCGGGTAGATCAGGTTCGGATTCTTCATCCCCTTCAGATCCTTCTTCAGCTCGGAGAGAAAGAGGGGGATCCCATAGGTATTGACCGGCAGGATATGGAGGTATTCGAGCAGGTGCGGGGCCTGCTTGACGTACTCCTTCGCGTTCGCGGGAAGCATCCGGTAGAGCGCCGACGACTCGACGTTATTGAACCAGTCGATCCGATCGTCGATCGATTCCGGCTTGAATGGCAGGTTGGCTGCCATCGTAAGGGCGGGCATCGCTCAGACCTTGGCAAACGACATCGGGATGACCTTCATCCCGTATCCCGGGTGAACCTCGAAGGAGACCAGGTTCCCGGTCGTCCGTCGGGCACCACGGACCTTCTGCACCTCGAGCACCATCACGTACTTGGTCCCGATGAGGGACTTCTTCATGAAGAGGTGGGCATCCGAGATCGACCTGATCCGGACCAGCGAGTCCTCTTCGAAGGCATAGGTATGCAGCGTGATCAGGATCGTCTTTCCGTGGTCGACCAGGTTCTTGCAGCTCGTGAAGAAGGAGAGGATCATGTTGGTCTCGGCGTACTCCGAGAAGAGTGTGAGCGAGTCGAT
>ENA-UOWE01003824-UOWE01003824.1-activated-sludge-metagenome-genome-assembly--contig:-NODE-3824-length-15075-cov-7.053395_pt1 | contig 15075 bp, 15 predicted proteins | sample MGYA00249841_ERZ761562 | MGnify/ENA primary metagenome ERZ761562 (study PRJEB28883, sample SAMN05720200) | activated sludge metagenome | isolation source: Anaerobic digester | place: Japan... | reverse complement strand
GCGAACCGCTTGCGGATCAGCTTGGCCCCGACGATCTCGTGACCATGGAACGTGACCTCGCCTCGCTCGACGCGGCGAGTCAGCGGCTTTCCCACGTCGTGGAAGAGCGCCGCCAGCAACGTGACGTCGCCGGTGTCTCCACACTGCTCCACGACCTTGACCGTGTGGGCGAAGTTGTCCTTGTGGAGGTCGCCGACGGGATCCTCCGACAGCGTCTTGAGCGCCCACACCTCGGGCAGCTCGTCACGACGCTCCGACAGGAGCGCCGCGAGCTGCTCGGCAGGCCCGTGCAGGGCCGCGACGAGTTCATCCTTCATGGCGGCCTCCTTCCGGCGCTCCGGGACCGGCGGCAACCGGTCCCGGTCTGATCTTGGCCGATCCGGAGGTGGTTCGTCAGATCATTCGGTGTGAGGGCACGCGGGACCTACGAGATGAGCGGTGCCCAGCGTCGGCGCCTGCCCGTGAACCGACGCGCTGCAGAGGATGGTGTCGCCGCGGCCCGATTCGGGCGCGCTGGCGCACCATCCTCAGCGAGCACGAACCTCAGCTGTCGATCTCCGCGAGGACCTCGCCGATGATCTTCGTCACCTCGTGGGGAGGCAGCACGTCACCGCCTTCGTGGTCGGCCACCTCGGCCGCGAAGTCCTCGACGGAATGGACACCCCCGACGAGGACGTGGCGCAACGCCTCGGCGCTGGCGTCGGGATCGTCCAACTCCTCGACGGCGTCGGCGATGTCGATGTCGGGGTCGGCGGCGACCTCGTGGATCACGTGCATCGCCGCTTCGCGGCCCGATGCGGTCGACACGGCGGCCTGGCCGTCGTGCTGTTGCAGATCCCATTCGGACAGCGCCTCGTCGTAACCACCTTCGCCCGGATGCAGCGTCATCGTGGTGGCAGTGAGGGTCTCCCCGCTCTCGGCGGCGGCCTCGACCGCCTGCCGGTCCGGTTCCACGGGTACCGTCAATGTGCCGTCGTCGTTCCTGATGATCTCCATGCCCCGATGTACCCGGGGGACACGAGACCCAACCGCGGCCGTCGGGATCGGCGCCGGAGATCAGGCGCCGATCATGCGGAACGTGGCCTCGATCAGGTCGTCGAGGAAGGCCTCGGTGATCGGCAGGTGGGTGACGAGGTGACGCGTGAAGATCGGACCGACGAGCATCTCCCCGCAGAGGACCAGGTCGACGTCGTCGCGGATCTGGCCCAGTTCCACACCCCGCGCCGCGATGGCCATCGCCGCCGCCTTGCGTTCGGCGGTGGAGCGGCGCTGGAGCTCGAGGATCTCCTCGTCCCGGAACGCCGCGTCGACGAGCACGGGCAGCATGCGTCCCCACGCCCCGCTGTTCAGCTTCGCGGCGAGCTCGCCGAGGTGGGCTCGGAGATCGGCACGGGCATCCCCCGTGTCGGGGACGGCTTTGACTCCGACCGTGGTCATCGCCGCCTCGTGCACGATCTCGGCCAGCGAGCGCCAGTGGCGGTAGATGGTCGTGCGGGCCACGCCGGAGCGGCGGGAGATCGCGTCGATGCTCGTCCCGCCGTAGCCGGCGTCGCCGAGGAGGTCGAGGGCGGCCTCGATCACCGCGGCGCGACTCCGCGCGACGCGAGGATCGAGACCCGACCGCTCCGCTGCGGTCACGAGCCGATCACCCGGCCGACGCCGGAACCGGATCGACGACGCTGCCGTGCTCCGGTGTCTCGTCGGGGATGAGGTTGCCGGCGACGAGCGCACCGACCGCCGCGACGGCGGCCGCCACGAAGAAGGCGATGCGGCTGCCGTTGACGAATGCCTCGCGGGCGGAGTCGTGGATGAGTTCGCCGGCGGACCGCGGGATCAGGCCGGATCGGACGGCCTCGTCGGACACCCCGAACGCCTTGCCGATCGAGTCCTCGATCAACTCGCGGGGACCGGCCGGGATCGGAAGGTCCTTGATCCGGTCCGCCATCTTGGAGCTGAACCCCGACGCCAACACCGATCCCATGATGGCGATGCCCAACGCGCCACCGACTTCCCGGGTCACGTCGTTGACGGCCGACCCGACCCCGGACTTCGACAGGGGCAACGACGACACGATCATGCCGCTCGCCGGCGCCATCAGCGTGGCCATGCCCGTCGACATCACACAGAGGAAGATCGCGAGGTGCCAGTAGGCGCTCGTGACCCCGAGGGTCGACATGCCGACGAAACCGAGGGTGATGAGGCCGAACCCACCCCGGACGCAGTTGCGCACCCCGAACCGCGCCACGATCTTCGGGCTGCGAGGCGACACGATGATCATCACGACCGCGGACGGCAGCGTGCGCACCGCGCTGCCGAGCGCCGAGTACCCGTGCACGAACTGCAGGTACTGGGAGATCAGGAAGAACGTTCCGAACATGCAGAAGAAGGCGAGCGTGATGGCCAGGCTGCCCATGCCGAACCCGCGGAGTTTGAAGAGGCGCGGATCGAGCATCGGGTGAGCGGCCCGAAGTTCCCAGGCGATGAACGCCGCACCGCCGAGGAGCGCGAGGGCGAATGTGCCGAGCACCCCACCGCTCAGCCAACCCCACTCGGGACCCTCGATGATGGCGAAGACGAGGCCGCCGAGCGCGATGACCGAGAAGACGGCCCCGGGAGGATCGAGCGCCTCACCATTGGGGTTCTTGGAGTTCGGCACGAGGAACCACACGAGGCCGATGAGGACAACGACGAGGGGGATGTTCACGAGGAACACCGAACCCCACCACCAACCGGCGTTCAGCACGATGCCGCTCATCAGGGGGCCGATGGCGCCGCCGGCGCCGGCGAGACCGGCCCACGTCGCGATCGCTCGCTGCCGCTCGTGGGGCGGGAAGACGTTGGTGATGATCGAGAGGGTGGCCGGCATGATGAGGGCGGCGCCGATGCCCATCACGGCGCGGGCGGCGATCAGCTGGGCCGGCGATCCGGCGAAGCTGGCGACGAGGGCCATGCCGCCGAAGATCACGAGGCCGCCGAGCAGTGCCCACTTGCGGCCGAAGCGGTCGCCGAGGGCGCCGGCGGGGAGCAGCACCCCGGCGAAGACGAGGGCGTAGGCCTCGATGATCCAGAGCGACTCGGTGGAGTTCGCTCCCAGCTCGCGGATGATCGTGGGGATCGCGACGTTGAGGGAGCTGACCGCGACGACGATCGTGACGAGGCTGATGCAGAGGACCGACAGGATCAGCCAACGGCGGTGGTAGATGGCGGGGTCGATGCCGTACGTGTCCTCGGGCTCGGTGCCGGAGGATGCGGCCGTCGCGTCGCCGGGCGCGACGAGGGGGGTCTTGGGTGCCATGGGGGGCCTTTCGTGCTGCTCAGTGCTCCGGGAAGGTCTACCGGCCCGAGGGGCAAAACGCAACAGTTGTGTAGCGTTTCCTGGATAGCGCGGTCAGGACTGCAGCAGCGCCTCGGCGATGGCTCCCGGGATCGTGGACGGTCCGCTCAGCGACACCCACCGACCGCCCACCGATGTGGCCAACGCCTCGGCGTCGGCGGTGTCGCCCTCGGGCGCGATGACAGCGAGGTCGCCGAGCGCCACGAGCGCGGCGGCATCGGCGGTCGGGTCGTCGCCGGTCGTCGACCGGGCGTCGGACAGGAGCAGGGTGACCCGTCGGCCCGCGGACGACCGTTCGAGCTGGCGACGCGCCGTGCGCAGAGCGAGACCGAGGTCGGTGACGCCGTGGCCGCGCAGGCGGAGGAGGTCGCCGACGACCTCGTCGGCATCGCGGCGTTCGTCCTGCGCCTTCACCACGATCGCCGTGCTCGCGAATGCGACGACGGAGCAGTCCCGTCCGTGGCGGTACAACACGGCTGCGGCCGCAATAGCGGCGGCTGCGAGCCGATCACCCTTCATCGAACCCGATCGGTCGACGAGGAGGCACAGCGCGGTGTCGGGCCGCGCCCAGGCCTGCACCGTCAGGTCGTCGACCGCGGGTGGTCGGCGTTCGGCGCGGGCCGCCACGATCGCTTCGAGGCTCGCGTCGAGGTCGACGTCCCCGTCGGCCGACGATGCCCGCCTCGGGCGGATCCGGCCCACGCCGCGGTCCCGGGGCACGCCGGTGCGGGCGATGTTCACGAGGACGCGACCGGCCAGGGTGCGCGCCAGCTCGCGGAGCCGCTCGTCGGTGGCGCCGGTGAGGTCGGCCAGCAGGGTCAGCGCCTCGTCGAGGTCCTCGTCCATGGCCCGCTCGAAGGCGCGTTCGTCGAGCTCGCCCACCTCAGGGCTGACCTCGTCGAAGATCTCGTGTCGCTCCAGCTCGCGGCGGGAGGTCGTCCGACGCGATGCGTCGGCGACGGCGCGTCGGGCGTCGTCGCCTTCGGCTACCTCGTCGGACCCGCCACCGCCCTGAGGTGGTGGCGCTGGCCTTTTCCCGTGGAGTCGTCGCCGTCGGGTTCACCCGTCTCCGGATCGTCGTCGGCCTCCGGGGCGAAGAAGATCGCCCAGAGCTCGTCCACGATCTCGGCTGCGGTGCGACCGCATCCGTCGCGCACTCGCACCCGGCCCGACAGGGCGAGCTGCGCCGCGTCGCGGGTGACGCCGGGATCGGTGGCCGGAAGGTCGCGGAGCACCCGCAGCTCGGCGGCGACCATCGTCAGGTCGATCGCGCCCCGCACCGAGGACCCGGTTCGGAGATCGGGATGCTCGCGGGTCGCCCGGACCATCTCGGTCGCCTGGACGATGAAGCCGGGCCCGACGGTCGCTGCGGCGGTGCGGGCCTGGTTGCCGACGATCAGCATCTCCTCGTCGGCGCGTTGGTAGCCCATGCCGAGGCGGCACACGCGGTCGTAGACCGCGCCCGAGATCCGGGCGGTGCCGACCGCGTCGAACGGGTTCATCGCCGCGATCAGGCGGAATCCCTCGGCTGCGTCGATCGCGCCGAGCCGGGGGACCTGCAGGCTGCCTTCGCTCATCACCGAGATGAGCACGTTGAGCGTCTCCTCGGGGATGCGGTTGATCTCCTCGACGTAGAGCAGCGCGCCGTCCTTCAACGCGGTCACGAGGGGACCGTCGAGGAAGACGTCGGGGGAGTACCCGGCCTCGAGCACCGCCGCCGGATCGAACGTGCCGATCAAGCGGGCCGGCGTCAGCTCGGCGTTGCCCTCGACGAAGCAGAACCCGCGGTCGAGCTCTCCGGCGACGCGCCGCAACAGCGTCGACTTGCCCGTCCCGGGGGGACCTTCGAGGAGCAGGTGCCGTCCCGCCGCGAGCCCGGCAACCACCTGTTCGATCTCGGATCGTCGACCGACGACCGATCCGTCGAGGCGGTCGACGAGCTCGCGGGAGTACGAAACCATCAGGCCGCCATCAATCGAAGACGATCACGCCGCGGATGTTCTTGCCATCTCGCATGTCCTGGTAGCCCTCGTTGATCTGGTCGAGCGTGTAGGTCTTGGTCACCAGCTCGTCGAGCTTGAGCTGGCCCTCGCGGTAGAGCGACAGCAGCATCGGGATGTCGGCGCGCGGGTTGCCCGAGCCGAACAGGCAGCCCTTCAGCTCCTTGTTCATCATGGCGAACATGAACGAGTTGAGCTTGGCGTCGTTCTCCATCATGTTGGCGACGGCGGTGACAACACAGGTGCCGCCCTTCGACGTGAGGCCGAGCGCCGGCTCGATGAGGTCGCCGGTCATGACGCCGACGGTCAGGATCGTCTTGTCGCACATCTCGCCCCACGTGAGGGCGCTGATCTCGGCCTGCGCCTCCTCGATCGACGAGTAGGTGTGGGTCGCCCCGAACTCCATGGCCTTCTCGCGCTTGAACTCGACGGGGTCGATGGCGATGACGCGCTTGGCGCCGGCGATCTTCGCGCCCTGGATGGCGTTCATGCCGATGCCACCGCAACCGATGACGGCGACGTTGTCGCCGGGCTTCACCTCGGCGCGGTGCACCGACGAACCGAAGCCGGTGGCGACGCCGCAGGACACGAGGGCCACGGCGTGCCAGGGGATGTCGGGTTCCACCTTCACGACCGCCGATTCGGCGACGAGGAGATGCTCGGCGAACGACCCGACCTGGCACATGCGAGCCAACGTCGTGTCGCCGACCTTGTGGGCGATGCGCCCGTCGGTGATCATGCCGATGTCGAACAACTGGGCGCCGAGGTCACACAGGTTCTGGCGGCCCGACACACACCACTTGCAACGGCCACACGACGGGATGAACGACATCGAGACGTGGTCGCCGGGAGCGACGCTCGTGACCCCGGGCCCGACGGCGAGCACCTCGCCGGCGCCTTCGTGGCCACCGATGCACGGGTAGTGCGGCATCAACATGTCGCCGGTCACGACGTGCTCGTCGGAGTGGCACATGCCGGCGGCCTTGGTCTTCAGCAGGACCTCGCCGGGGCCGGGTTCGTCGATGGTGATGTCCTCGACCTTCCACGGCTCGCCGATTCCCCACAGCACTGCAGCGCGACTCTCCACATGTCCCCCTTTTGGACGTTCGATACCGGGACAAGTTCTACACCCGCTCGAGGGGCCCCACACGCTCGTGGCCACCCCTGGGGGCTGCAAGCATGGGGCCATGGACCTCCACCGATCGGTCGGACTCGAGCCGTCGACGCTGCGCCGGGCCGACATCGCGGCAGCAACCGGGGCGGACCCCGAACGCACGATCCGCTGGTGGCGTGCGATGGGGTTCCCCGAGGTGGCCGACGACACGGTCGCGTTCAACGAGCTCGACCTCGACCTCGTCATGCGGGTCGCCGAACTCGAGGACGCGGGACTCGTCGACGACGACGACATCGCCCGGCTCGCCCGCCTGCTCGGTGCGTCGTTCCAACGGATCGCCGAGGCACAGCTCGCGATGGTGGACGAGATGCTGGCGAAGGCGCCTGACGCCGATCCGGAGCTGCTGCACCGCGAGCGGCTCCGCAAGCTGCTCGACGAGGACGATCCGGCGCTCATGAAACTGCTCGAGCGGTCGGTGACCTATGTCTGGAAGCGGCACATGCTGGCCGCGCTCGGCCGTCGCCTCGATCCGCGGCTCGACCCGGCCCTCGACGGCCACGACGACACCGACGTGCTGGCGGTCGGGTTCGCCGACCTCTCCGGGTTCACCAAGTTCTCGAAAGGTCTGACGCCGGCCGAGCTGACCGAGGTCATCGACGCGTTCGAGGCCGCTGCCTTCGAGGTCGTCGCACCGACGCACGGCCGGGTGGTGAAGCTCATCGGTGACGAGGTGATGTTCGTGGCCCCGACGCTGTCGGAGGCCGTGCACATCGGTCTCGACCTTCGTGATCGCCTGGCCGAGTTCGACGGCATGCCGACGATCCACTGCGGTATCGCCGTCGGTCCCACCGTCGGTGTGGGCGGCGACGTCTTCGGTTCGACGGTCAACCTGGCCAGCCGGCTCACGTCGATCGCCCGTCGCGGCACGGTCGTCATTCCGCGAGAGTGCTCGACCGAGCTCACCGCCGAACTCGACCTCGTCGTGAAGCCGTCGCGTCGGAACTACTCGTTGAAGGGCATCGGCGACACCCGCATCTCGGTCGTCGGTCGGGCAGTTCCGGCCCCGGCGTCATCGTGAACCGCTGACGGTCCGGTCACGGCACGCCGTCGCCGGATCGCGTCGTCGTCACCGAGGCACGAGCGCGGTGACCGACGCCGGCGCGCCGGACCCGCCGACGAGCTTGGTGGGGCCGATCACCAGTGTCGCCCCGGTCGCCGGCAGCGAGTCGATGTTGTTGAGGCACTCCAACGCGATCTTCGAGCGCTCCGCCGTCAGGACGTTGGTCGCGAACGACTCGTCGAGGCCCGGGTCGACCCCGTGGGTGTCGATGCCGACCCCGCCGATGCGGCGTTGGTCGTAGAGCCACCGGGTGGTGTCGCCGGCGAAACCGGGGAAGTGCAGGGCACCGTCGGCGTCCTCGTTGAAGAACGCCGCCGGATCGGACCAGCGGTCCTCCCAGCCGGTACGCAGCAGCACGACCGATCCGGGCCGGATCTGCCCGTTGCGGCGCTCCCACTGACGGACCTTGTCGATCGTCAGCGCGTAGTCGGCGTTCCGCGACACCTCGCCTCGGACATCGATCACCACTGCGGGCGCCACCAGTTCGCGGCCGGTGTACTGGTCGATCGATCGCCCGCCCTCGACGAAGCTGTTCGCTGCATTGAGGTGGGTGCCGCTGTGCTCGCCCATGCCGAACCCTCGCAGGAAGTAGCCGTCGGTGGGGATCTGTGCGAGGTCGTCGAACTCGACGGCCGGGTCTCCGGGCCAGATCGGCATGTCGGGGCTGATGGGCTGGGTCATGTCGACGACCCGCACGGACGCCCGGCCGACCGAGGGGTCGTTGGGCCCGGCGCTGACGCCGTCGATGCCGAATGCCGAGCCGAGGAGGAACGAGCCTCCGACCGCCGCTGCCACCAGCACTCGCTTCATCGGTACGTACTTCATGAGGCCCCCTGGAGGTCGTGGTGCGGGCACGCTAGGTCCACCAGAACGACCGACCGATGGGCGAATCGACCCAATTGGTCACGCCGGTGCGGTCAACGGCCACGGACGTTCGCGCTCGACGACCCACGCCGCGTCGAGGAGCCACGACTCGTGGTGGTGGGGCGCCATGATCTGCATGCCGACCGGGAGACCGTCGACCTGGCCGACGGGAACCGAGATGCCGGGGTTGCCGTAGAGGTTCGCCGGGATCGTGAACCGGCCGTTGTTGGCGGGGGTGTCCTGCACACCGCCGAACGTGTCGGGGAGCGGGCCCTCGGCCCCGAAGGCGACGTCGGGGTTGGCCGACGTGATCACGAGGTCGGTCTGCTCGAACAGCGTCGCCATGGCTTCGAACAGGGCGGTGCGCCGGTGCTCCAACTTGATGCGGGCGTCCATCCCGTACCCGGCGCCGGCGGCCCATTCGCACGCGAAGCGCATCTCGGGGGTGAGGTCGTCGGCGCACGCGGGCCAGGCGTCGCCCAGCGCCGCGAACGTCCCGGCCATGTTCGCGAGCGACCAGGCGGTACCGACGTTGGGGATCGTCACGTCCACGTCGACGACGGTCAGCTCGAGGTCGCGGGCGAGTTGTTCGCCGGCCTCGCGAACTACTGCGGCGGTAGTAGGGCTGACGACGGCGCCGGCGAACCGGTCGATGATCGCGACGCGAAGGCCCTTCATGTGGTGGAGGTGGCCACCGAGCCCGGCCTCCCACCCGTCGACGCGGGGGAGTGAGTGTGGATCGTGGCGGTCGGCGCCGTTGGCGACGTCGAGCCAGCGTGCCGTGTCGCGGACCGAGCGGGTGAGGCCGCCGATGGTGACAGTGAGCGCTCCCACCTCGAAGTGCGGGCCGCGTGGAATGCGCCCGTACGTGGTCTTGAGCCCCACGAGGCCGCAGAACCCGGCCGGGATGCGGATGGATCCGCCTCCGTCGCCGCCCGTCGCCAGGGTGACGAGGCCACCGGCGACAGCGGCTGCGGATCCACCCGACGAGCCGCCCGGGGTCCGGCCGTGCTGCCATGGATTGTGCGTCGCGCCGTTGAGGACCGTGCGGGTGAGGTTGACGCCGCCGAATTCGCTGGCGGTCGTGAGACCGAACGGGACGGCGCCGCCGGCGTCGCGCAGGCGCTCGATGTGGGTGAGCGTGAAGCCGGCGATCTGGTCGCGGAGCGGGAAGCTCGCCTCGGTGAACGGCCAGCCGGCGACGGCGTCGAGCTCTTTCACAGCGAGTGGCACGCCGCCGAACGGCTTCGAGACGTCGGCGTCGGCTGCTGCTTCGCGGGCCCGCTCGGTGTCGAGGAACGAGAACGCGTTGAGATCGCTGGCCTCGATGGCGGCGAGTGTGGCGTCCAACTCCTCGAGGGGACTGCGTTCGCCGGATCGGAAGGCGTCGACGAGGGAGACGGCATCGCCGCCCCACGGCTGGGGTTGGCTGTGATCGCTCATAGCTCCGGCCCGTAGCCAGGGAGAAAGGGGGTTGCCGAACGTTCGATCAAGATATATCTTGATCGAACACGAGCGATCTACAAGGAGATCCAACATGCGTTACCAACACCCCCACCAACTTCCCCACCAGCACCTCGACGACCGGTTCCTCGGCGACGACGACCGACGTGGCCCCCACTTCGGCGGTCCGAGATTCGGCCGGGGTCCACGAGGCGACGGGCCGCCGTTCGGGCCGCCGTTCGGCCCGGGCTTCGGTCCTCCGTTCGCCGGGCGCCGCGGCGGGCGCGGCCGCGTTGGCCGCGGTCAGATCCGCACCGCGCTGCTTGCGCTCCTCGACGAGGCGCCGATGCACGGCTACGAGATGATCCGCCAGATCGACGAGCGCAGCGGCGCCCGCTGGAAGCCCAGTCCCGGTGCTGTCTACCCGACCCTCCAGCAGATGGCCGACGAAGGTCTCGTCACGGTCGTCGAGGAAGGTGGCAAGCGAGTGTTCTCGCTCACCGACGATGGCCGGGAGGTCGTCGCCGACCTGAGCGCCGAGGACCGTGAGCCCTGGACGGCCGACGCCGACGGCAACCCCATGTGGGAACTCAAGCCCCTCATGAAGGGCCTCGCCATGGCAGCAGCTGCTGCGATGGCGGGCACGCCCGACCAGGTCGAGCGGGCCAAGGCGATCCTCAACGAGGCTCGGCGTTCCCTCTACGCCATCCTCGCCGAGGACCCCGCCGGCGCCACCGACGACGCCAACGTCGACGAGAGCTGAACCTCCCCCCGGGAGTCCCCCACGGTCGAACCGTGGGGGACTCCGAGTTCGGGTGAGCTGCCGGCCGTCGACGCCGTCAGGCCGGCAACGCCGCCGCGATCGCGTCGGCGAGCGTTGTCGTGGGCCGTCCGATCAGGTTCGTGAGGTCGCCGCTGTCGACGAACAGGTCGCCGGCGGCGACACCACGGTCGGAGTTCGCGAGCAGGTCGGCGAACTCCTGCGGTACACCGTTCGACGCCAGCGCCGCGGCGTAGTCCGAGGAGGTCAGGTCCTGGTAGACGACCTCCCGGCCCGAGGCCGCCGCGAGGGCGGCGGCGTAGTCGGCCAAGGTGAACGCGGCGTCGCCGCCGAGCTCGTAGATCTTGCCCGCCTGGTCGTCGGCGACGAGGACCGCGGCCGCAGCGGCCGCGTAATCGGCACGCGACGCCCCGCTTATTTTGCCGTCGCCGGCCGCGCCGAGCACCACGCCGTGTTCGAGCTGGACGGGGATCTGGGCCGTGTAGTTCTCGAAGTACCAGCCATTGCGGAGCAGCGCGTACGGGACCCCGGAGGTGGCAAGCACCTGCTCGGTCGCCCGGTGCTCCACGGCGAGCCCGAGCGAACTCGTGTCGGCCTTCGGGATGCTCGTGTAGGCGAGGAGTTCGACGTCAGCGCGTTTCGCCGCGTCGATCACGTTGGAGTGCTGGGCGACGCGTTGGCCGATCTCGTTGCCCGACACCAGCAGGATGCGGTCGACGCCCTCGAATGCGGCGTCGAGGGATGCCGGGTCGGCGAAGTCGGCGGTGCGGGTCGTGACGCCGCGATCGGCCAGGTCGGCGATGGCGGAGATGTCGCGGGCGGTGGCGACGATGTCGCCCGGTGAGGTGCCGTTCTCGAGGAGCGACTCGACAACGAGTCGGCCGAGGTGGCCACTCGTTCCGGTGACGAGGATCGTGGTCATGGGGGGTTCCTTCGTGTGGGTGGTTGACGCTGGTCTCAACGGGGCCAGGCGACACCGCATTCCAAACCATAGGTACCCACTTGTGGGTAAGGTACCCACCCGGAGGTAACCATGACGCTCAAACTCTCCGAGGCGTATCCCGATCACGTGTTCGCGTCCGACTGTCCGAGTCGGATCGTGCTCGACCACGTGACGAGCAAATGGGGTGTCCTGGTGCTGGTGGGTCTGGCCGAGGAATCGCCATTGCGATGGGGAGAGCTTCGCCGGAGGGTTCAGGGCGTCAGCGAGAAGATGCTGGCGCAGACGCTCCGCACGCTCGAGGCCGACGGGTTCGTGTCCCGCCACGCCTTCGCCGTGGTGCCGCCCCACGTCGAGTACGCGCTCACGCCGCTCGGCGAGGAGCTCGCCGAGCGGCTCGTCGATCTCATGTCGTGGATCGTCGAGCACGCCGACGGCATCGTCGGAGCGGCGGCATCGGCGTGATCCACTTCCGTATCGTCTGCCCGCCCGATCGGACCGATGAGCTGCTGTCGTCCCTCCTGGTCGATGAGGCCGTGATCAACATCGTCAGCATGGTGGGTGCGGCCCGTCGGCCCGACGGTGATCTCGTCCAGTTCGATGCGGCGCCCGAGTCGGGCAACCGAGTCGTCGATCTCCTGCGAAGCCTCGCCATCGACGACCTCGGGTCGATCTCGATCGAACGGATCGACACCTCCCTGTCGGACGCGGCGCGTCGGGCCGAGCTGCACGCCCCCGGCCACTCCGCCGAGGCCGTGATCTGGGAGGACGTCGAGGCGCGGAGCCGCGATGACAGTGGCACATCGCCGAGCTTCCTCGCCCTGATGATGATCTCGGCGCTCATCGCCGCCATCGGAATCCTCACCGACTCGCCCATCCTCATCGTCGGAGCGATGGTCGTCGGGCCGGAGTACGGCCCGATCGCGAGCATCGCCGTCGGCATCTACCGACGTCGACCGGCGAGGGTCCGTCGTGGGCTCCGCAGCTTGGCGTGGGGCCTCGCCGCAGCGCTCGCAGCGGTCACCGTCCTCGCCCTGATCGTCGACGGCTTCGGTTGGACGACCGATGCCTACCTGTCCGGTGAGCGGCCGCTCACGTCGTTCATCTCGGCCCCCGACGGGTACGCGGTGGTCGTCGCCGTCCTCGCTGGAGTCGCCGGTGCGTTGTCGCTGACCCAGCTCAGGTCGGGCACCCTGGTCGGTGTGCTCGTGTCGGTCACGACCATCCCCGCGGCGGCCAACATCCCCGTCGCGCTGGTCCACGACCGGCCCGGGGAGGCCGGCGGTGCCGCCCTCCAACTCGCGCTCAACATCGGACTCCTGTGCCTGGTCGGCGCCGGCACCCTCGCGCTCGAGCGGGCGTTGCTCGATCGGCGACACCGCAGCCTCGCGAGCGAGTAGGACTGGACCCATGGCCGATCCCGATTTCTCGTCGCTCTCACCACGCCCGCTCGGATCCCTCGGCCTGTCGGCCGCGGCGCAGGGCCTGGGCTGCATGGGCATGTCCGAGTTCTACGGCACCACCGACGACGCCACCTCGATCGCGACGCTCGACCGGGCCCGCGACATCGGCGTGACGTTCTGGGACACCGCCGACGTCTACGGCCCTCACGCCAACGAGCTGCTGCTCGGCGGCTATTTCCGCACCAACCCCGGATCGCGTGACGAGATCACCCTCGCCACGAAGTTCGGCATCGTCCGAAACGTGGACGACCCCACCTACCGCGGGTTGAACGGCCGACCGGAGTACGTCCGGTCGTCGTGCGACGCGTCGCTCACGCGCCTGGGTGTCGACCACATCGACCTCTACTACCTGCATCGGCCGGACCCCACCATCGAGATCGAGGAGACGTTCGGGGCGATGGCGGAGCTGGTCGAGGCCGGCAAGGTCCGGTACCTCGGTATCTCCGAGGCGGCGCCGAACACCATCCGTCGCGCACACGCCACCGCTCCGATCTCCGCCATCCAGAGTGAGTGGTCGCTGTGGAGCCGCGAGATCGAGGACGAGGTGGTCCCGCTCGCCCGCGAGCTGGGTATCGGCCTGGTGCCTTACAGCCCGCTCGGACGCGGGTTCCTCACCGGTCAGATCACGAGCGAGGCCGACTTCGACGACGACGACTTCCGCAAGGGCATGCCCCGCTTCACCGGCGAGAACTTCGCGAAGAACCTCGACTTGGTCGCCGCGGTCAAGGAGATGGCCGACGAGCGCGACTGCACGCCGGGGCAGCTCGCGCTGGCGTGGTTGCACGCCCAGGGCGATGACGTTCATCCCATTCCGGGCACGAAGCGGCCGGCGTACCTCGGCCAGAACGCCGCGGCCGTGGCCATCACGCTCTCGCCGCAGGATCTCGCGCGCCTCGACGAGATCTCGCCGAAGGAACGTGTCGCCGGGGCCCGCTACGCCGACATGCGGTTCGTCAACATCGAGAGCCGCTAGTCCGTCCCCCGAACTACTGGCAGGGCGGGGTGAACGCCACGTCGGCGAGCGCCCAGTCCACCGCGGAGCGGGCGTCGAACGGCGACAGGTGCAGCGGGGCGACGATGGCCGCGGCCCAGTCGGAGCGGCCCTGCTCGGTGAGGGGGCCGACGCCCTCACCGGCCGAGTCGTCCGATTCCCAGTCGTTGCAGAACGATGCGAACAACGCCGCAAGCATCTCCGGGCTCCATGCCTGCGTCGGCGTGGCGATCTGGATGCGGACGAGGGCGGCGGTCGTCCCCTCGGTGCCGAGGACGGAATCGAGCCCGTCGAGCGCTGGCTGGTACGACGCGAGGATCGGATCGGACACGTCGGGCAGTGTCGCCGGCGCCAGTGCCGCCGGATCGGCGTCTCCGCCGAGCGACGTCGTCTCGGCGATGACCGGGATCGTCGTGGGAAGGGTCGGTGCCGTTGCGGTCGTGGGATCGGGCGTGATGTCTCGCACCGGGGTGCCGTCACCGCAACCGACCGTGCCGGCGGCGGTGATGACGAGTGCGATGGCGAGGGTCCGGCGCATAGGTCGGCCACGTTAGGGGACCGGTGGTGACGATCGGCGGGACGATCACCGGATCGGCACTGATATCGACCCGACCTTCGCCCTGACACAGCGGGATTCGTACCGGTAGGCTCGCCCCACAACGAATACAGGAGCTGATAGCCGTGATGACCCACTGGATCGGTGGCGAGTCCACCCCCGGGACCTCCACTCGCACGAGTCCCGTCTTCAACCCGGCAACCGGTGAGATCACCCGGGAGCTGCCCCTGGCCAACGCCGCCGACCTCGACGCCGCCGTCAAGGTCGCCAAGGACGCCTTCGGCGACTGGCGCCGCACGTCGCTCGGTCGTCGCGCCGAGATCCTGTTCAAGGCTCGCGCCATCTTCGACGACCGTCGCGCCGAGCTGGCCGACATCGTCAGCTCCGAGCACGGCAAGGTGCCGTCTGACGCGATGGGCGAGATCGCCCGCGGCCTCGAGAACGTCGAGTTCGCCTGCGGCATCCCGAA
>ENA-UOWE01003814-UOWE01003814.1-activated-sludge-metagenome-genome-assembly--contig:-NODE-3814-length-15097-cov-5.768182_pt1 | contig 15097 bp, 11 predicted proteins | sample MGYA00249841_ERZ761562 | MGnify/ENA primary metagenome ERZ761562 (study PRJEB28883, sample SAMN05720200) | activated sludge metagenome | isolation source: Anaerobic digester | place: Japan... | reverse complement strand
CAGACAACATGTATTACAGGAATTTTCCCGCGCCAACATCGACTTTTACCTAATGTACGGGGGTGAATTAGATGAATTAAAGTGGAGAACTTACAATCCCAACCACCTGTTTTCCACCGTTGAAGGGGTTATAAGCCACAGATTGGCCTGATTTATGCTCTTTTTGCTGCAAAACGTTACTATATTTACATCGTTCTGCTTACAATGACAAACTCTATCTTAATAGGATTACAAGTTTTGCTTGTTACTTTTTTGCTGCAACCGAAAAAAAAACCGGCTGCTGCAAGAATTCAACATGGTAAAGCTTCGTACTACGGAAAAGAATTTGAAGGCAGGAAAACTGCCAACGGCGATATTTTCAGAAATGCCGATTATACCGCAGCTCATCGCACCCTCGACTTCAACTCTTATGTTCGTGTCACCAACGAAAAAAATAATTTGAGTATAACGGTGCGCATTAACGATAGAGGTCCTTATGTTCGCTCGCGCGTTATTGATTTATCAGAAGGTGCTGCAAGAAGAATTGGGAGCTTTCAACACGGATTAGCATCGGTAAGATTAGAAACATTAAACATCATTAAAAAGACGCATGAAATCGATAGTATCTTTTCATGTAACGATATTCTCGATTGCTTAGGAAATCCTGAAACACTTAAAGGTTATTCTATTTCGCTATGGAAAACTAAAGATATTGTTCATGCACTTTATGTAGCTAATGAACTGTATCTTCATGAGGATATTGAAAAAGTAATCATCGTTGCGTCAGGAATCGGCGACCAAAGAACTTTCACACTCGTAATGAGTGAATTTCCTACTAAAGCCGCGGCCATACAAAGCAAAGATTATTTTGAAAAGAAAGGTTTTATGAGTGTTAAACTCTTTCAGCCTTCTTGATCAAATAACGACAAGAATACTTCTACTGCTTTTTGATCGACAGGAAATGTAAAATCTGCAGGACTCAACGCTTCAATTTTCTTCCACTTAAATTCTTCTTCTCCATTCGTATCCACTACTCTATCTGACTTTCTATAGAGGTGACTTATATCGTTTTTCAAATGAACTATATAATAAACCCCAATCACTTGATGCGTCTCATTGAATTTTGATTGAACAAAAAAATCAGTTGTGTGAAAATGTGTTGCACTTTCAACCTCTTGATTTAACTCTTCTCTAATTTCTCGAATAAGAGCATCGTAAATTCCTTCTCCGAATTGTAGTCCGCCTCCCGGAAGCTTTCGCATAAAAGTATCATAGTGGAATTCTTCTGCAATAAGCACCTCTTCATAACTATTCAAGATGAATGCATAAACCCGAATATTAAAGAATTTGTCGTTTTTCATATGAGAATTGGATCTTCAAAGATACATTTATTGAAATATCTTACAGTTCATATTTCTGATGATCACAACAAAATCGGACTGATTTGGTTCGTTTTTGCAATAAAATTCATTTTTTTCATTCAAAAATTGCCTTTTTCTTACATCCACTTTTAACTAGAACTTACTGCTTTTTATCACGTATAAGTGCAATACAGTAACTTATTAAGTTCTGTTTTCAGTTGTACATCCATTAACTTGTGATTACCTAAAATTTAAAACATGAAACAACTCTCTTTTGCTATTTGCTTAGCAGTATTAGCCCTTACGGGATGTAAAAAAGATGATGCTGGCGACAGCTCTACAGGAACTCCTACAGGAGGTGGAACTTCTTCTGTTCCTTCAACTTTTACTCAAAAGGTATTGCTGGAAACTTTCACCGGAGCAGGACAACCACAATGTCCGGATGGCTTTGTGAAACTCGACAACATCGTTGCAGCTAATAGCACAAAAGCTATTCCTGTTTACATCCATTATAGCGATGCGATGGAGATTGCGCAATACACAACATTACAATCGACTTTTGCTAACGGATTAGCACCTCAATTCCCAAGCGGAATGGTTAACAGAACTCCTTCGCTTAGCATGGTCATCTTTAATCGCACTCAATGGCAATCAAATTTTGATGTAGCTAAAGTTAAACCTGCTAAATGCGGATTAGCAATTTCATCGTCTATCTCAGGAAATACAGCTTCTGTCACTGTTCATTCAGGATTTAATGAGGCACTAACAGGGAATTATAACTTGACCGTTTATCTACTTGAAAATAATGTCAGCGGTACAGGATCAAATTTTGATCAACGTAATTCATATAATACTGTCACCGGACATGCTTACTACGGATTAGGCGACCCAATAACAGGATTCAAACACAATAACGTTCTACGTAAAGTAGCTACTGCGGCATTAGGTGATGCAATCGCAAGCTCGAATGTTAAGGTTGGCGGAGAAGACATTAAAACTTTCAGTATTCCTATCAATGGCTATAATAGCAATGAACTTTATGTTGTTGCATTTATAAGCAAAGTAGGTACAACTGCTACTGACAGAGAAATTATGAATGTGCAACGAGTTAAATTAGGTAGCACTCAAAACTGGGATTAAAAAAATCTATATAGTTGATTCAAAGGCGCTCAAAAGGCGCCTTTTTTATTGTAAGAATATCATGCTTTTATAATACTTGAACATTTAATACGTTGTATTTTTATTGTTCAGCATTTTAAAAGATGAAAAACGCACTTTACTTAGCTTTTGCTATTCTCTTCCTTTCTGCTTGTCAGAAGAATGAACCGGGTACCGATTCAATCGATGGCTCAAAAAACAGTAATGTTTTACAAGAAGTCGCTCCCACTACATTCACTCAAAAATTATTAGTGGAAATGTATTCAAGTGCTGTCTGCGCTACTTGTCCCGATGCCATGCAAAAATTCTTGAATTACGAATCGCAATATCCCGGAAGAGTTATTGGTGCCGATATACACACTTTCGATCCTATGGATGTCCCGATGTACGACACACTCGACAATTTATTGAACATTACTGCTTTCTCTTCAGGGTCGTTTAACAGATTGCCTTATAACGGAAGTGCTGTAATTCACAAAACAGAATGGAGTTCAAGTAATATTGTAAATACTACGCTGCAAAAAACCGCAAAATGCGGACTTAAAATAAACACAACTATTACAGGAAACAATGCCGACATTTCAGTCGCTTGCGCTTTCAACACTAACTTAACCGGCGACTACCGACTTACAGTTTACTTAACGGAAGATAGCGTTACCGGCTCAGCCAGTGGATATAATCAATCGAACTATTATAATAATACTCCTTCGAGCCCATTCTATCAATTGGGGAATCCAATAGTCGGGTATTATCACCGCGATGTATTAAGAAAAGTTCTCACCTCTGGAAAAGGCAAGAGCATCACTAACGGTGGTGCAGTAACGAAAGGTACCATTATTCAAAATAACTTTACTACTTCCATTTCAGGATACAATAGTTCTCGGTTAACTGTAATAGCGTTCATCAATAAAGTAGGAAACACAACAACTACACACGAAATTTTAAATGCTCAAAAAGTTAAGTTAGGCAAGAATCAAAGCTGGGATTAAACCCTAGTTTTCTATTAAGGCAACTAACTCAGCAATCATCATTGCTGTTGCACCCCAAATTTTCACGCCTGAATAATCATAATAAGGCGCTTTTACCTCATAGCCTCTGGCACTCGAGAAAGTATCTTCTTTTCTGTTTTCCTGCTGAAGAAAAAACGACAGCGGTACTTCCAAAATATTCTTTACTTCATCAACACTAAGATTGTATTCAGGCCTTTGTGTTACGTATCCAACAAAAGGAAATACCAAAAAATTGCTGGGAGGAATATACAATTCCGTTAAAGCACCCAACACATTTATTTCTGCTGACGACACTCCTACTTCTTCGTGAACTTCACGCAGTGCCGTCATTAAATATCCTTCATCACCTTCTTCAACCTTCCCTCCGGGAAAACTTACCTGATGAGAATGCACATCGCCTTCTGCTCCGGTCCTTTCCATCAAAACTAAAGTTGCTTCTCCTGTTTCTGATGGAAACAGCAATGCCATCACACAGCCGGTCTTATATGACTTCACTTCCTTTAAATACTCAGAAGCTGGCTTGCGGTGATCCGGTGCCATTACCCGATGTGCATTAGTGCCGGGCAAGTCATTATTTAATGCTTGCTTTAATTGCTCTATTGCATCGTCGAAAATCAACATGCCTTTGTATCTATTTAAGCAGGAAGTAGTTTTTCGATTTTACGCTCCCCGATTTGCTGACGCCACATCGCATAATATAATCCGCGTAGCTCGAGCAACTCTTCATGACGACCCGATTCAATAATATGTCCTTTTTCAAGTACAAATATTTTATCGGCATGCATCACTGTTGAAAGTCGGTGGGCAATTAAAATGGTAATATGTTCCTTATGTTCTGATACTTTTCGAACGGTTTCATTGATCTCTTCTTCAGTAAGTGAATCAAGTGCCGATGTAGCTTCATCAAATACTAATAAGGATGGCTTGCGTAACAATGCTCTCGCAATTGATAAACGCTGCTTCTCTCCTCCCGAAACCTTCACCCCTCCTTCTCCAATCACCGAGTCTAATCCTTTATCAGCGCGAGCTAATAGATTATTCAAAGCTGCTTTCTTCAATACTTCTAAACATTCTTCATCGGTAGCACCAGGAGCAACAAACAACAAGTTCTCTCTAATAGTTCCTGAGAACAATTGCGTGTCTTGCGTTACTAATCCTATCTGCGCTCTTAACTCATCGAGATTTACTTCTTTCGATCCTGTGTTATTATAGTAGATTTCTCCTTCTAACGGACGATATAATCCTACTAACAATTTCACCAAAGTTGTTTTACCTGAACCCGAAGGGCCAACAAATGCAACAGTTTGCCCTTTATCAGTTTCAAAAGAAATATCTGATACTGCATATCCCGATGCTGTTTGATGCTTGAATGAAACATGATTGAACGAGAACTTCGAAATCGTTCCGAGGTTAGCAGGATGATCCGGCTTATGTTCAGGTTCAATGTCAAGGATCTCTTGGAAATTATTTAATGATACTTCCGCTTCGCGATAAACATTGATGATGTTCCCTAACTCTTGTAATGGTCCGAAAATAAAGAAGCTATAAATAAACATTGTAAAGAACTGTCCGATGGAAATTTGCTTATCAAATATCAAATACAACATCATAAACATGATGGCTGTCCTTAATAAGTTCACACAAGTACCTTGAATAAAACTTAAACTTCTGATGTATCTTACTTTCTTTAATTCAAGTTGAAGAATTTTATCGGTTGTCGAATTCAAACGATTAATCTCTTGCTGCGATAAACCAAGACTTTTCACTAATTCAATATTACGAAGTGACTCCGTAGTTGCTCCCGCTAACGCCGTTGTTTCTGCAACGATGATCTTTTGTATCTTCTTAACCTTTTTACTTAAGTATGAACTCAACATACCAAGAATTGGAATTGTACCGAAATACACCGGAGCAATAATCCAGTGCACATTGATCGCATAAACAGCAACGAAAATAATCGCCACCACCGATGTAAATAATACATTGATGAACGTACTTATCAAACGTTCAACATCAGAACGAACCTTTTGAAGCTTCCCTAATGTCTCCCCACTTCGTTGATCTTCAAAAACCGAATAGGGCAACTCTAAACTATGACGGATACCATCGGCATAAATTTGAGCGCCTAATCGCTGCGTAATCACGTTCACATAATAATCTTGAAAATTCTTGGCAACCCTGCTAATAAAAGCAACTCCAACAGCTGCAGTGAGCAATAATCCCACGCCTTTGAAGAATTCCGATTTGCTATGCTTATCGAATTTGGTCACATAATCATCGATTACATGCTTAAAAATATAAGGATCTAATAACGAAAACACCTGATTTACAGCCGCTAAGCCTAATGCCAGCGCAACCAGTTTCCAGTAGCCCTTGAGGTAGTTAAAAAGTAATTTCATACGATTGTTGTAGGTACAAATATAGCAATTAACAGGGGATTGTTATTAAGCACTATGGCATCCCCTTAGTAAAGTGACAATATTCGGTAGATTTGGAACGTTACAAACATCAAAGTCGATTAAAATTATGAAATATTTTATTGCACTAGCATTCTTATTGATTTGCGGAAACTTATCTGCCCAACATACCATCGTGATGAAAGATGGAAGTAAAATGAATGGCGAGCTTCAGTCAATTAAAGACAATACAGTTACTTTCTTCTACAAAGGCAGCAATATTACTTTTCATGTTGGAGAAATTTCGTCAATCAATTTTGATGGAAACATTCCTGCAACCTCAACAGCTTCCTCCGCATCAAATTCAGGACAAAAAGGGGTGTCGTTCGTAATGCCCGGCAGAAAATTGACTCGCCAGCCAAAAATCGACAACTTAACAATGGAAAAAGGTATCGTAGTTATTGCGATTACCATCAATAAATACGGAAATGTAATGAAAGCGGATCCGGGCGCAGAAGGAACAACAACTACTAGCCAGTACTTACTTACTAAGGCAAAACAAGCAGCAGAAAGCGCTATGTTCGATGGAGGAACAACCTTCCCTTTAGAACAAAAAGGAACTATTACCGTTACCTTCTGATTCCCGTTTAAACATATTGATTCACGTCAATATGTCCGTTTTATAAAGTGATACAGACTAATTGTCGTATCACTTTATTTTTTTATGCCATTTTTTCCTAACTTCAGAGAAGAATTCACAATGGACCTCTTTTTGATAGTCCCTTGAAAAAAATAACAACTATGAACTTTAATCAATTCACCGTAAAATCGCAGGAGGCTGTGCAACAAGCGCAGACGATTGCTCTTACCAATGGTCAACAGGCGATCGACACCGGTCACTTGCTGAAGGCATTATTGGAAGTAGATGAAAATGTGGTTCCTTTTCTCTTGAAGAAAGTAAATGTAAATCTTCCTGCTTTTAAGAAACAACTCGACACTATCGTTAACGGCTATCCGAAAATCAGCGGAGGCAATCCGTATTTGAGTAATGAGCTAAATGCTGCTTTTCAAAATGCAACTTCGCTATTAAAAGAATACAAAGACGAATTTGTATCCGTTGAACATTTATTACTAGCCTTATTAAATGGTAAAGATGCTATTTCACGTTTATTAAAAGAAAATGGAGTAAGTGAAAAAGATCTTAAAAATGCCATCCTAGAATTACGCAAAGGAGAAAGAGTAACGAGCGCATCCGCCGAAGAGACTTATAATTCTTTAAGCAAATATGCGCGCAACTTAAATGAATTAGCGCGTAGCGGAAAATTAGATCCTGTAATTGGTCGCGATGAAGAAATTCGTCGTGTACTTCAAATTTTATCGAGAAGGACAAAGAATAACCCGATTTTAATTGGCGAACCCGGTGTTGGTAAAACGGCAATCGCTGAAGGACTTGCTCACCGTATCATTAATGGTGACGTTCCCGAAAATTTAAAATCGAAAGTGATTTATTCACTCGACATGGGCTCTCTTATTGCAGGTGCAAAATACAAAGGTGAATTTGAAGAGCGTTTGAAAGCTGTTGTTAAAGAAGTAATCAGCGCCGAAGGAGAAATCGTTCTTTTCATCGACGAGATTCATACCCTCGTTGGTGCAGGTGGCGGTGAAGGTGCGATGGATGCTGCAAACATCTTGAAACCTGCTCTCGCTCGTGGCGAATTAAGAGCTATCGGTGCAACAACATTAAACGAATACCAGAAATATATCGAGAAGGATAAAGCACTCGAACGTCGTTTCCAAAAAGTAATGGTGGAAGAGCCCGATGTGCAAGATACTATTTCTATTCTTCGAGGATTAAAAGAAAAGTACGAGTCGCACCATAAGGTTCGAATTAAAGACGAAGCAATTATTGCCGCTGCCGAATTGAGCGATCGATATATCAGCGACAGATTCTTGCCCGATAAAGCTATCGACTTAGTAGATGAAGCTGCCGCTAAATTACGCCTCGAAATGGATTCCGTTCCTGAGGAACTTGACGAAATTCAACGTAAGATTATGCAACTCGAAATTGAACGCGCTGCAATCAAACGCGAAGGCGACAGTAAGAAAGTAAATGAAATAAGTGAGGAGCTTGCGAACTTAAACGAGCAACGTAATGCCATCAAAGGAAGATGGGAAGCGGAAAAGGATGTCATTAAAACAATCCAGCAAACGAAAGCCGATATCGAGAACCTAAAACTCGAAGCCGATCAAGCTGAACGTACAGGAGATTATGGCAAAGTCGCAGAGATCAGATACGGCAAGATTAAACAGGCAGAGGAAAAACTCGTTACTTTCAATCAGAAATTACACGAAGCACAGAAAGATAAACCGCTAATTAAAGAGGAAGTAGATGCAGAAGATATTGCTGAAGTGGTGAGTCGCTGGACAGGCGTCCCTGTGAAGAGAATGTTGCAAAGCGAAAGAGAGAAATTACTTCACCTTGAAGAGGAATTGCATAAACGTGTCGTAGGACAAGAAGAAGCTATTGCTGCATTATCAGATGCTGTTAGAAGAAGTAGAGCGGGATTACAAGACAATAAACGTCCGATAGGCTCATTTATTTTCTTAGGAACAACAGGAGTTGGTAAAACTGAACTTGCAAAAGCGCTTGCCGATTTCTTATTCAACGATGAGAATGCAATGACACGTATTGATATGAGCGAATATCAAGAACGTCACAGCGTAAGCCGATTGATTGGAGCGCCTCCGGGATATGTGGGATATGATGAAGGCGGACAGTTAACAGAGTCTGTAAGACGTCGCCCGTATTCAGTGGTATTACTCGATGAAATTGAAAAAGCTCATCCCGATGTATTTAATATCTTATTGCAAGTACTCGACGACGGACGTTTAACTGATAATAAAGGAAGAACGGCGAACTTCAAGAATACAATCATCATCATGACTTCAAATATCGGAGCGCATATCATACAAGATAACTCTGAGAAGTTAACTGAATTCAATAGAGAAGAAGTTTTAGCGAAAACAAAACTCGAAGTATATGAATTGCTTAAGAAAACAATTCGTCCTGAGTTCTTAAATCGTATCGATGAAATCATCATGTTTAGCCCGCTAAACCGCGATGAGATCAAGGAAATTGTCAGACTTCAATTCAACAGTATAGCTAAGATGTTATCAAAAAACGATATCAAGTTATCTATCACCGAACCTGCTATTGATTGGTTATCTCAATTAGGATATGATCCTCAATTCGGAGCAAGACCTTTGAAGCGTGTTATGCAAAAAAGAATCCTGAATGAATTAAGTAAACAGATTCTTGCTGATTCGATCAACAAAGAAGATGCAATTCTAATCGACCTCGACGATAAAAACAACTTCGTGTTTCGAAACGTCAATGAGCATGTAACTGCATAAAAGCATTAAAGTGCTGAAACTAAAAAGCCACCTTCATCAGGTGGCTTTTTTTATTTTATCAATCCGTTAGATTTTGCAAGTACTCCGCATAAATGAAACAACATCCTCGCTCCTACATTTCCATCCCAGTCATTTTTTCCCGGACCAACTTCGTTTAAGTCGAAAGAAATAATTTTCTTCTTGCTCTTTGCTAATTCACTCAACAAATAAGTGATTTCATGAAACTCGAAGCCACCGGGAACAGGAGTTCCTGTATGCGGACATAATTTCGGGTCTAATCCGTCGATATCAAAACTAATATGCACGTTTTCAGGTAAAGCATCAATTACTTTTTTACACACAGCTTTCCAACTTGCACCTTCATACTGACTCTTTCTAACATCAGCATATGTAAATACGTTAACTCTTTTTTTATTGGCAACAGCAAAGGCTTGTTCTTCCGCACAATAATCGCGGATACCTAACTGCACTAATTTCGAAACTTGTTTTAATTGCAAAGCATTATACATGATCGAAGCATGTGAATACGTAAATCCTTCATACGCTTTACGTAAATCCATATGTGCATCTATTTGTAGAATTCCGAAGTTCTTGTATTTCTTTGATAGCGCATTAAAAAAACCTAAAGGTGTACTATGATCGCCGCCCACCATTCCTACTAACTTTCCTTTTGCCATCCATTTCGCTATTTCTGCTTCAACATCAGAAATCATAGATGTGCTGGCAGCATTAACTTCAGTTTGCAGCGACTTCAACTTCGAATCTTTCTCAGGGGATTTCCCGTCAGCAAATGCATCAATGATTTTTGCTGCCGATTTTTTGGCGGCCTTGCTCTTCCTGTGTAAATCCTTAGAAATTTCGGTCATAGCAATGCCTTGCTTCCAAAGTTCAGGAAATTCGCTATGATATAAATCTACTTGAGCAGAAGCTTCTAAGATGGCTTCAGGTCCGTCGGAAGTTCCTCCTCCGTAACTAACAGTAGCCTCCCAAGGAACGGGAACTAAAACAATTGATGATTCATCAGGTGTAAAAGGCAAACCGAAAATATTTGCATCTTTTAATCCGGGACTATTTGGATCAAAATTCTTAACTTTTAAATCTCTAGAAGAAACCGAGTTTGTCTTTTTGCTTTTCGCAGTGGCCATAACAATTTATTTATGCTGCGAAGATAGCAAGGAATTAATTCAACTAAAAATTAGCTTATTTACTCTTCTTAACAGAAAAGGAGAAAGTCGTGCCCTTACCAAGTTCACTGTTAACACTGATGTATTGATGGTGAGCCTCAATGATATGCTTAACAATGGCCAAACCTAATCCCGTACCTCCTTGTTCGCGAGAACGACTTTTGTCGACACGATAAAAACGCTCAAACAAACGAGGTAAATGATGCTTAGCAATTCCTATTCCGTTGTCTTCAATATCTACAATCACTTTATCTCCACCATCAGCATATCGAATCTCGGTCTTACCTCCTTCTTTACCGTACTTAATAGAATTTACTAAGAGGTTTACAACAACTTGACGTATCAAATCACGATCACCATAAACATATTGCGGCTTCTCCATATCAACATTCATTACCACAGCCGACTTCTTTTCTTTCGCTTGCAATTCCAGTGACTCTACTACATCCCGAATCAAATCAGTCAAATCGAAAGTTCGCATCTCAACCATTAATTCTCCCGCCTCAAGCTTAGAAATCGATTCGAGATCATCAACCATAGAAATTAAGCGATCAATACTTTTACTTGCTTTATTCAAGTATAACATGTTTACTTCCTGATCGTCAATTCCTCCGTCGATCAATGTGTGAACATATCCTTGCACTGAGAAGATTGGCGTTTTCAATTCGTGCGACACATTACTTAAAAACTCTCTGCGGTAAATTTCAACTTGCTTTAATTGATCAATCTCTTCACGCGACTCATTACTCCAGTCCTCAAGAATTCTGTTAATCTCTGAAGTAATATCTCGTTCTTTCTCCTCATATGCCCTAACCGGTTCATTAGGATGTTTTAAAATCAAAATATGCTTATAGATTTGAAATAAATTAGAAAAGATATATTTACCGTAAAGCACTCTGAATGTCACAGCACTCACAAGAAAAACCATAAAAAACACGATCAGATGATAATAGAAAGGTAGTGTTGTGCCGGAAATATAAATCAATAAACACTCAAGGCAGCTTATGATAACTGCCATAACAAAAGAAGTAAGTATAGCTACTTGCGTTGGATTCACCCTATTCATTCTAGATGCACGAATGTAATAAATAATCTAAAATGCGAGGAATTTAAATGTCAAATTTATAACCGATTCCTTTGATCGTTTTTATTGAATCATCTCCCAGTTTTTCGCGAATCTTGCGAATGTGAACATCAATGGTACGATCACCAACAATTATATCGGTACCCCATACCCTCGACAAAATATCTTCACGAGTAAAAACTTTGCCGGGCTTTGAAGTCAGTAACGATAATAATTCAAACTCCTTTCGAGGTAGACTGATCGATTCTCCTGACTTATATACTAAATAACTCTCCCTATCGATTTTCAAATCACCAATCTGTACAATAGTCGATGCAGCAGCCTCACTTCCGGTTGATCTCCTAAGCAGTGCTTTAATTCGACTTATCATTATTCTAGGCTTAATCGGCTTGTTGATGTAATCATCAGCACCCACATCGAAACCTGCGATTTGAGAGTACTCTTCGTTGCGTGCAGTTAGAAAAGTTATAATGGTGTTTTTCAAATCAGGAATATCACGCATTGTATGGCAAGCTTCAATGCCATCCATTACCGGCATCATGATATCTAAAATTACTAACTGAGGCTTTTCTCTTTTGGCAATATCAACTGCTTCCTTACCGTTGCCGGCTAACAACACCTGATAACCTTCTTTCTTCAGATTATATTCCATAAACTCAAGAATATCCGGCTCATCATCTACTAATAAAATTTTAATGGTTGAATTGTCCATGTAGTTTTAATTCACAGTCCAAAGATCACTGCTTTGTATTACCAAATTGTTAATTGTAGATTAAGCGAATCGTATTTTTCAGTAGATAACCCTTCCCTTCAAATTTCACTCTGCAAATATAATCTGTATTATTCCCTTTCCCATTAACTATTTGGTAATTCTATTTTAACATAAAGTTTTTATTTAGGGTAGTTCTTTGTAGTGGAAATCAGAAACAATGAAAAAGCACATTACATTAACCTTAATTATCTGTTTAACAGGTATTTACAACCTTCTGGCGCAGTCTGGAGGTATTGGCGGCATTTTAACCGATAGCCAAACCGGAGAAACTTTAATCGGAGCCAATGTTATTATTAAAGGCACCATCAACGGTTCGGTATCCGATATCAATGGTGAGTATAAAATCACTAACCTCCAACCGGGATCATATTCGGTTGTTGTTTCTTATGTAGGTTACACTAACCAAACCATTGAAGGAATTTCGGTTGTTGATGGGAAAACAACAACAATGAATGTTAAAATGCTTTCAAATGTAAAGCAGCTAAAAGAAGCTAATGTTAGTACAACTCGCATTACGCATACCGAAAATGCTGTGTTAGCTGAAATGCGCAAAGCCGAACAAGTTGTTGTAGGAGTATCAAGTCAACAAATCGGTAAAACTCAAGATAAAAATGCCACGGAAGTAATCAGACGTTTACCGGGCGTTACAGTGATCGAAGATCGATTTATCATGATCCGTGGACTAAGTGAGCGTTATAATGCAGTCCTTTTGAATGATGCACTAGCACCAAGTGTTGAGTCCGATAAAAAAGCTTTCTCGTTCGACTTAATTCCTAGTAATATGATTGATCGTATCTTGATTTATAAGTCAGGTGCGCCTGAACTTCCGGGTGAATTTGCAGGTGGAGCGATTAAAATTTATACAAAGAATTTCCCTGACAAAGACTTTATTACTGCAGGCTATACAATCGGAGTAAGATCGGGAACTACATTCAACGATTTCTATCAATCCGCCGGAAAATCGAAAGATTGGATTGGCATCGACAATGGAAGTAGAGATCTCCCTGAATGGTTCCCATCAAGTATATCGGGATTAACAACTGATCAACAAGTAGCGTTAGCTAAAGATCTACCAAACACTTGGATTGCAAAACAAAAATCGGCACCAATCGATCAAAAATTCAATTTCGGATTTGCTAAATCTTTTTCTCTTGGAAAAATTAAGGCTGCGAATATTACAAATATCAATTACTCGACTTCTTACGAAAATCGAGAAGCTCAAAATTTCAATTACAACGCATATAATATCGAACAACAAAAAAGCGATACTATATACTCTTATAACGACAATACTTACTCAAAGAAAATCAATTGGAGTATAATGCACAACTGGGCTTTTCAGTTGTCGACAAAAACAAAAATCGAGTTCAGGAATCTATTTAATCAAACGGGAAATAATAGCACTGCTATTCGTACCGGCGAGAACTTTGAAGAAGGCAACTTAGTTCGTAATTATGCTTTCAGATATAACGAAAGAAGTATCTACTCAGGTCAACTGTCGGGATCGCACCACTTAAACCAAGAAAGAACTAAAATCAATTGGAATTTAGGCTACTCACTTACAAGAAGTAAAGAACCTGATTATAGAAGACTGCGTACTTTTAACTCGATTTACGACACTGATACTTCATACGTAGTTCAAATCAACACTACAGCATCGCAACAAGATGCCGGAAGATTTTATTCTAAATTGAATGAAGATATTGGGATGGCATCTGGCGATATTGAACAAGACCTTTACTCTATTAATGAAGTAAGAAAGTTAAAACTAAAAGCTGGATTTTATACTGAATCTAAATCAAGATCTTTTAGTGCAAGATGGATGTCATATAAAAGAGCAAGCTTCGACAATTTTGATTATTCACTACTTTACCTGCCGGTTGATCAAGTTTTCTCTTCAGAAAATATCAACGATAGCACTGGATTTAAAATCGACGAAGGAACAAATGCAACAGATAAATACACTGCCGACAATTTCTTAACTGCAGGATATATAAGTATAAGCTGGCCATTATCAGATAAATTAAACGCGAGCGGTGGTGTTCGAGTTGAAAATAATCAACAACACTTAAGTTCTAAAAACAATAATGGGAATAAAATTGAAGTAGATAATCCTACAACCAAAGTATTACCATCATTAAACATTTCATACAACTTAACATCGAAATCATTAGTTCGTTTGGCTTACGCTAGAACGCTAAATAGACCTGAATTTAGAGAGCTAGCACCTTATGCTTATTACGACTTTATCTTCAATAATGTATTAAAAGGAAATACTGAATTAAAGACTCCGGATATCGACAATTTAGATGCACGATGGGAATTTTATCCCGGAATCGGAGAATTAATTTCCGCAGGTGTGTTTTATAAAGTTTTCACCAACCCAATCGAACAGTACTTTGAACCGGGAGCAGGATCAGGTGGAACAAGAAATTTCATTTACAATAATGCTCAGAAAGCTACGAGCTACGGAGTTGAACTTGATGTAAAAAAATCTCTTGAGGCTATCTTCAAAACAGGATTCTTAAGCAAGCTTGCAATTGGAGCGAACACCTCATTAATAAAGAGTAATGTCGATTTAGGTAGTCAAGCAGTAGGACAAAAAAGTAATCGTCCGATGATGGGACAATCGCCTTATACTGTTAATGCAGGATTATATTACGCTAACGAAGAAAACGGATTACAGTGTAATTTACTTTACAATATTGTAGGTAAAAGAGTATATGCTGTTGGTACAGT
>ENA-UOWE01003811-UOWE01003811.1-activated-sludge-metagenome-genome-assembly--contig:-NODE-3811-length-15104-cov-10.659911_pt1 | contig 15104 bp, 13 predicted proteins | sample MGYA00249841_ERZ761562 | MGnify/ENA primary metagenome ERZ761562 (study PRJEB28883, sample SAMN05720200) | activated sludge metagenome | isolation source: Anaerobic digester | place: Japan... | reverse complement strand
CCCGGACGACCGAATCGTCCGCCCGCATGTGGATGGGGCGGTCATGGGTCAGGAGCCAATCGCACATCCCGGAAAATCCCTCGGATTCGTCCTTGATGATGGGCGCGTCTTTCGGGTTGGAGCTGGTCGCGACGATCATCTCGATCCGGTCGAGCAGGAGCACGTGGAGGGGCGTGTAAGGGAGCATGATCCCGTATTCGTTCAGCCCGGGGGCGAGGCCGGGGAGCTCGACTTTTTTCCCGACGAGAACGATGGGCCGGCGGTCGGATTCCAGGGCGGCCGCCTCGGCCGGAGTGATCCGGGCGATGCGGCGGGCCGCGGCCAAATCCCGGACCATCAGGGCCAGCGGCTTGGACGTCCGCTTCTTGACCCTCCGGAGGCGGGCGACGGCCGCGGCCGAGGTCGGGTCGCAGGCCAGGTGGAATCCCCCGAGCCCCTTGATGGCCAGGATTTTCCCCCGGCGGAGAAGGGCGGCCGCTTCCTCTATGCCGCCGGGGACCGTCGTTCCCTTCCGGACGTCGCGCAGGAACACCGCGGGTCCGCAGACGGGGCAGGCGATCGGCTGGGCGTGGTAGCGGCGGTCGAGCGGATCTTGGTATTCGCGCCGGCAGTCCGGGCAGAGGGGAAACCCGGCCATCGTCGTCCTGGGCCGATCGTACGGCAGCCCGAGAACGATGGTGTAGCGCGGCCCGCAATCGGTGCAGTTCGTGAACGGATAGGCGAAGCGCCGGTTGGCGGGATCGCGGATGTCTTCCCGGCAGGCCGGACAGATGGATATGTCCGGGGAGATGAAGACGAAGCCCCCGCCCCGGCCGGACGGGCGGACTTTGAAGTCCCTGTATCCCCGGGCTGGAACGGCCCGGCGGGTGAGGCGCTCGACGCGGGCCAGCTTCGGCCGTTCGGCCTCCACGGCCTCGGCGAATCGCCCGCGGAGGCTCCGCGTCCCGCCTTCGACGTGGATCTGGACGCCGCGGGCGTCGTTCTTCACCCAGCCCGCCAGTCCGAACCGGCGGGCCAGCCGGACGACGAACGGCCGGAAGCCGACTCCCTGGACGACGCCGAAGACGTCGATCCGGAGGGCGGAGGAGGCGGAGCCGGCCGGGGGCGTCAAGGGGCTTGTTCTCCGCGGGCCGGCGCCGCCGGCCCGGCCGGACGACGAAAGCTGTATCGGCAGCCGCAGTAATTCTGGCGGTAAAGCCCCAGCCGGCGGCTGATCTCGACGCTTTGGCGGAAGCCGTCTTTTTTCTTGAAATCCGATTCGATGAAGCGGAGGCCGTGTTTCCGGGCCAGGCGGAGGCCGATCCGGTTCATCAGGCGCGCATCCTTCCAGGGGCTGACGCTCATGACCGTGGCGAAGGCGGAAAATCCCCGCTCCGCCGCCCGCCGGGCCGTCCGGTCGAGCCGCAGGGCGTAGCAGACGGCGCAGCGGCGCCCCTTTTCCGGCTCGGCGGCGAAAACCCGGGTCATCGCCAGCCAGCGCTCCGGCTCATAAGGGCCGGCCTCGACGGAAAATCCGAGCAGCGATTCCAGCTTCCGGGTTTCCGCCAGCCGCCGTTCGTATTCTTCCGGCGGTTCGATATTGGGGTTGTAGAAAAACCCCGTCACCGCGTGTTCCGTCTCGAGCAGGGGAACGGCATAGGAGGCGTCGGGCGCGCAGCAGATGTGGACCAGCAGCTCGGGCTTGGACATGACGTGGATATTGTACCTTTCCTAACCGGTTTTTTCGATTCGGTCCAGGACGGCCAGGATGGCCCGGTTGACCTTGTCGATCCGGACGTACCATTCGGCGAGGCTGTCGTGCTCGATCCGCATTTCGTCGGCCCGGGAGCCGAGGCGCTCGTATTCCCGCGACTTTTCCCTTCCCTTTTCCCTCAGCCGGCGGCGCTCGGCCTTGCTTTTCCGCTCGAGCTCCCGGATCCGCCGCCTTTTCCGGTCTTCCCCGGGGCCCGTTTTCACCTTCTGGATCTCGTCGTAGAGATCCTGGAGGAGGGCATGACGGGCGGCGATCTCCTCCTCGATCCGCCCCAGCCGGTCGAACGCGGGGCGGAAATCATCCGGGAAGATCTTTTCCCCCCAGACCGTCCGGCCGATCTCCCGGCAGAGAAAGGCCTTTTTTCGTTTTTCCCGGAGAAGGCGGAGCTCAAGGCTTTTTCGCAGAACGCGGCGCTTCGTCCCGGCCAGGCTCAGGCTCAAGCGTCGCCGGAGCTCCTTGTCCCGCAGCAGGATGAAAAAGAGGAGAAGGACGATCAGGCTGAGCAAAAACCAGAAGATCCAGTAGGGAATGCCTTCCCGGAAGGAAACGGCCGCGGTTTCGGAGAGGGGGGCGCTCATCGTCTGATGATTCCCGGTCCGGGCGGATTCCTTTTCCGGCCGGAAAGACGCGGCGGATCGGCCGGATCGGGCTCGGGATCGGGATGGGCGATCCCCCAATCGACGAGGGCGAGCATGGCCGGGAGGTTTTCCCGGAAAATCGGGTCGATGTCCTCCTCGCGGTTGAAGAATCCGCCGCCGAGAATGTCCAGGGGCGGAAGCTCGATCGTGTACGCGGGCATCCCCGTGGCCGCGTAGGCCCAATCCGTCGTGTCGCCGTTGGTGAGATAGAGGCCCGCGCCGGCCTGGACGCAGACGTAATCCCGTCCGTTGACCTCCTGCATCAGGTCCGTCAGCCGCGTTCCGAGATCCTTGAGCAGGGGTTCCTGGAAGGCCGGAAGCGTCGTGTATCCCCAGGGATAGAGAAGAAGCTGCGAATAGCTGTGGAAGGAAATCAGGGCGGCGAAGCGGCGGCTGAGGATCAAGTCGCGGACGGCCCGGCTTTCCGGCTCGGAAAAAGCCGCCGGGCCGCGGTAGACGTCCGAGGCCGGGTCGGGGCTCGAGCCCTCGTTGTCGCATCCCCAGGCTTTCCCGTAATTCCGGTTCAGGTCCACGCCGAACAATCCATCCCCGCCGGCCCTCCGGTTTTTCCGCCAATAGCGGTAGACCCGGACGCTGTAATCGTGGCCGTCGGGATTGACCATCGGCACGATCCAGGTTTCCGCCTCGTCGACGAGGCGGCCGACGGCGGGATCGGAGGCGTATTGTTCGAGAAGATGACGGCCGAAGAGGAGCGGAACTTCGACCGAGATCCATTCCCGGGCATGATGACAGCCGAGAAACAGAACGGCCGGCTCGTCCTCGTCGAGGCCGGGGTTGTCGCTGACTTTCAAGGCGAGGATCGGGCGGTTTTCGAGGCTGGTCCCGATCGTGACGACGCGGGCCAGGTCCGGGTACTGGGCTTGGAGAGCGGCCAGCTCGTCGGCAAGCTCCCGGTACGTGTGGAAGGCTCCGATCGGCGAGGAGGAGAAAACGGAAGACGCCGGGGGAGATGAAGGGGAGAAGAGGACGCTTTCGTCGACGGTTTGAAGGCCGCATTCCGCCAGCTTCCGGAGATCCGAGGGCGAGGCGGCGAGGAAGACGCGGCCGCCGATTTCAGCCAGGAGGTCCAGGTCCAGGCGGAGGGCCGCCTCGGCCAGGGCGGCCGATCGCGGAACGCTGACGATTTTGACGTTTGGAGTCCCGCTGAAAACGGGAACGAACAGGACTCCGGCCAGGACCGAAAGCAGGAGAATCGCGCGTTTCATGGCATCCTCAAAAGCCATATCCGCAGGAAAGGGAAATCCGGGCCGACGTCAAGCGGTCGCCGGCGTCCTTGGCCGTCCCGATCAGGCTGCCGAGGTCGATTCGGAAGCCTTCGATCGCCAGCCCGGCTCCGGCCGTGATCCCCCAATACGCCGAGCGCGGCTCGGCGGGCGGCTGGGGATCGTAGATCAGGCCGAACCGGAAGGGGGCCTCGGCTTTTTTCCCGAAGACCCGGATCGTCGAGAGGATTTCCCCGCCGGCCGAGACGCGGACCGTGTCCCGGAAATCGCGGACGGGCGCCTCTCCCAGCCAGACGGCTTCGTAGGAGGACCAGCGCGTCCAGGCGACGTCGAGCGCCGTCCGGAACCGGTCGCTGTGCCGGATGGATAATCCGGCCCCGACGGCCAGGGGCCGCTTGAAGGAATCGGCCGATTCCCCCCGGATGATGATCTCGGTTCCGATCTCCGGGGCCGCGTAGCGGTCGATCGTCTCGGTCCCGGCTTCGAGGGTGAAGGGGGACCGGAACGTCAGGGCCGCCCGGACTGCGGGCGAGACGTCCCAGAAAACCCCTCCGTTGATCGAGAATCCCTTCAGCGAGGAGGATTTTGTGGTGGTGAAGTTGAAGCCCAGAAAGCGGATGTCCTCCATCAGCTCCATCGTCAACCGGCCCGTGGCGGCGTTCACCCCGGCCCCTAAGCCGAGGCGGGGGGAGAGCTGGAAGGCCGCGGCCAGGTGGAACGTCCGCTGGAGGCCGGTTTGGGTGAAGCGGATCGTGAAGAGACGGTTTTGGCTGTCGTCGTCGTAGACTTCGGCCCCCGGACGGTCGTAGAGCTCCGAGAGAAAAACGCCGGCGGCGAAGGCGAACCGGCCGGCCCGGAGGGAAACGACGGCGTGATCGCCGGTGAACGCGCTTCCCCCGATGGGCGAGGACGCCCTCAGCAGGCCGGAATTGACCGGGCCGAATCTCATCGCCGTGGCCCATTGAAAAGAACCGCCCAGCGAGACGGTCGCTTTCGGAAGAGTGAGGAGCAGGGCTGGATTGGCCGCCGTGGAAGAAGCGTCCGTGGTCCAGGCGAAGACCGTCTGCCCGCGGCCGGCGGCGGCCGCCCCGGCGTAGGGAAAAGAGTTCCAGGTGCGGAAGGGCGCCTCGTCGGTGTATTGGCCGGGATCGAATTGCCCCGGCAAAGGAAGGGCGGCGGCGGGAATCAGCCCGATGAGGATGATCAAGAGCTTCCGGAGCCGCCGTTTCATTCCATTCCTGAGTATAATGCCCCCTCTCTCCGGAATGCAACCGGCCGTCGGGGTTTCCCGGCCGGGATGACCCTCACTCGGCCGAAAGGCGTTCGAACCAACCGGCCAAGGCGGCCTTGTCCATGCCCCCGACTTCCTTGTGACGGATGAATCCCTTCCGGTCGATGATGAAGGTCGTCGGTATGTACGGTCCCGGGTCAAAGGCCTGGACCAGGCGCTCGTCGGCGAAGGCGACGGGGTAGGTCATTTTGTATTTTTCGACGAAATCCCGGAGCCGGGCGGCCGGAAGATCGTCGACGGAAAAGCCGATGATTTCCAGGCCCTTGTCCTTGTTTTCCGCGTAGAAAGCGGCGAAATCGGGGATTTCCGCCCGGCAGGGCGGACACCAGGTCGCCCAGAAATTGACGACGAGGACCTTCCCCTTGTAAGCCTCGGAATCCAGGACGGCGCCGCCGAGGTCGGTCGCGGAAAAAGCGGGGGCCGGCGCCCCCGGGGAGGGCGTCTGGGCCGCGCAGCCGGTTCCGGAGAAGAGAACGGCCGCGGCGAGCAAAACCGCGGAAAGAATGGTTTTCATTTTACATTTCAGCGGGCGGTCACCTTTTTCAAAAGGCGATCCCAATTGCGGTCGACTTCGGCCTGGACGGCCGCGATCGCTTCCGGCTGCAGATGGCGGAACCGGCCCTGGAGCTTGAGATACTCCTCGATCGGCTTCTTGTTCTGGATCTTGAAGTTGAGCGTGTATTTCTCGCCGTCCTCGACTTCGTAAAGCGGGAAATAGGAGGTCTGGACGGCCAGCCGGGCCAGCTTCACGGCGTCCTCGGGACGGCTTTTCCAACCGGTCGGGCAGGGGGCGAGGACGTGGATGAACTTCGTCCCCCGGATATTCTTGGCCTTGACGGCTTTCTTGTACAGGTCCTCCGGATAGGCGATCGAGGCCGTGGCCTGGTAAGGAATCCGGTGGGCGGCCATAATGGCGTCGATGTCCTTCTTGGGCTGGTCCTTCGGGAATTTGACCGGCGTTGTCGTCGTCCAGGCCCCCGTCGGAGTGGCCGAGGAGCGCTGAATGCCGGTGTTCATGTAGGCCTCGTTGTCGTAGCAGACGTAGAGGATGTCGTCATTGCGCTCGGCCGCGGCGCTGAGCGACTGGATCCCGATGTCGAACGTTCCGCCGTCGCCGGCCCAGGCGATGACCTGGGTCTCGGTGTCGCCGATCATTTCCAGGCCGGCCTTGACGCCGGTGGCCGTCGAGGCGGCGGTCTCGAACGCGCAGTGATAAACGGGGATGCCCAGACAGGAATAGGGGAACGGCCCGTCGATGACGGCCCAGCAGCAGGCCGGAATGCAGATGGCCGTCCGCTTGCCGAAGGCCTTGAGGACGTACCGGAGGGCGAGGTTGGCCCCGCATCCCTGGCAGGCGAGATTGCCCGAGCCGACGAGCTCCTCCGTCGGGAGAGTCAGCGTCATCTTTTTCTGTTTGCTCATTTTTTGACTCCGATCCAGTTGATCTCCTCGGCGGGCTTGTCCTGCCGGCGGACGATGTCCACGATCTCGCGGAAGGACGCGGCCTTGATGTCGCGGCCGCCCAGTCCGGCGATGAAGCCGAAGACCGGGGCGGAGGAGCCGGACCCGTTCAGGGCCGATTTGACTTCCTGGCAGAAGATGCCGTGATAGCCGTAGGAGATGTTCCGGTCCAGGACCGCGATCTTGGACGCCTTGGCCAGGATCCGCCGGACATCGTCGAAGGGGAACGGCCGGAACATCCGGATCCGGAGGTTGCCGATCTTGATCCCTTCCTTTCGCATTTCGTCGACCGCGACCCGGGCGGTGAAACCGGCCGTGCCCGACGTGACGAGAATGATCTCGGCGTCGTCGCACAGGTACGGCTCGACGGCCTCCAGCCGTCGGCCGAAGATCTTCTCGAACTCCCGGCCCGTCTTGTCGAACAGGGCCGGAACCTTTTCCATGTCTTTTTGCAGCTTGTAGCGGAGCTCGAAATAATGCTCCGGTCCGGTCAAGCCGTCGAAGGCGCAGGGCGCGTCCGGCGTCAGCCGGGCGTATGGCTTGTACGGGGGGAGGTAGGCGTCGACTTTGTCTTGCTCGGGGATGTCGACGACTTCGTAGGTATGCGAAAGGGCGAAGGCGTCGAGGACGACCATGGCCGGGATGCCGATCGTTTCGGCGATCTTGAAGGCCTGGATGGTGGTGTCGATGACTTCCTGGTTGCTCGAGACGTAGAACTGCATCCAGCCGGTGTCCCGCTGGCTGAGGCTGTCGTTCTGGTCCGTCCAGATCGACCAGCCGGGGGCCATGGCCCGGTTGATGTCGCCCATGACGATCGGCAGCCGTCCGCCCGAGGCCCAATGGAGCAATTCATGCATCAGGGCCAGGCCCTGGGCCGACGTCGCGGTGAACGTCCGGGCCCCGGCGATGGACGCGCCGATGCAGGCGGCCATGGCCGAATGCTCGGATTCGACCTTGATGAACTTCGCCTGAAGCGTGCCGTCGGCGCACATTTCCGAAAGCAGCTCGACGACCTGGGTTTGCGGGGTGATCGGGTAGGCGGAGATGACCTGGGTCCTGGAGAGCATCGCCCCGTAGGACAGGGCGTGGTTGCCCATGATGACTTTTCTCATTTCCGTTCCTCCACCATGACGATGCATTTCATCGGGCATTCCTCGGCGCAGATCCCGCATCCCTTGCAATAATCGTAGTCGACGGCCGGAAACTCGTTCTCGATCACGATCGACATGTCGGGACAGAATTTCCAGCAGATCCCGCACTGGGTGCACTTTTCAAGATGGATCTCCGGCCGGATGTTCCGCCAGGAGCCCGTCTTGTTCCAGAGCATCGAGCCTTGGGACATGGGCATTTGGGGGAAGTCCCGGGCGGATTCGTACACGATCTTTTTGGCGTCTCTTTTTTTAGACATGTCCGTTTTCCTCAGACAATCGCCCCGGCCGCTTCGTACGCCTCGGCGGCGGCTTTCTGGTTGGCCTCGGGCTTGATCGCGATCGCCTCGGCGATCGCCCCGAGCAGGGACTCGAGCTTCGCGAAGCCGAACACCCGGATGACCGCCCCGACGATCGCCGTGTTGACGATCGGCGCGGCCAGGGAGCCGAGCTTGTTGGCGACGGCGATTTTGGTCGCGTCGATCGTGGTGACCTTGAACTTGTCCGGGAATTTGAAATGCTCGGCCGGCTTGTCGCTGTTGATCAGGATCCGGCCGCCGGCCTTGAGGCCGTCGGTGACGTCGATGGCCTCGACCAGCGTGGGATCGACGACGATGACATGGTCCGGCGCGTAGATTCGGCTTTTGTCGTAGATGGGCTTGCCGTCGATGCGGATGAAGGCGACGACCGGCGAGCCGCGGCGCTCGACGCCGAACTCGGGGTAGGCTTGGACGTAGTTGCCCTCCTTGGCGAGGGCGTCGGCCAGGATTTTCGAGGCGACGACCGTGCCTTGGCCGCCCCGGCCGTGAAAACGGATTTCGACCATCTTTCAACTCCTTTGAACGAGGTTCCGATGGGCAGGATTAATCAAGAGTGGATTAGTTTAGGCCGGAGCGGCCGAATCTGTCAAGAGAATGAATTGGTTGGACGGGGGAGAGGCTTTAAAACAGCCGAAGCGGCCGTTCCCCTTTTTCGGTATAATGGCCCCGTGAATTCCACCGGTCCGTTTCCGCGGAACCCGCCCGGCCCGAAATCATCCGCCCGTCTTTTCCTGGCCCTGTTTCTTCTTGGAGCGGCCGTCCGGGCCGTCGATGTCTTTCGGCCGGCCGACGGCCGCGTCCGGGAATCGTGGCGGGAATGCGATTACGCGGCCGTCGCCCGGAATTTCCACCGGGAGGGAATGAACATCCTCCGTCCCCGGATCGACTGGCGGGGGGACGGTCCGGGCTTCGCCGAGATGGAGCTCCCGGTCCTTCCCTGGGCCATGGCCGCGCTTTACAAGGTTTTCGGCCTCCACGAGGAAATCGGCCGCGGCTTGGCGTGGCTCGTCTCGCTTCTCATGCTTTTGGTCTTTTTCGCCCTGGCCCGGCGCCTTCTCCGGCCTCCCGGGGACGCGGCGGCCTCTCTCTTTTTCGTTTTGAGCCCCTTGGCCGTCCGCGTCTCCAACGCCCTCCAACCCGAAGGATTGATGCTTCTTTTCCTCCTCGTCGGGCTTCTTCATTTTCTCCGCTGGCTCGATGGAGGCGTTCGCCGGTCCTATTGGATCTCAATCGCCGCGACGGCGGCCGCGATCCTGGTCAAGGCCCCGGCCGTCCATATCGGGATCCTGTTCGCCGGCTTGCTTCTCTGGAAGAAAGGGCCGAGGGCCTTCCTCCGGGCGGAGACCTGGCTCTTTGGCGTCCTGGCCCTGGCCCCGGCCGCGGCCTGGTACGCCCATGCCCACGGGCTCTACCTGTCCTTCGGAAATTCCCTCGGACTCAGCGACGAGACGCATTGGATCGGGCTCGATCTTTTGCGGGCGCCGCGAACCCTGTTTTCGCTTCTCCTCGGCGCCGCCCGGACGGAAGGCCTTTTCGTCTGGACGCCGGCCGGGGTGCTCTTTCTCGGGGCTTTTCTTTTATCCCCAAAGCGGGTGGAAGCGCGGGGGATCATTCTCTGGTGGCTGGGAGCGGTCGGCCTCTTTTACCTGGCCGCTCTCCGGACGGTCGGCGACGCCTGGGCCGCTTACTATCACGTCGTCGCCGTCCCCCCGGCGGCCCTGACCGTCGGGACCATGACGGCCCGCTTGGCCGGACATCGTCCCTTGTCCCGCCGGGGCCGGTTCCGGAGGATCGTTCCGGCCGCCGGCCTGCTGGCTGTCTTCGTCGTCGAGGCCGTCCTGGTCGTTCACGAATTCCATCCCCGGGACTACGTTTCCCTTTACTCGTGCTCCGGGCCGTTTGCCGCCGTCATTCCGGAGGGAGCGTTGATCCTGGCGACCGGCGGACCGTCCCGGGACGAGACGGGCCGGCCGGTCGCCTTCAACGCGTCCTATTTTTTCTACTGGCTGGACCGCAAGGGATGGAACATTCCCCGGGAGGCGGTTTCGCCGGAGGAGGTCCGCGCCTACGCCCGCAAGGGCGCCCGCTTTTTCGTCGCTGAAAAAGACGTCTTGGATGCGGCGCCGGGATTGGAAGCCCGGCTCAGGGCCGCGTTCCCGGCGGCCGCGGAATGCCCGGCGGCGATACTCTTCCGGATCGGGGACTCCGGCCCCCCGCGGCCGGAGTCCCGGCCCGGCGGATGATTCGTGAATCCTCCAGGCTAAAGGGCCTCCAAGACGTAAAACGCCGCGAAGGCCGAGGCCACGACGATCATCAACGGGTGGACCTCCCGGATCTTGCCGCGGACGAACTTGATCAGGGTGAAGACGATGAATCCGAAGCCGATGCCGTGGCTGATGCTCGCGGTCAGGGGGATGCCGATCAGGATCAGGAACGCCGGGACGGCCTCGTCGAAGCGGTTCCACTCGATCTCCCGGACCATCTGCATCATTAAGAACCCGACGAAGATCAAAGCGCCCGCGGTGATGGGGTAGACGAGAAAATCAGAACCGGGGAGAGTGAAGCCGGCCTTGGCGAACAAGGCGTAATGCTCCCCGGCCGGAACGGCGATCCCGCCGCCGACCATTCGGATGACGGGGGAAAAGAAAGCCGCGACGATGAAACAAAGGCCGGTGACGACGGGCATCAGCCCGCTCCGGCCGCCCTGGGCTACGCCGGCGGCCGACTCGACGTAGGTCGTGATCGAGCTCGAGCCGAAGAGGCCGCCCACGGCCGCGCCCAGGGAATCGACGGCCAGGATCCCCTTGATCCCCGGGACCCGTCCGTCCTTTTCCAGGAAGCCGGCTTGATCGGCGACGGCGACGACCGAGCCCATGGTGTCGAAAAAGTCGGTCAGCATCAGCGAGAAGACAGCCGCCAAAAGCGCCGGAGTCAGGATCTGGACGAGGGCCGTTTTTCCGCCGACGACATGGAAGGGGGCGAAAAAAGTCGAGAAATCGAGAGGAGCGATGACCGCCGACGGCCATTCGACCAGGCCGAAGAGCAAGGCCGACAGGGTGGCCGCCCCCAGGCCGATCAGAATGGCGCTTTTCCGGCCCATGGCCGAGAAAAAGATAATGGCCAGGAGTCCGATCAGGGTCACCCAGACGTGCGTTTGGCTGAAATCGCCGATTTCGACCAAGGTCAGCGGCGCGGGGCGGATGAGGCCGCCCTGGTTCAGCCCGAGGACGGCGATGAAGAGCCCGATGCCGGCCCCGATTCCCCGCTTGAGGTTCAAGGGAATGGCGTTCATCACGGCTTCCCGGAGTCCCGAGAGAACGAGGATCAGGATGATGATCCCCTCGGCCAAGACCACGGCCATCCCCACCTGCCAGGGAACATGGGCCTGCTGGAAGCCGATGACGGAAAAGGCCAGCATGGCGTTGAAGCCCATTCCCGAGGCCAGGGCCAGGGGGCGGTTGGTGACCAGCCCCATCAGGATGCTGACGACGGCCGCCCCGATCGCCGTGGACGTGGTCGCGGCCGCGAACGGGACGCCGGCCGCGGCCAGGATGGCCGGGTTGACGAAGACGATGTAACACATCGTCAGGAAGGTCGTGATGCCGGCGGCGGTTTCCGTGCGGACGTTGGTTCCGCGTTTTTCGAGGTCGAAGGCGCTTTTCAAGCTCATGATTCAATCCTTTAAGACGGCTTCGACGGCCGCGGCCGCGGCCCGGAGAGCCGCGTCATTGTTGACCGTTGCCCCTTCGATGAAGGCCGTTCCGCAAAAATACAGACCCGGGACGGGACTGTGGAATCCGCCGGCCTGAAGCGGCGGGCCGAAGGCCGGAAGAGGCAGGGAGAAGGATTCGCGGCGGACCTGCGCCTCGAGGATGTCCTCTTCGGCCAGGTTCGGAAACATGCGCCGCAGGGAAGAAAGGAAAAGGTTCCGGACGCCGTCGTCCGGAAGTCCGGCCGCCGGGTCGCCGGCCGCGACATACTTGGGCAGGTAGACGAGATGATGCCCGCCGAAGCGTTCGGGGCCGAGGACATTCGTGCTTTCGATGACGCCGGTGAAAGGCGGATCGGGATCGAGGAGGTTGATGAGGTAATAAGGGGAGAGCGGTTTGCGAAGGGCGAGGAGCAGGCAGACGAGGCCCAGGTATTCCCGGCGGCGGAACCGGTCCCAGGCGGGATCTCCGGCCGGCGCCCCGGCCAGACGCAGGGCTTCGGGCAAGGGAACCGCCAGCAGCACCCGGTCGAAGGCTTCGGCGCCCTCCGCCGTTTGGATTTCGAGGGAGCCGCCCGCCGGAGCGACCGAGCGGACCGGAACGCCGAGCCGGAGGCGGGCTCCCGAATCGCGGAGGGCTTTTTCGGCGGCCCGGAGGACCGGCGCGTATCCGCCGCGGACGGCCCCCATCCGCTCCCGGCCGCCGGCCCCGCGGCGGGCTCCGAAGAGGCGCTTGATGGTCGCGTCCATGAAGGAGGCGGGCGTGTTTTCCCGGGCGCCGCCGAGCTTGCTCCGGAGGAGGGGATCCCAGAATTTCTCCGTCACCGTCCGGCCGAATCGGCGTTCGAGCCATTCCCGGGCGGACGGCTCGTCCGGACCTCCGGGCGGGGCGGAGCGCGCCGTCCGGAGGATCCCCCAGCCCAGGCGCAGCTTGGCTCCGGGCGGGAGAAAAGGAAACCGGAGGAAATCGGCGGTCGAGGCGAAAGGAACGAGACGCCCCCGGCCGTAGAACCCGGCCCGGGATGTCCGCCAATCGATCTCTCCGTCCAGGCCGAGGCCGGCGAGAAAGCCGATGGTGGCCAGGTCGGAGGGCAAAATCACGTGATAGAAGCGGTCGGCGGCGGTTCCGGCGATGGAGACGGGGGCGCAGAGGCCGCCCCATTCGGCGGCTTTTTCGAAAAGCGTCACCCGGGCGCGGCCCGAGCGCGCCAGATCAAGAGCCGCGGTGATTCCGGAAAGGCCGCCGCCCACGACGGCGATCTTTTTCCGGGGAAGGGGACCGGGCTCCGGCGGCATGGCCTCGTCCTAGAATCTTTTTCCCAAGGGGCTGGGAAGGTGGATGCGGTCGCTGTCTCCCTTGGAGCAGTCGCGGTACGTGATGCTGGCCAGGTAAAAGAGCTCGGCGAAATAGCGCTTTTTCTGAAGAGCGAGGAGGCCGAGGCTGATCAGCTGGATGGCGACCATGAGGGCGATGCCGCCGACGATGAAGGAGTGGGGGGCCATTTGGAAGGCCCGGCCGATCGCCTCGGACAGCCGGAAGGCGAAGGACAAATCCTTTGCCGATAAGACCCGGAAAAAATGGATCGTGTGCCGGAGGGTCCAGAACAGCGGGTAGAGGGAAAGAATCAAGAGGACGAACCCGGGGACGATGTAGAACAGGAACGGCCGGAAAAGAAACCCGGAAACCAGGCTCTGGATGACGCTCCGCGTCAGGCGGACGCTGGAGACCTTCCGGCGGCGGCCGCCGGCCCGGCCGTTCTGCTCCGTCCAGTCGAGCACGGCCGGAATTTCCACGATCCGGGCCCGGAGAATCTTGGCCTTGTTGATGATCTCCGGGTTGATGTCCACGTCCATGGCCCACAAGCTCAGCGACCGGATGAACGGGCCGTCGTAGGCCCGGACCATTCCGGTGATGTTGGTCAGCTTGTCGGAAAAGAAATCGCGGGTGGCCATGCGGCAGAGGAACCAGTTGGCCGTCCGGCTCAAGATCCGGCGGAAGAACGGAATGCCCACCGTCCGTCCGCCCTCGGCGTAAGGCGAGGCGATGACGATTTTCGCCCGGCTCGTCTTCATCTTCTCAATCAGGCGGCCGATGTGCTCGGGGGCGTAGCTCAGGTCGGCGTCGAGGACGACCACGATCGCCCCCTGGCTTCCGTGGAAAGCGGTCCGAAGGACTTGGCCGAGACGGAAGTTGAATGGATGCCGGAAGACGCGGACGTCGCCGCGCCCGGCGGCGAAGGCCTCGGCGATGTCTCCCGTGGCGTCGCGGCTTCCGTCGTCGACGATCAAAATTTCGAAGCGGTAATCGGTCAGCGTTTGGAGATAGCCGTCGAGCCGGGCCAGGTTCCGTTCCAGGACGGCCGCCTCGTTGAAAGCCGGGCAGATCACGGAAACCAGCGGACGCGGATCCGTTTCGTTCATCGGAGACCCTTCCTCGGGAGCGCGGCCGGTGCGGCCAGGCACCGTTCAGCGTACGCTCCCACCGGTAGGATATCAAAATATTCGGAAAAAATATCGAGGGCGTCAAGAACCAGGGCTCGCTTTTTTCTTCGGTCGAGGCTCATGGCCGGAAAAAAGCCGAGGGCCGGGGCGTCGGCGGCCGCGAGAAAATCGAGAGGATGGAGGAGAAAGCTCACTCCGGTCCCGGCGGCCCGGCAGGCGGCCAGGGCCGTCCGGAGATACGTCCTCATCGAGGCCGGCGAGATCGCCCCGAGGTAGAGAAGATAGCTCAGGTGGAACGGGGTTTTCAGGAACGGCAGGGTCGTGACCGGGATCTCCAAAAGCGTTGTCCCGCCCCGCAGGCGCCAGAGATAAGGGCGGACGGGGCGGAGACCCTCGGCCGCTCCGCCGAAGAGCTTCCGGCGCTCCTCCCGTTGGCGCTCGGACAGGCTCGATCGGGCGAAATAATAGAGGCGGCCGAGCGGGCCGATGAACGTCGGAAACGTGGAGGCGTCATAGAGATAGCCTCGGGCGGCCAGGACCTCGATCAAGTCCGGGCTCCAGCTGAATCCCGGGCCCCGGAAGCCGAGGGGACGGAGGCCGGTCGCTTCGAGGATGGCCGTCTCGGCCCGGCCGATGTCCGCCTCGATTTCCAGCCTCGTTTTGCGATGGATCCAGGGCTCGTGATCGAATGAGTGATTTCCGGCCTCGTGGCCGGCCTCGGCGATCAGCCGCAAGGCCGCCCGGTTCTTTTCGAGAGAGGCGTCGCGCCCGACGATGAAAAATGAAACCCTCAGGTTGCGCCGGCCGAAAAGATCCAGGACGTCGGGCAGGAGGCGGTCGAGATAGGAGGGATATGCCTCCCATCCCGGATCGCCGTGGGTTTTCAGATAGGACCAGAGGTTGTCCAGGTCGAAGGAAATCCCGGCCGCCGCCCGTCCGCTCACGGATTCTTCTTTCCCCTGCGCCGGGAGAGCTCCAGGCTTTTCTCGGCCAGCGAGAGGGTCGAGCCTTGGAACAGGGGGAGGACGTCGACGGGGACGGGGGCGGCGAGCCGGCAGCCGGTGACGCACGTGGCGGCCAGCCGCCCCGCTTCCCGGA
>ENA-UOWE01003810-UOWE01003810.1-activated-sludge-metagenome-genome-assembly--contig:-NODE-3810-length-15105-cov-6.100731_pt1 | contig 15105 bp, 8 predicted proteins | sample MGYA00249841_ERZ761562 | MGnify/ENA primary metagenome ERZ761562 (study PRJEB28883, sample SAMN05720200) | activated sludge metagenome | isolation source: Anaerobic digester | place: Japan... | reverse complement strand
GAGAGCGGTGTTTAGAGATAATTTCGATAAACTGCACGAAGAAACCGGAGCGGTGACGATTGTAAGATAAAACAAATTCCATATAAAGTTTACATTTTAAATTTTTGTACATATATTTGAAAAATTTTAAAACAATGAAACCATTCGTTTTTGTCTTAACAATGATTTTGTACACCCAAACATTTGCCCAATGGTCTAAAACATGGGGTGAAGAGAAATCGTTTATAGAAAACAATGGGCAATTTGAAGAGCTTTATGCTATTCCGGACAGAAGTCCAATCCTTTATGCGTTTGATGGAGATAAAGAAGATTATTTTTTTACAAAAAACAAACTTGTTTTCAGATTTATTCAAGTAAAAATGAAAGAAAAGGAAGAGAATGAATATGAAGAAATGCGAAAGTTTGCCAAAAAAAGATTCAATGCTGAAGAATGGCATCGTCATGAAGTAGAAGAGTTAAGAGGCAAAGTAATAAAAGAATTTATAACTGCAGAATGGATTGGCGCGAACCCCAATGTAGAAGTTATTGCTGAAGAACCTACGACATATTATCATAACTATTCTTTTAAAAAAGATAATATATGGCATGAAATTAATTATATCCCTTCGTATAAGAAGATAACGTATAAAAATCTTTATCCGAATATAGATGTAGTTTACGAATTTCACCCAAAAGGCGGAATTAAATATTCGATTTATATCCATCCCGGAGGAGATGTTTCAAAAATTAAACTTCGCTATTCAAAACCCATTAAAATCAATCGTGATGGCAACATTGTTGTAAAATTCAAATCGGGACAAATAATGGAACATGCTCCTATTTCTTTTTACAACGATAATAAAGAAAAAATTGCAAGTTCTTTTGTTGAAAAAAATAATACCATTAGCTTTCAATTTAACGAATCAGTAAAATCAAATCAAACAATTGTAATAGACCCTTGGGTAGTTAGCTCCACATTTAATACATCAACGGCAGTGTGGGAAGTTGAAACAGACCAGTCAGGCAATGTTTATGTTATTGGAGGAGAAACACCTATGAAATTGCAAAAATATAATAGTACAGGTGCCTTACAATGGACCTATACTACATCATGGGATACCGCTTCGGTATGGTTGGGGACGTTAGCGACCGACAACCTCGGGAATAGTTACATCACTTCCGGAACAGCTCCTGAAATCAAAAAAGTGAGCCCGGCAGGAGCTCAGGTTTGGACAAATAGTGGGTTAAACAATACCTGTGAATATTGGTCCATTACTTTTAATTGCGATAAATCAAAATTGATTGTTGGCGGAACTTATGTTGCAAATCCATTAAGTATGGATTACTCCGCTTCAATTTACGATATTGACATAAATAATGGGAATGTGCTAGGTCATGCAGAATTTGAAACTACGAATATTGGGGGTGTTCAGATACCACCGGTTACTCCAATAGAAGTACGTTCTATATCGGCTTCAAAAAATGCAAAATATTTATTTTTAACACACACTAAAGTGGGTGCTATCAATCAAAATATCTCACAATGCCCCAATGATGTACCTGTTTTTCAAGTAGACAATGGCCATCATCTTGGTTATAAATGCGAAAATTATTTACCGGCCACTCAAAATGGCGGCGGGTTAAAAGCCATTATTTCTAACGATAATTATGTTTATACTCATGCCGGAGATAAAATATATAAACGCTCACTGTTCGATGGAAGTCTTTTAGGTCAAGCCAACATACCCGGTGGAGGAGTTTCATCGTCGCTTGGACAATTGGTAGTGAAAAACAGCGGGTTGGCTGTTGACGATTGCGGAAACGTTTATGCCGGCTCTCAAAACAAAGTTGTTAAGTTTGACCCCGATTTAAATATTTTAGGTCAGTATAATGTTAGTATATCTGTTTATGATGTCGCAGTAAACAATAATGGAGAAGTGATTGCTGTTGGAGCTCAATCAGATAACCAAGCAGCAAGCCGAAACGGAAAAATCGAATCGGTAAATGCAAGTGCTTGTGCACAGTACTACCCTGTTTGTTGCGATGCCAACATTTGCCCTGTAGATCCACTATGTCCAACTGATGCTCCCATTAATTTAACCGGAGGAACCCCCGGTGGTACATGGAGTGGCTCAGGTATAACCAATGCTTCAACCGGAACTTTTGATCCTTCGGTAGCAGGCGTTGGTAGTCATACTGTTTATTACACTCTTCCATGTGGAACAGATTCTGTCATAATTAATGTGTTAGCATGTACACCCATTACTGTGTGCTATGATGGTACTAATTTACAAGCAACCGGTGGGAGCAATACCATTCAATGGCAAACGCAAACACAAACTACCTCAACACCTGCCAATGAAGCCGAATGTATCGCTTGTGGAGGCACACCCGTTACAGCTCCAATTATTGGAACATATTTAAGCTGTAATCCTCCTGTATGCACAATAACAACTTGGAATACCTATGCCACAGGCTATACTGCATCACCTCCTTCGTCTTGGCCTCTGCAAGTAACTGATGGTACCAATACGTTAAATTATACTTCACTTTCACAAATTCCTTCTTGTGGAAACTGCACTCCTCCAACTCTATCGAACACGGTTTTCAATGAAACATGTGCCAATGCACACAATGGTTCTATTAATTTAACGGTAACAGGGAGCAGTACTTACTCTTATCAATGGACAGGTCCAAACGGATTTACTGCTAATGTTGAAGACCCAAGCAATTTAGCTCCCGGAACATATAACGTAACTGTAACCGATGCTACCAATTCTACATGTACAGCTACGGCAACTATTACCGTTAATGCAGGAAGCCCTAACCCTACTCCAACCATATCAGGTTCAACAACCTTCTGTACAGGCAGTTCAACAACTCTTGACGCCGGAAGTTATTCCTCATATTTGTGGTCAAATAATGAAACAACACAAACCATTACGGTAAATACAGCCGGTCCTTATTCTGTTACAGTTACCAATGCAGCTGGATGCACTGGAGTTGCATCAGTAAACGTTACTCAATCCAATAGTTTATCTCCACATATAGTCGGAACCTTAGCAATATGTTCCGGTGCTTCAACTATTTTAGATGCCGGAGCCGGATTTGCTAACTATTTATGGAGTACAACCGATGCTACTCAAACCATTACTGTTTCTACAGCCGGTCAATACTCCGTTACGGTTTCAGATGCAGGTGGTTGTACAGGAACAGACCAAGTTACGGTACAAGTTTCAACCAATCCAACTCCAACTATTAGCGGAAATACAAATATATGTGCAGGTTCATCTACAACACTCGATGCCGGTAACGGTTATACAACATATTTATGGAGCAATAATGCACAAACGCAAACAATAAACGTAAACACAGCCGGAAATTTTTCTGTTACGGTTACCAATAGCGATGGATGTTCCGGATCTACACAGGTTACAGTTAATATAACCAGTAATCCAAACGCCAATGCCGGAATTGACGACGACACATGTGGTTTATCTTATACTCTTCATGCAATACCCTCGGGTGGCAGCACAGGAATTTGGACATATTCCGGTCCGGGAACCGCTACTTTTTCATCCAATACCGATCCACAAGCTACAGTAACGGTAAGCACCGCCGGAGTTTATTATTTTATATGGACTGAAACCGTATCGAGCAACTGCACCGGTTCTGACACAGTAAAAATCACCTTTTATACTACTCCAACCAGCAGTTTTACAGCATCAACCATTCATTGCACTAGCCAAAGTTCTACCATAACTTATACAGGAACAGCAAGTTCTACAGCAACCTATAACTGGTCATGGGATGGCGGTACCGCAACTCCGGGCAACGGAATGGGACCTCACGCAGTATCGTGGAACAACCCTGGTACTTATTCCATATCGTTAACGGTTAGCGAACATGGATGTACTTCAACACCAACAACTGTACAAGTAATAAATCCAAGCGGAATGACCAGTACCATAACGAAAACAGATATCCTTTGCTATGGACAAATGAGCGGAAGCATCAATTTAACTGTAAACGGAGGAACAACTCCCTATACATATCATTGGAATAATGGAGCTACGGTTGAAGACTTAATCAATATACCTTCCGGAACATATTCAGTAACCATAACCGACGCAGGTGGATGTACTACAGTTAATGGTACAAGCATTAGCTCCCCTAACGAGCTTACGGTGGCGGTTACACCAAGTCAATCAATCTGTTACGGGCAATCGGCCAATTTAAACATTACTGCAACAGGTGGAACTGCACCTTATACATTCTATTGGAACAACCAAGTATCAAATCCTGATATTACCATTACTCCATCATCAACCGTTACATATTCAGGATATGCAATGGATGCAAACGGATGTATGAGTAACCAAATTTCAACAACCGTTTATGTTTCAGGCCCTGTACATGTTGATTTAATTGCTAATCCGACAAAAATATGCCCGGGTGAAGTCGTCCTATTAACTCCGGTCATTTATGGAGGTTTAGGAGCTCCGTATATTATTTACAATCAAAACGGTGATGTTGTTACCAATCCAATATATATATACCCGAACCACACCGGCTATTATTGGATAAAAGGCGAAGATGCTTGTGGCGCATGGGATTCTGCCGGCGTTACCATAACCGTATTACCCTTGCCACCTGCCGGAGCACTTGCCGACACCGTTCAAGGGTGTATGCCGTTAACGGTTAATTTTATAGAAGTAAATCCCGACAGTGGAAGAAGTTTTGTTTGGGATTTTGGCGATCATAGTAATTTATCGCTTGCAAAAAATCCAACTCATACTTATACTTACGCAGGAACATTTAATGTTACACTTACTGTTACCTCACCCAATGGTTGTAAAACAGTAAATACTTATAACAACATGATTACCGTTTGGCCTGCACCTAATGCACAATTTATTTGGAATCCTGAATTTGTTTCGGAAGTAAAACCCATTGTCGATTTTACAAACTTATCAACGTTAGCAGAAACCTATCGTTGGATTTTTGGCGATGGAGATTCTACTAATTTAATGAACCCCTCGCATCGTTTTCCACATTCAGGGAATTATGAAGTATTATTGTTGGCATATACAGATAAAGGCTGCGTAGATTCTGCCAAAGCTATTATTAAAGTATTAGAAGAATATACATTTTATGCTCCCACCGGATTTAGTCCAAATAACGATGGAGTAAACGATTATTTCTTTATAATGGCTCATTCAATTGTGGAAGAAGATTTCAAAATAGAAGTTTACGACCGCTGGGGAGAGATTATCTGGTCGTCGAATAAATTTGACAAAGAAACAGAATCAAGCGATAAATGGGACGGAAGTGTAAAAGGTGGGAAAATAGCCCCTGTGGGTACATATACATGGCGTGTGCTTTTTAGAGATTCGCACTATAGACTCCACGAAGAAACAGGTGCTATTAATATTATAAGGTAATGAAATATACTAGTAAAAAAAAGAGGCTGTCTCGATGTTGTGACAGCTTCTTTTTTTATTTGAAAGCAGTTTCGGGCAATCCGTCTCCCGATAATTTCAATCTGTCAAAATAGCTTGGCACCGGTTTACCAGAAATTTTATCTACATACATTTTTGCCAAATATTGGCTCAACATAAATCCATGACCACGTAAACCAATAAATAATCCTAGCTCGGGATCGATGGTATAACGCGGTTCAACATAATATCCCGACCAAACAGCCTGGAAGCCTACCGATGAAAGCTGAGGTATCCAATTAACAAATATTTCAGACACAATTTCGATAAATTCCTTTGAATTAATTTTCAAGTTTTTATCTGTCTCCAAATAATCGTTTGCAGGTGATGCACACCCAATTATCTGACCTGTTTCAACTAATTGCTGACCATATACAGCCGAAAATCCTTTGTATTTTCTACGGTCTATCAACATATCCAACGATTGACCTTCTTTTCCTAACATGGGCAAACGTCTTGTAATAAATGCCTGATGTTTAACCGGATATAAACCGGTTTCAATGTCAAGCTTACGAGCAAATTCAGCTCCTTTAGGTCCTAAGGCATTTACAAAATGGTCGCATGTAACTTCATAGTAACTTCCATCGTGATGTTTAACCAATGCTTTATACTGACCATTCTTTTCAATATCAATCAATTGACTATCTTCCCATATTTCTCCGCCTTTTTCGGTTCCAATAGCTCTTAATAAATCAATAACAATACCCGGTGTAGCCTGCCAACAATTATGAGTTATCAATGCAGCATTATATGTTTTTAAGTTAGGATTGAAATTGGGCGAAATCTCTTTTACAAAGTCTTTTGGTTCAATTAAATAAGCATCACTCCATTCGATTGATTTCTCTAAAGCTTTATATGTTGCTTCGTCGTGAGCAAACGTTACATATCGAGTTTGCTTGAAGTTGATATTTCTCAACTTTTGCAATTCCTTAAACAGCTCTAAATTGTGCGTAGCAATGTCCGAGATCTCCGGTACGGTAAATGCAGGTCTTCCGCCGGCTATATTTCGCCACGAAGCTCCACGGTCATAGTTCAACAAAATGGGTTTATATCCGGCTTCGGCAAAATAGCGATACAAAGCACTTCCACCAATACCGCCACCGGCAATTAATACCGTAGTTTTCACTTTTTTAACTTCTTGTTTCCCATTATGAACGATAACTTTTTCTTTTATCGATTTGGGATAAAGCTCGCCCATGGTAAGCTGATTAGACAACGGACCACGTGGTGTAGCATCACCAAGAATTTGAATGTTTTTAGATGAAATAGCTTGCTTTAGTCGCTTTATACAACGTTTTCCCCTGCATGCGCCCATACCCAATCGAGTGGTATGTTTTATTTCATCGATGGAAATGTATTTTCGATCGCCAATTTCTTCTAAAATTTCATCCATGCTAACATCATCGCAATGGCAAACATACGTTTTGCTTTCTAAATCGCCTTCGTATTTTTTCAATGCAACGGGCTGGGGATAATTTTCTTTAATAATAAAACCACGAACTTCGGTCAATGCTTCACCGGTTAATGTAGTAGATTTTACGCGAGCAACATTGGTTTTATTGGGTTTCATTAATATCTTTTCGATAATACCTTCACCCAATTTTTGTCCTTGGTTATTAACTAAATAGACTTCTTTACCTTCCTCAGCAAAATACTCAATGGGTAAAAATAACCAATCTTTTTTAAGACTGTAACCAAAAATAGCTAATCCCGGGCACTGGTAAACACAGTCCATACACCCCACACATTTATTGAAATCGATTTGAGGTACGGTGCTGGTTGACGATTTAGTTATGGCTCCGTGTGGACACGCAAATGAACAGGGATTGCAAGCAAAACCATACAAACAATCAATTAAAACAAAAGGTTTTTCTAATCTTTCGGGTTTAGGGAAATATGGTTTTTCGAGAACTTTTACAGGATGTTGTTGAGAATCAATATATTCTTTAGAAATTTCTAAATACTGATTGTAACTGTATCTTTTGCCAAGTGCTTCTAAAACTTCGAAAGCAGCTTGTTTTCCTCGCAAAACGGCACTTGTGCCCTCACCAATCCTTATTGCATCACCTACTCCGTAACATAAGCGACCAAAAACTTCGTTCCCTTTAATCAGCAGTTGGTCATCGGGCACTAAGCCTGTACAAATATTGATAGCATCGATTCCGTCAATAACCTTTTCTGTTCCGGGAATAGCCTGAAAATTCTTACATTCAGCCACAACAGCACCTGTAATTCCGGTATAATCTGCATTAGGGATTGCCTTCAATAAAATGTGTGAAGTCATAATAGGGATTCCCAAACGTCTTACTCGATTAGCCTGAACCGGGAAGCCACCTTCTTTATCCTGTGCTTCGATTATAGCCTTAACATTAGCTCCTGCCTGCATTAATTGGTAAGATGTAAGATAACCAATGTTTCCTGCTCCAACTGTTAATACATTCTTACCTAATAACGTAAATTCGTTGTTCATCATTTTTTGAACAACAGCTGCCGTGTAAACTCCTGGAACATCGTCGTTTTCAAAGGTAGGCATAAATGGAACAGCACCGGTAGCTACAATTAAAGCATCGGCATCTATATAGTATATTTCTTCAGTTTCTATATTTTTAACAGCTAATCGTTTCCCTTCCAATATATCCCAAACCGTTGAGTTTAGAAATATACCAGAGTGATCGTCTCCTGCTAATGTTTTTGCTATATCAAAACCACGCATCCCACCAAATTTTTTTTCTTTTTCGAAGAAGAAAAATTGATGAGTTTGCATAAGAAATTGCCCGCCTATTTTTGCATTATTATCAACAACAATATTATCAACACCATGCATATTAAGGGTCTCACGTGCTGCTAAACCGGCAGGTCCTGCTCCTATTATTACTACATTTGTTTTGTAAACCTTAACAGGCTCATTCGTTTTTATTGGAACTTCGCTTGGTGAATAGTTTTTCGGAATTTCACAAACTTCTTTTACGTTATCGACCTTGGTAATACATATTCTACGAATAACGCCATCTACAAGCATTTCACATGCACCACACTTTCCTATTCCACATTCCAGGCTTCGGTTTCGATTATCAAGACTATGGCTATGAACAGGATAACCTGCTTGATGCAATGCAGCAGCAATAGTAAATCCTTTTTCTGCTTTTATTTCTTTTCCTTCGTACTTAATTACAACTTGTACCGTTTTTGGAACCTCTAAAATCGGATGTTTTTCAACTTTCAACATGCTCTTATTTTTTTTAACTCACAAAGTTTTAGCATTATTTGTCAAAATGCAATGATGTTTGTCAGTCAAAAATTGTGATCATTGATATTGTTTTTCTCAATGGTCTTTACTACATGTTGCCATACATCCCACTGTAAATCCCCCCAGTGGTGGTATATATGAATAAAGCTCGGACATATTTTTTCTTTACCCTTAAAAAAAACATTTTTTTGCTCGGCTGCTTTAATTTCCGTTTTATAAAAATCGGCAATAAAATTATACTTTTCAGGCAACGTAGGATGCTGCTGCAAATTATTTTGAAAAACGGTAGCAATTAATGTTCCTTGATCTCGCACTTTCCAATATCGATTTTGAAATATTAACAAGGTATTTTGATGCCATTGCTCCATAAAATTATATGAACGATCATCAAATATAAAAACTCCTCCATTCCAATGATGCCAATCGGAATAAACATCAACGTTAAATACATTTTTTAACGCTTCACGAAGATGATTACATCGATTTTGAGCTAAACATTTACCATTTTTTTTCTTCCATCTGAGCTTTATAAAATCAAAACGATAATCTGTATTTGTCTTTATCTTTGAATAATGTAATAATAATACAGGATATTCAAGAGTAGAACAGATAATCCAATTTTTATTTCGTATATCCAAAACAATATCATTGATAAGGCTAGCCTTTCCTCTAAAAAAAGCCTTTATTAACTTAAACAAAAACAACAACAACCTTGACGTTGAATATAACAATGATTTTTGAAATGCAAATAGTTTCCTTATTCCAACATTATTATAATCAGGCGGATAATTTGGATGTTGAATAACTTTTGAAAGTTGATTTTGAAATGTTTCGTAATCTTTTTGAAACGCTTCTATACAACCACAGTTCAAAGCATAGGGACTAAAATATGATAACGATGTATGATCGTGGGCAAAGGATATCGGTGCAACGTAATGTTCGAAGATATGATTGCATTGCTCATTCATGGCTATTACATCGCTATCGAGGTAGCAATAGGTTGTTCCTTTCGGCAATATTCTATGTAACGAAGTTTTTAACCAGATGCTCGCCTGATGATGATTGAAATCCTCAGGAGTAGATACGTCTATAATATTATCGTGCTCAATTTCTATTTCGTTCCGCTTTTTATCTGTTACAACCCAAATAGGAAACTGACTAACAAGTTTTAAAGATTTTAATGAAAAATGAAGCGTTTCGATATGTTTTCTCTCACCGCAAACTACAAACACATAAGCGTTTTTCTGATTCATTTGAATTTTGGACTACTTACGATCAAAGCAATACTTTAAACCAATAACATGTGAATAAAGCGCTACAGAAGCATTGCCAATATCGGTAAAGGCATAATCGAAACCAACGTTTTTATAGAAAACCCCTACTCCAATAGAAGGCTGAAAATTATACGATTTTTTACCGTTAAAATCGCTAATCTGCTGAATATTATACACACCTGCTCTTAAAAAAATCATTTTCAAATATGAAAACTCAAGTCCCAAATGCGGATCAATACTGGAAAAAGAAGATTTTACCAACGTATTTCTTTTTTTATCGAAAGTAAAATCAGCGTCCAATTCTGCTAATATACTGTACTTTTCTTTGATGCTAATGCTTTTAGCAACTCCTAATAACAAACGCGGAACAGTAATTTCTAAGCCATTCGTAGGAATCTCGTTTCCGGTTTTGATGAATGCGTCTTCAAATGTTTCGGTGTTGTATCTCCATGCATTAAATGTGGAGGTGGCATCTCTAAGCACAGCACCCAATTTCCAATTGTTTAGTGAATAATTTGCCGACAAATCAAAACCAAAACCCCAAGCAGAAGCAAAATCACCGACAACTCTCCGAATAATTTTGACATTTCCTCCTACATTTAATTGTTTTAATTTTCGTGCATAAGATATAATGGCAGCATAATCGGCAATAGAAAAAGACGACAGCTTACTGTAATCAAAATTTCCGTTTGCATCAACTAAATCGAGGGTGTTGGGAATATCGTCCACACCAAATCGAATAATACTTAAACCAAAAGCAGAAGAATCGGTATTGCGAATGGCAAACGATCCGTAATCGTATTTTGCTAAGCCACCAAAATAAGAAGCATGCATTATACCGACGTTAGCATTGTTCTGAAGTTCTACCAATGCAGAAGGATTCCAATAGCCGGCATGTACATCCGAAACCGATGCAACTACCGAATTACCCATAGATAATGCTCTACCTCCAATACCCAATTGCAAAAACTCATTGCTGTATTTTTGTGCCGACAAAAATCCATGAACAAGAAAAACAGCTATAAATATTACTGAATGACGCAAATTCATAAAAAATACTTGTTCAAAGTTAATTATTTTACTTCATTTATTAAAACGTATCAACTAATAACATAAATTTGCCAAAAATATTGTAAAACAATGAAATTATTTATCAGCATTAAAAATAGCATTCCAAATTTCCTCACATTAATGAACCTTTTTTCGGGATGCCTTTCAATTTTAGCAACTGTAGAAGGCTATCCTATATGGTCAGGAGTGTTTATTTTTATTGCCGCCGGGTTCGATTTTTTGGATGGTTTTGTAGCTCGTTTACTCAAAGCAACTTCATCCATTGGTAAAGAGCTTGATTCACTTGCCGATTTAATTAGCTTTGGCTTAGCACCGGCATTTATTGTGTTTGGATTTCTTAAATCTGTTTTGCTTATTAACCACATTGAAAGTGATGATTTCTCGTGGGTAAACATATTCATTCTTGCCAGTCCTTTTCTTATTGCTTTATTTTCAGCATTACGTCTTGCTAAATTCAATATTGACGAACGTCAAACCAGCGAGTTTATTGGCTTGCCTACACCTGCCAATGCCATTTTCTTTGCTTGGTTGCCGATTATTTTAGGCAGTTACGATTTAACTGCATTTTTCATAATTCTCAATTTAAAATCGCTTATTTTCGTTACTATTTTACATTCTTTTCTTTTAGTTTCACCGTTTCCAATGTTTTCATTGAAAATAAAATCATTCCACTGGAAAGGAAATCAGATCCGCTATATTTTTATAGCAGCAACTATTATATTGATATTATTTTTAAAGCTTTATAGCGTTCCTTTTATTATTTGGCTCTATATTCTTACCGGAATAATTCGTTATATTATCTTACTAAAAAATTCAAAAACAACTATAATTAACCATTAAACTTTTGTTTTAATCAAATCGAGAATAGCATTAATAAAGGTTAACGGATGCGGAGGGCAACCCGGTACCAACAAATCGGGTTTAAGTTCAGATAATATTTCGCGCCGTAATGCAAGACTTTCTTTGAATACACCTCCCGACAATGCACATGCACCCACTAATATCACAACGTTGGGAGATGGAATTGCCTCATACGTCAATTTTACCGAAGCCAAACTATTTTCGGTTATAGGACCAGTAATAACCAATCCATCAGCATGGCGTGGAGAGGCAACAAACTCAATACCATAGCGTCCCATATCAAAATTCACATTACCGGCAGCGTTTAGTTCTAATTCGCATCCGTTGCAACTTCCTGCCGATACTAAACGTAGTTTCAGCGAACGTCCTAACAAACGCACAATTTCATTGCGAACCAATGCCGGATTAACACAAACTAAATTTTCTTTCCCTTCCGCTATTTGCAAACGCTCATATTGGTTGGTCCCCATTTTATAATTATTGGTAAATCGAATTTTATGTTCCGGACATGCGTCCTGACATTCTAAACAAAATATACACGAATCCAGTGCTAAACGGAGCGGTTCTGTGGTTATTGCTCTTGTTGGGCATACATTTTTGCACAAACTACAATCTTGCAAACATGGTGTTGATATAAACTTAGGCAATCCTGTAAAAGATTCCGGCAAACTAACTTTAGTAGGATCGGGAATGAACCGTTTTCCGTGATGAAAAAATGCTTTTAAACCATCTAACATAGGCTGTAATTTTAGAGATCAAATCCACAATACGACAAATCGAAACTTTTATTACAAATTGGAAAATCGCTTATATCATTGTTTCGCACAGCCAGTGCTAATGCAAACCAATTATGAAGCGACGGATCTTTTATTTTATAATGCATAATATTTCCCTTAGCATCGGTTAGGGCAACATGGCACAGTTCGCCCCTCCATCCTTCAACAAGCGTTAAACAAAGTGAATTGGGCATTAGTTTGTTATTAGAATGAGCTATTTTCTCGGACGATGAGTGAAGTTGCAGCCATTCTTTGATATATTTCAAGGATGCTACAATTTCGAAGTAACGCAATTGAGCACGTGCTTTTACATCACCGTTTTTCAATACAACCGGGTCAATTGCTGTATGCTGATAAAATCCATGTGGATGCGATTTGCGAATATCTCGTTCTACACCACTTGTTCTGGCAGCCATACCTACAAACATCATGTCAAGTGCTTGCTGAGTTGTAACGACACCAACATTTTCAAAACGAGCCAAAACACTTGGAATATTAAACATCAATTGAGCCATTTCATTAAATCGCGACTCGTATTCGGCTAAATTGTTTAAAATTTTTTCTTTTAATTCTTGCGTCAATGGATACTTATTCATTTGCGGATGAATCAATTTTCGAGCAAATCGATTTCCACACCATTGCAAAAAGGTATTGATAATTATTGTTCGCAAATCTTGAAATACGACTGTTCCAAACTGATAAGCCACATCGGTACAAAGAGCACTTAAATCGCCGGTATGAATGGCAATTCGTTCAAGTTCCAATGCAATAGCTCGCTCTATTTCTACTGAAGTTGACATTGATTTCCCGTTGAGCGATTCAATCAAATTTGCAAAAGCCAATGTATTTCCAATTACTGTATCGCCTGAAATGCTTTCGGCTAATTTCGTTTGATACGTAATATTTTGATTTTGAATCATAAGCGATTCTACTCCACGATGCTGATAACCAAGCTGTATTTCAAGATGCAAAACTTTTTCTCCATTACATATAAAACGAAAATGCCCCGGTTCAATAATTCCTGCATGAATAGGCCCCACACCAACTTCATGCAATTCGTGGCTTTCAATACTATAAAATGGGTACTTCTCGATAGTTTGTTCTTTATTGTTTCGGTTAAAAGGGAAACGTAAAGGTTTGTCCCATTCAGATTCCTCAAATTGTAAATGAAATACTTCTGCTATTTCTCTTTCATAAACATGCATTCCGGGATACTTGGGAGTTAATGATTTTAATTTTGAGTTATGTGCTACATTGCTCGAAAAAACATAAATAGTATGCTCACGGTCGTTAGCAATCATTGCCCATAATCGAATAGTGTCGGCTTCGTTAACAGCAAAATAGTTGATACAATGATTTTCGTGATCTTTCAATAGGTCAAATACATTATAAAATTCTTGATAATTTAAAACCGGTACGCTATTAACAGCTATTGATTCACCGTTTTTTATACTAATATAATTCATAGTTCAATTGTTTAAGGTAATACAGCTTGTTGAATCAGCGAAATCAATAAGTCAGGCGGCTGAATGCTTAAATATAAAGCAAATAATAAAAGTATTAATTGAGGTAAACTTTCATACCAGGGCGAAGGTTCAATTGTTGACAGCTGTTGTTTGCCCACATTTTTGAATAAGATTCGAAAAAGTTGTTTGGTAAATATCCAAATAATAATGGTAAGCAAAAGAATAATAACAATCACTAACCATAATAATCCTTGTTCTATCATGGTTTTAAAAAGCATTAGCTCTGTAAAAAACATTCCGGAAGGAGGGATGCCCAATATCAAAATAAAAGCAAGTAAAAACACAAGTCCGCCTAATGGATTTAGTTTGAAACAGCTTCCTACACCGGCTAATTTTTTCGTTTTATACATATGTATCAATTGCGACAATTGAAAAAACAAGCTCGATTTTGTAAACGAATGATAAATAAGATGCAAAACCACAGCAAACCAAGCCAAACCTCCCGTAGCGATACCGATGGCAACTAAACCCATGTGTTCAATACTGGAATAAGCAACCAAACGTTTGTAATTTTTTACACGAATCATATAAATTGCTGCATATAATACAGATAAGCTACCAATAATGAATAAAACATGGCTTGCCCAATCATGCATGGGAGTATAGGTTGTAATTTTAAAAAAGCGGAATATTGCTATAAATCCAACGTTAGCCAACGATGTTGATATTAAAGCAGATACAGGACTAGGAGCAATAGAATTAGCATCAACACATACCGTGTGCAATGGGAAAACCTCCATCTTAATACTAAAACCAATAACAATTAGTAAGAATGCACTTTGAAATAACACAGTATTATTTATAATCAACGAATGATTAATTGAACTAAAAAATAAATTTTAATATAACTTTAAATATAAAAACAATTTA
>ENA-UOWE01003802-UOWE01003802.1-activated-sludge-metagenome-genome-assembly--contig:-NODE-3802-length-15123-cov-4.341054_pt1 | contig 15123 bp, 12 predicted proteins | sample MGYA00249841_ERZ761562 | MGnify/ENA primary metagenome ERZ761562 (study PRJEB28883, sample SAMN05720200) | activated sludge metagenome | isolation source: Anaerobic digester | place: Japan... | reverse complement strand
AACCAACATGCCCAAATGAAGAATCTTCAGGATAGAGTGAAAGGCATCGTCGGCAATATGGAGAACCTCCCTTTTCAAGAAGAAGAATTTGACTTGATCTGGTCGGAAGGCGCGATTTATAATATTGGATTTGAACGCGGACTGAACCTGTGGAGGAAATTTCTGAAACTGGGCGGATATATCGCCGTTACAGAAAACACCTGGTTTTCCGAAGAGCGGCCTGCCGAAATTCAGGAATTTTGGCAAGAGATCTATCCCGAAATAGATACCATCCCGAATAAAGTGGCTCAAATGCAAAAAGCAGGTTACCTTCCTGTTGCCACATATATCTTGCCCGAAAGTATCTGGATAGACTATTATTCCTGGCAAACATCAAGACGGGAACACTTTCTGGAAAAATATAAAGGTAACAAAACCATCGAAGGCTTTATCGCATCCCAGCAATATGAGGCTGAGTTATACGATAAATATAAAGCCTATTACGGCTATATGTTTTATATCGGAAAAAAGATTAAAGTTTGATTGAATCAGCCGTAAATACGCGGTTTGATTAAAATGGTAAATGAAAAGACCTTTCGTGTGTGAGCTTTTACGTACGAAAGGTTTTTTTTAATTTTTAGCAATGATAATTGAGCCAAAATTCTTCAATAGAAAATTTGTATTTTTAAAATCATAAAAACCTTGAACCTATCCTGTAGATAGGGGAATAAGACAACACTAACAGACAAAATGAAGCAACTAATAACATTTTTCGGACTTGCATACTTAATCAGTTGGACAATTTGGTTTCCACTGTATGGGCATATTTTCGGCTTTACCGGTTTGCCGACTTTACCATATCATCACGGACTTGGCGGGCTTGGCCCTTTAATCGCTTCGTTTTTGACAACCATGATTTATGGCAAGCAAGATGGCTTAAAAATGTTACTCAAAAAATGCCTGCAACTTAAACCGTTTATTTACCTGACAATTGCTCTCTTAAGCCCTTTCATACTTGCATTTATTGCTACTGTCATAAATTACTTTGTTGACGATACGCCCGTCAATCTTTCGGGACTTCTTACCTGCAAAGAGTTTCCGCAATTCAGCCTATTGACATTTTTCATTTACAATCTGGTATTTTTTGGGTTTGGAGAAGAAGTTGGTTGGCGTGGTTTTGCGTTGCCAAGATTTCAAAACAAGTTCAATGCCTTAACATCAAGCATTATTCTTACAATATTTTGGGCAGTTTGGCATTGGCCGCTTTTCTTTTACCGGCCTGGTTATATTTCAATGGACTTGGCAGGTATCTTCGGTTGGACTTTCAGCCTTTTAACCGGAAGTGTTTTACTGACGTGGTTATTTAATTCTTCAAAGGCAAGTATTTTGATTTGTGCAGTTTTTCATTCAACCGTCGACATCGCCTTTACAGCAGATCTGGCCGGCAGAAACATTATGAACTATATGGGATTTCTCATAACAGTCTGGGGTATATTAACAATTTTGATTTTTAAACCCAAAAACCTGGCGGCAAATGAACGAGTGAAGAATACTAACCTATAATCGGGCAGGCCGCCCCACCGTTCTGCCGTGCCGGATTAGCCGGCGGAGGAAACCCATCAAACACCTGCACGTCACGGCGTTGACAGTCAGGATACCTCCTCTGAAATAAATGCCCATCGGTTTCTTTGGCTCTAAAGAATAAATTTGTATTTTTGAAATTTTTACGGCGCATAGAAACAGGTGTGAGCGATACTCATGCGAAGCACGCATATCAGACTTTTGCATTAACCCCAAATAAAACACCTGCAAAACAAACAGAATGCAAAAGAAAAAACATAACAGTCAATAGTTTTAGAAATGAATGCAAAAGACAAAAGCAGACAAGAATATATAGCAAGGATAAATAGAGTAATGGACTATATCGAAAAACATTTAAACGAAGATATTACTCTTGACAAAATTGCTCAAATTGCTTGTTTGTCGCCGTTTCATTTTCACCGCATTTTCTCAACGTTAACAAATGAAACCATAAATGCTTTTATTCAGCGAATACGAATTGAAAAAGCGGCCCGGCAACTTAGAAGCGGCGAAAATAGTTCAATAAGCGAAATTGCTTATAATTGCGGGTTTGGCAGTGTACCCCATTTTAGCCGGACATTTCGCAAATATTTTGGTTTGACTGCCACAGAATTCAGGCAAACTGAAAAAGCCACTTTTGCAATCAATGGGTTATATTATAGCAAGACCGGTCAACTAACCCGCAAGATAAATCAACAGGATCCGGATATTAAAAGACAAATTTGCAGTGATAATCTTAATCAGTTTAATCACTCAAACTTTGTAATTATGGACACAAAAATCGAAATTAAAGAAATGCCCGAAATTAATGTTGTTTACTGTAGACACATTGGTCAGTTTAACCAAATCGGGAAATCGTATGAAAAGCTCATGAAATGGGCTGGTCCTCGGGGCCTGTTAAATTTTCCCAAAACAAAAACAATTACTGTTTATCACGACGATCCTGCAATAACTTCAATTGAACAAGTTCGTCAAAGTGCTTGTATTACTGTAGAAAACGATGTAAAAGTTGATGGCGAGATTGGAAAAATGAAATTAGAAGGTGGCAAATATGCTGTCGGTCATTTTGAAATTGATGAGAAAGGTTTTGAAAAAGCCTGGAATACTATGTGTTTATGGTTTACCGAAAGTGGATATCAACCAGGGAATGGGTACCCTTATGAGTTGTATTACAATTCGCCGGATGAAGACACTAAACGAAGATTTGTCCTGGATATATGTATCCCAGTGCAAACATTGTAGTTTTCGCCCAACAAACCTGTCAAACATAAGAAAGCCCGTTGGCGAAGTTTGTAACTTCACACAGCTAGTTTTATAGCCTGATACCTCCCCCCATTTTTTCAGCAAATCCCTTTAAATCCAGTCCGTCAAAACTCCCCGAACTCATCATCAAAAGGTTTTTGCCTTTCCAGTGGAGACTTTCAAGAAATTCAACAAGCTTGTCTTTATTTGTAAAGACCATAATATCGTCGCGGCCAAATGATTTTTTTACTTTATTTTCAGGCAAAGGCGGCATCTTTTTTATTTCAAGAGCGTGGGCGCTGTAAAAAACAATGGCTTTATCTGCCTTTTCCATACAGGCATGGTAGTGTTCAAGAAAATCGCTGTTAAGGCTGCTGTAGGTATGCAATTCCATGCAGGCAACAAGCTCCCGTTGCGGAAACTGTTCTTTTACGGCTTCTATCGTAGCTTTGAGCTTGGAAGGCGAATGCGCAAAATCTTTGTAAAAGGCGGAATCCTCACTTTTTCCAAGCAGTTCAAGTCGTTTCGCTGCCCCTTTAAAAGTTGAGATAGCTTTCAGGAAATCTGCAGTAGGTATCCCGAGGCGCTCGCATACCAGCCGGGCGCCGTTAAGGTTCATCAGGTTGTGTTTACCGAAAACCCGGATATCTGTAGTTCCATCACCGATCGTTACCGAAGTGGTTCCGTTATTTATGGAATGTTGCGGAATTCCATAAGGTAAAAGCTTAATGTCGTTCCTGGCTTCGGGGCAAATGCGGTTGAGTTCTACGTCGTTTTCACAGTAAACCAGGCTTCCGCCGGGCTCTATCAAATCAATAAACTTGCGGAACTGATCCACATAAATTTCAAAAGTCGGAAACACATTGATATGATCCCAGGCTACACCGCTGAGCAAGGCGATATTTGGCCGGTACAGGTGAAACTTGGGGCGTTTGTCTAAAGTGGAAGTCAGGTATTCGTCGCCTTCCAGAATGATAACAGGCGCATCGGAAATGCGGAACATCGTTTCAAAACCCTCAAGCTGTGCGCCCACCATATAATCGAAATCTTTTCCCAATTCGTGCAACACATGCATGATCATAGCAGTGATCGTGGTTTTTCCGTGGCTTCCGCCGATCACCACACGTGTTTTACTTTTTGATTGCTCGTAAATGTATTCGGGAAAAGAATAAATTTTCAGACCCAGTTCCTTGGCTTTGATCAGCTCGGGATTGTCTTCACGCGCGTGCATGCCAAGGATCACCGCATCAAGGCTGCTGTTAATTTTATCCGGGAACCACCCGGATGATGCGGGCAAAATCCCTTTGGCTGCAAGCCTGCTTTTTGCTGGTTCAAAAATCTCGTCGTCAGAACCGGTAACCGTATGCCCGTTCTGAACCATGGCAAGCGCCATATTGTGCATGACACTGCCGCCTATGGCAATAAAATGTATGTTCATGAAAACAAAATTATCTAAAAAGAAGGGCTGCCCGATAACACAAAAGTGAAGTTTTCAACAATTACCGGCGGAAAAAATTACAACAGCTTTTTAAGTTTCATCAATTGAATGATAGATTCTGATATGTCTTCAACACTCAGGTATTTACAATTATAAAAGACATCAAAATCATCTTCATAATTGTCGCTTTTCGATTTGCTTTTCAGCAGGGCGTTTCTTTTGAAATCAATCTGGTTCGATAATTTTTTAGCCGCTTCTATGGTAGTACAGGCACCGCTTTCGATAAGCTGTTTTACCCGCCACTCAATGGGTGCAAACAAGCGCACATGCACTCCCGCCGATAGGTGGCGCGTTACAGCCATGCCGCCCCTGCCAATAATAACTACGTTGCCGCGCATGGCAAAATCGAGAATGATTTTATCCAAAGTTTTCAGGATTTTCAGGTCGGAATAATAATATTTTTCAGAAAAAGCATTTAATATCTCATCGATGGCTCCCCGTTTTTCATCGTTGAAGATTTTATATATCCTCGACGGATCCACATGTAATTCCTGAGAAGCTGTAAGCAATATCTCCTTGCTTAATTTTGTCCAGGGTGGCAGGTTTTTAGCTTTTTCATTGGCCCTGTTCAGCTTGTCAACCAGCATCACAGCCACATCCTGAGCCGGACAACCATACTCTCTGGACAGTGTTATAAAAGGCAGATTCGCGGCAGGCGGCTAAATGCTTTCCGCATCGGGATTGAAACGATTAACCATATATTGTAAAAGTATATTCCCCATAAAACTCCTCCTTTTTTTAAAAAATAATGTACTGATATATGCTATAAAGATACTACTATTCTTATGAAATTCCTAATTTTCGCATCATAATTTTTATAACTCAGCCGCATAAAAAAATATAGTCGCAATGGCTTGTTTTTAAATATCTTAACAAAATAAAAATATTGACGAAAAGTTTTTTTGCAAAAAATTTTTTCCTGAATGAAACAATATTTACTTTTGACCACAATTAAAACTTCTTAAATATAATAAAAGCTATGGAACTTCCTTTCACAGAATCGTACAAAATCAAGATGGTCGAAACTATACGCCGCAGCACCAAAGAAGAACGTCTGGGGTGGATCAGAGAGGCTAATTATAATCTTTTTAACCTGCGCAGTACTCAGGTTTTTATCGACTTACTGACAGATTCAGGCACCGGCGCGATGAGCGACAAACAATGGTCGGCCATGATGGTTGGCGACGAAAGTTATGCAGGCGCCACTTCGTATTACAACCTGAAAGATGCGATAAAAAATACTATGGGTTTTGACTATTTTCTGCCTGTACACCAGGGAAGAGCGGCCGAAAACGTGCTTTTTTCGGTATTGGTAAAAGAAGGCAATCTGGTGCCGGGCAATTCGCATTTCGACACCACAAAAGGGCATATAGAATTCCGCAAGGCAACCGCGGTTGACTGCACTATAGATGAAGCTTTCGACACCACCCTGATACATCCTTTTAAAGGCAATGTCGATTTGAACAAACTCGAAACGGTGTTGAAAAACAACCCCATAGAAAAAATACCGTTTATCATCGTTACCGTTACATGTAACAGCTCGGGCGGGCAGCCTGTTTCCATGGCCAATCTGCGCGATGTACACAGCATGGCACAAAAATATGGCATCCCCGTGGTTTTTGACTCGGCCCGCTTTGCCGAAAATGCCTATTTCATCAAGATGCGCGAAAAAGGTTATGAAAACAAATCCATCAAGGAAATCGTCAGGGAAATGTACACGTATGCTGACGTTGCCACCATGAGCAGCAAAAAAGATGCTATTGTCAACATGGGCGGATTTATTGGAATGAAAAGCAAAGAATTGTTTCAAAAAGCCAGTTTTTACAACATTATGTATGAAGGTTTTGTTACCTACGGCGGTATGTCGGGACGCGATATGAACGCGTTGGCGCAAGGGCTGGACGAAGGGACAGAATTTGATTACCTTGATACCCGTATCAAACAGATAGCTTACCTGGGACAGAAAATGAAGGATTACGGAGTACCCTTGCAGGAACCCTTTGGCGGCCACGCCATTTTTGTGGATGCAAAAAAATTCCTCTCTCACATTCCCAAAGAAGAATTTCAGGCACAAACCCTGGCCATAGAATTATATATCGAAGGCGGCGTGCGCGGCGTGGAAATCGGCGCTATCATGACCGACCCTGACCCCGTCACGCACCAACCCCGCTACCCGAAACTGGAATTATTAAGGCTGGCTGTACCCCGCAGGGTATATACCAACAACCACATGGATTACGTGGCGGCTGCCCTGGGTAATGTTTACGAAAGACGTATGGCAATCAAACACGGTTACCGCATCACTTACGAATTACCCATCATGCGGCATTTTACCGTGGGACTGGAAAAGGTGGAAGCGTAAGCTATCGCTTTAGTTTTTGATAATCTTTACTACACGCGACATACCATCTTCGCCTGCCAGCACGGAAAAATAACAGCCTGCCGGCAAAGCCGAAATATCAACCTTAATAACATTGGCACCCGCGGTCAGCCCCGAATATTCATAGCTGCGGAGCGTACGGCCTGCCATATCGCGGATGGATAAAAACAGTTTTTCTCCGGCCTCCCGGTTCCAGGTCAGGGTTAGCATCTCTTTCACCGGATTGGGGAAAACGGTAACGTTTTGTATCACAGGTAACGGGTGTTGCAGGCCACTGATCATTTCTCCGACAAAACCGGTACGTTCATTAGTTCCTTTGTAGGTTCCCCACAGAACTTTTTCCGGAGTGTACGGTTCATTTAATTCATACACATTGATAAAAACTTTATCAGGAAACAGGCTATCGTATGAGTCGGTGTAAGTCAAAGCCACCAGATCCATCATGTTATCGCCATTGACATCCCCGATATTGACGCCGTTCATAAATGTCCACCCGCGTGGTCGTATGGGAAAACCGGCGAGTTGGTTGCCGCTGGTGATGTTATAGGCATGAATGAAACCACAGTTGGTAGAATCAAGCAAATTGGAGCCGAACACAAGTTCAAAACTGCCATCATCGTTGATATCAGCCACGGAAATAAATCCCTCCAGGCCGCCCGGTTTTACTATAGGAAAATTTGGCAGCAGATTGCCGGCGGCAGTCCAGCCATAAAGCATCTCATCGGCATCGCAGCCTATGGGACGGCTCATAAAAATATTCCATTCGTTGTTGATTTTTACAGCGGTAGGAGGCGCATAGGTCCAACTGTTGTCTGGAACAGCTTTTGGCCAGCCGGGATATGCACTGCCATCATTTTTTATTACATAAAACTGCGGAGCGTCACCATGCGTGGTCCCAGCCACCTCGCACTGACCGTCATTGTCCAGATCAACAATAACGGGCGATTGGTAACTGTACTTTTGCAGGGGATCGGTAACGTCGGGAAAGCCGGGTTTTGGGGTGCCGTCTAACTCAAAGATATAACGGCTTTTGGTGGAATAAGCCACGATTTCTTTTTCGCCATCGCCATCCACGTCGGCCACCGAGGGCGTAACAGCAGGTATTCCATCTAAGGTAACCGGCCAGTCGGCGCTAAACGAAGTTCCATCATCTTTCAGAATATGTACCTTTCCGGCAGGCGACATTCGTTCGCAAACAATAATTTCTTTATGGCCATCGTTGTTCAGGTCGGAAAGAACCGGGGAGCAGATAATCCAGTGGTTGCTGAAGCTTACAGGCCAGCCGGGCAAGACATTTCCATCATGGTCAAAGGCGTAAATCCGTCCGTTGTCGGGGCTGCCTCCTGTAACCTGGACAATTTCAGGGTGCCCGTCGTTGTTGATATCCGACACCGAAGGCGGATACACGGCCGTGCCAATAAGAGCTTTTTGCCAGATAAGCCCCTGATGTGAATAAACATAAAGAGTACTGTTGGCGGCAAATACTATATCAGTGATGCCGTTGTTGTCAATATCGTCAAGTGCCAGACCGCGGAAATTTTTAAAATACGGGTTGCCCGCAACAATAACAGGGAACCCGGCCATTTGAGAATAAGAATCTTTTGGATGTATGATTTTTGGCGTACTGACCAATTGACTGCCAACCGTAACATCCTCATTAACATATGCCTGCCTCCATGCTTGCGGCACAGCTATCAATGGCACAAATAAAAATAAAACTGCAATGTAAAATACCTTCATTTTCGGTTTTTTTAGAAAACAAAGATATAACAAGACCTGAGAAAATCCTGGATAATTCAAAAAAAACGGTCGCAGGCAATCAGCCCGCATCATTTAGGCAGGATAACTCCCTATATTAAATCAGAAGTATTCTATTTACCGCCAAAAATACTTTTTAGTTTGCCCAGAAATCCCCCGGAGCCTGAACCGCCGGCCAACATACCGATAACGCTTTCCAGGCTAAAACTGCTGTCGTTAGGATCGTTGGTTTTGCTGATTAATTTCCCTAAAACAACCGGAATCAGAGATTTTACAAGTGTTCCGGCCACATTACCATCAAGTTTGAATTTTTTCATCAGGTCGCCGGCCACGCCATCCGAAATGTTGTTGATCATGGGGTTGCTGTTAAGATCACCGCCTTCACTAAAAAGTTTTGTAATGCTGTCCATACCTTCGGTACCTGCAATACCTTTCATTTTGTCCATTAATGATTTAGTGGCAGCCTTACAAACAGCATCATTTTTTGTGTTTGGAATAGCAGGGTTGTTAATGATGGCATCACCTGCATTTTCTTTTACCAATTTTAAAAGTTCTTCTAACATAATGCGTTCTTTTTAGGGTTATTATTTCACAAATATAACAATAAAAACATAATAATAATAACTTTTTATATGCAATTTTTAGGACACTACTTTCCTTTGGTGGAAAATGTACCGGCAATCGCAAATATTTATAATTTTGCCGCATTATGAATATTATTGAAATTATTCTGATTGCTCTCGGACTGGCAATGGATTGCTTTGCGGTGTCAATAACGTGCAGCCTGGGCAAGAACAACATTTCCAGGCCACTGGCCATAAAAATTGCTTTTTTCTTCGGGCTGTTTCAGGCGCTGATGCCCGTTGCAGGATGGCTTCTGGGGCTTTCATTCAAAGACATGATAAGTGGTGCCGACCATTGGATTGCCTTTGGGCTGCTCAGTGCCATCGGAATTAAAATGATTGTGGAGGCTTTCAAAGCAGGAGAAAATAAGGAGCTTAATATTCGAAAAACCATGGTATTACTGAGCTTATCCGTTGCCACCAGCATTGATGCCATGGTCATAGGTATCAGTTTTGCCTTGCTTAAATTGAATATACTGCTGACACTGGGAACCATTGGTATAGTTACATTTCTTGTTTCCCTTGCCGGAATTTACATCGGAAAAAAATTCACTTTTATCAGTGCCAAAAAAGCAGAGATTGTAGGAGGCCTTGTGCTGATAGGGATAGGAACAAAAATACTAATTGAACATCTTAATCCATAAACTATGTCAAAAATCAGGCTTACCAAAGAATTTAAATTTGAGATGGCTCATGCCCTGCAGGGTTATCAGGGCCCCTGCCGCAACATCCACGGCCACTCTTATTACCTGTATGTTACTGTTATCGGAGAGCCGGTATGCGACGAGAACTCGCCGGTAAACGGCATGGTAATGGATTTTACCGGGTTAAAAGAATTAGTCAGAACAGAGATTACCGACCAGCTCGACCATGCTCTGGTTTTGTCCGATAAAACGCCTCCTCAGTTGCTCAACTCGCTGAAAGATTTTAATAATATCATCCTGTTACCCTATCAGCCTACATGCGAGAATATGCTACAGGACTTTGCCAGGCGCATTCAAAAAAAATTACCGGCACATATACGCTTATTCAGTCTGAAATTATGCGAAACAGTAACTTCATCGGCCGAATGGTATGCAGCGGACAATGAATAGCTCGCTTTAACTGATACTACCCCCTCACCGGCTCAACACTCTTTGATTGCATCCTTAGAGAGGGTTTATACACCTAATTTGTTCCTTTTGGCATTTACTTTATGCCAGACAATAACCAGATTATTCCTTAAATATTATACAATATTTGTTTATGCCAGGAGTTGTCAATCTCGTTAAACCCTGAACCATTTTGCCTGATAATAGGAATTTTAATAAATTATTATTATCTTTGACTAATTGGATTCATCTGAAAAAATCATATTATGAATAGATTTATTTTATGTTACGGCAGCCTGATCAAGGTTGAAAATCTGTGGTGCCTCAGCGAACTTGGCATACCGCAAACCTGCCTGCTCGAATCGCTGGACGCCTTTCCCGGTTATTACGGAGACACCCCGAAAATAAATGTACCGAGGTTTGTTTATTTTGTGTTAGGCGAAAAATACTCTTTAGAACAGATAACCAGGGTTTCACAAAAGGTAAAACAAAGTGTGGCATATAATTTTGACGCGGCATTTTGCGAAATCTCCATGCGAAACAATACCTGCTGTGCCATACGTATCACAGATATTAAGGATTACTCCCTGATTAAATCACTACAGGAAGCATACAGGGATCATGGCATGGTACTGAAGAAAAAAATCAAAAATATTGAAAACGAACCCGGCCTGATAAAAATCAGAAAATTTTTCAGGCTGGAACAATGTCCGTCAGGTATTTATCTTGACAAAGAACTTACATTCAATTCCTATTTTGTGATACCTGAGGAAATCAGTTGGGATACACTAAAACAGCACATCGACCTGCTCCGTAACAACTGGGATCAGGGCAGTTTTGATGCGGCCAGGGCTTTCATTTATCATGACGAAGGCATTATTGATCTGATAAGAATCTTCAGCAAAGAAAATAATGAAGTTTTTACCCGCAGTATTCGTGACAAATACTATGAATTAATGAACTTATGATTGGATATCGGGAACTTATTTTCCGTAGTCTGTTACGATAACCCTACAATATTTCCATTTTCGTCAATGTCAATAAATTCCGCCGAGGGTATTTCGGGCAGGCCCGGCATACGCATTATTTCGCCGGTGATGGGAACAATAAAACCGGCTCCAGCGGCTATTTCTATCTCACGTACCGTTACCACAAAATCTTTCGGCCGGCCCAGCAGGTCGGGATTATCAGATAAAGATTTCTGTGTTTTGGCAATACATACCGCCAATTTATCCAGGCCCAGGTTATAGACTTTCTGCAGGTCTTTTTTGGCCTTTGGCAAATAGTCAACGTGCTGTGCACCATATATTTTCTTACAAATGGTTTCAATCTTTTTTTCCACCGTCCAGTCTAATTCATAAAGAGGGCTATACCTGGCAGTACACATATCGGCCACTTTTGATACGGTATTGGCCAATTCCAGGGCACCTGCCCCACCCTCGCTCCATACATTTACAGCGCAGGCAGGAATGCCCAGTTGCAAACAACGTTCTTTCACTATTGCTATTTCTTCATCGGTATCGCTGGCAAATCTATTAATAGCCACCACGGGGCAGAGATTGAAAAGTTTCATATTTTCAATATGCTTTTCGAGGTTGGGCAGGCCATTTTTTACCAGCCCGGGATTGGGTTCTTTCAAAGTCTTGAGGTCGCCGCCGCCATGGTACTTAAGCGCCCTCACCGTAGCCACCAGCACAACCGCTTCAGGATTCAGCCCGGCATAACGACATTTGATGTCGAGAAACTTCTCCGCACCCAGATCAAAACCAAAACCGGCTTCAGTAACCACATAATCCGATAGGGATAAACCCATACGGGTTGCAATTACCGAGTTAGTACCCTGTGCAATATTAGCAAAGGGCCCGCCATGAATGATAGCGGGAGTGTTTTCGATGGTCTGCACCAGGTTGGGAAGAATGGCATCTTTCAGCAGGGCAGCCATTGCACCATTAGCTTTCAGGTCGCGGGCATACACAGGTTTTTTGTCGTAAGTATATCCTATAAAAATATTTCCCATTTTTTCTTTACAATGCCACAAATTATCCGAAAGACAGAGTATCGCCATGATTTCGGATGCTGCGGTAATATCAACGCCTGTTTCGCGAGGCACGCCCGACATGGTGCCACCCAGTCCGACAATTATTTTACGCAGCGAACGGTCGTTCATATCCATCACCCGCTTCCATAAAACGGTTCGCGGATCAATAAAGAGGTTATTCTTTTTGTTCTGGATATTATTGTCAATGATGGCGGCAAGCAAGTTGTGAGCCTTTTCAATGGCGCCGAAATCGCCTGTAAAATGCAGGTTGATATCCTCCATGGGAAGCACCTGAGAATAACCGCCTCCGGCAGCACCGCCCTTCACACCAAAAACAGGCCCCATGGATGGCTCCCTGAGTACTACCGTGGTTTTTTTCCCGATTCGGTTCATCGCCTGCGCCAGTCCTATGGAGACAGTGGTTTTCCCTTCACCGGCAGGAGTGGGCGATATGGCAGAAACCAATATCAGTTTACTGTTTTTAACTTTTTCAGGATTGATATATTTCAGCGGCAATTTAGCTTTGTACTTTCCATAATACTGCAGATCATCCTCAGCAATGCCCAGTTGAGCGGCTATCTCACGAATGTGAACCATTTTGGCTTCATGAGCAATTTCGATATCGGTTTTCATAGTTTCAGTAGTTTTTAGAATTTTACTCAAATATAGTCATAATTTTTCACATGATGTAAAACCAAATATTGCCTTACCAGATAACATTTCTTTTTAAAATATTATGTACGTTTGCAGAAAAAACAGCCCCCATGAAAGTCAGTGGATTTACTTTCATCAAAAATGCCCTGATATATGATTATCCCATAGTGGAAGCCATCCGTTCGGTGCTGCCCTTATGTGACGATTTCGTTGTGGCTGTAGGAAAATCAAATGACGACACCTACCAGTTGATCAGCAATATTGATAAACACAAAATAAAAATCATTGAAACGGTTTGGGACGAGACCTTGCGTGATGGAGGTAAAGTGCTTGCCCTGGAGACCAACAAGGCTTTTGCTGAAATATCCGGTGATTCGGATTGGGCTTTTTACATACAGGGTGATGAGGCCGTACACGAACAATACCATGACATCATCAGGGATAGCATGATAAAATACAAAGACCGCAAAGAAGTGGAGGGGCTGCTGTTTAAATACCGCCATTTTTACGGATCATATGATTATGTAGGCGCTTCGCCCAAATGGTACAAACATGAGATACGCATTGTCAGAAATGACAAGTCGATATATTCTTTCCGCGACGCCCAGGGCTTCCGCAAAGGCGATAACCAACTGTTGCGGGTGAAACCCGTTGATGCGTATATTTATCATTACGGATGGGTTAAAGAACCGGAGGCTATGCAACGCAAACAGGAGAATTTCAATAAATACTGGCACGACGATAACTGGGTGGAACACCACATTGAAAAAACCGACAAATTTGATTACTCAAAAAATCCCGATTTTCTGGTTCCTTTCGCCGAAACACACCCCAAAGTGATGGAAGACAGGATAAAAGCCAAAAACTGGAAATTTGATTACGATCCCAGCTACGATCACCGGTCTTTTAAAAGCAAGATGAAGAGCATGCTCGAAAAGTACCTGGGCCTTGATTTCAGTTATAAAAATTACAAAATCATTTAGAGAAAATCTGCGTTTAAAAAACTATGATTAAACGGGATTAGGCTTTAGGATAGGCGGCTGAGGTTCTCGAAGCCGCCGGGATTCAGCGTACGGAAAATTCCCATATTTTTCAAGGCGCCAGGGGATTTACCCTCAGATGATCATGCCGGCGCCCAGGGTCTCGTTAGAGGTTTCGTCAACAAGAATCAGGCTGCCCGTAACATGGTTGGTGCTGTATTTATCAAAACAAAGGTTGTGCAAGGTTTTTATCGACACCCTGACGATATCATTCAATCCGGCCTCCTCTACCCCATTAATTTTGTTGCCTGAATTAATATCAATTTTATAAGAAATGCTTTTTATCGAACACCGGACTTCGCGGGCAACCTGCATCAGCAGATAATGATTTCCGGGTATGAGTTTTGCGGTGCTGCACCAGCAAATCATGGCATCAAACTCGCGGGAAATCTCAGGCAAGTCATTTCCAGATACTATCAAATCGCCCCGGCGGATATCAATTTCATCAGTAAGTTGCATGGTAACCGACATCGGCGGAAAAGCTATTTCCAGAGAGTTTTGTCCCTGGTTTATAGATTTTATATAGGTGCTCGTCTTCGATGGCAGCACTATAACCTTGCTGCCTGTTTTAAATTCGCCGCCTGCCACACGCCCGGCATAAGCCTGATAGTCCTGAAAATCATTACTGTTTAGCCCTACCACATACTGAACCGGAAACCGCCCACCGGTGATTTCCGTAATAGTATTGAATGAAAAATTTTCGAGTTGGTTCAATAAGGTATTTCCTTTGTACCAGGGCATCTTCAGCGAAATATTAACGATATTATCGCCGTGCAGGGCACATACCGGGATATAATCAATGGTCAGAAAATCGAGCCTGGAAGAAAAATTACCAAGATTTGCTTTGATGAGTTCAAAAATATCTTCGCGGTAATCCACTAAGTCCATTTTATTTACCACTACCATCATATGTTTTATTCCAAGCAGCGATGCGATAATAGTGTGCCGGCGGGTTTGTTCAGCAATCCCTTTGCGCGCATCGATAAGCATCACCACAAGGTTGGCCGTGGAAGCCCCGGTAATCATGTTGCGTGTATGCTGAATATGTCCCGGGGTATCGATAAAAACAAACTTTCTTTGAGGTGTGGAAAAAAAATGATGAGCCACTTCAATGGTAATACCTTGGTCCTGTTCGGCACGCAGGGCATCGGAAAGCAACGCCAGGTTAACATTGTTTTCGCCCCGCTTTTCACTGACCTGACAAAGCGCCTGGAGCTGGTCTTCAAAAATTGATCTGGA
>ENA-UOWE01003799-UOWE01003799.1-activated-sludge-metagenome-genome-assembly--contig:-NODE-3799-length-15133-cov-7.255273_pt1 | contig 15133 bp, 12 predicted proteins | sample MGYA00249841_ERZ761562 | MGnify/ENA primary metagenome ERZ761562 (study PRJEB28883, sample SAMN05720200) | activated sludge metagenome | isolation source: Anaerobic digester | place: Japan... | reverse complement strand
TTTTAACTGCATGCGCCAGAGCATGTTCTGCAACAGGAGTGAAGTCCCATGGTACTACTATGATTTTCTGATGCTCTTCCATAATTGATATTTTTTCAAATTCTAATCAAATGTATTCAGATTTTGATAATTTTCAAATCCTTCGTTGACGGAAAAAGCATTTTAGTGTAAAAGAGATGCGAAATCGTGTTTTGCACAAAAATGATGCCATCGCGGAACAAAAGAAGGCAACCGCCCGTTTTCCCATCAACAATTTATTATTTTTGCAGGATTATTTTATTATTAATAGATGAAACGGAAAAAGATTAAAGAATTACTGTCATCTCACAAGACCGGGGAAGAAGTGCTTGTTAAAGGATGGGTGAGAACAAAACGCGGAAGTAAAAGCATCGTATTCATTGCACTCAATGATGGTTCTACAATTAATAATATTCAAATTGTTGCCGATACTTCTCTTTTTAAAGAGGATCTTCTCAAAGAGGTAACCACGGGAGCATGCCTGGCAGTGACCGGGACTCTTGTTGAATCGATGGGGCAGGGACAAAATGTTGAGATAAAAGCAAATTCTATAGAGCTCTACGGTAAATGCGACGCCGAGACTTATCCTCTTCAGAAAAAGGGACACTCGATGGAATTCCTCAGGGAGATAGCACATCTTCGTCCCAGGACCAACACATTCGGAGCGGTCCTGAGAATAAGGCATGCAATGGCTTTCGCGATCCATAAATATTTCAATGAACAAGGATTCTTTTATCTTCATACACCTATCATTACAGGAAGTGATGCTGAAGGTGCCGGTGAGATGTTCCATGTCACAACGCTTGATCTGGCAAATATTCCGCTGAATGAAGATAGAACCGTTAAATTCACTGATGATTTTTTCGGAAAACCGACAAATCTTACTGTATCAGGGCAGCTTGAAGGTGAACTGGGAGCTCTTGCTCTTGGCGAGATATATACTTTCGGTCCGACATTCCGGGCAGAGAATTCTAATACACCCCGGCATCTTGCGGAATTCTGGATGATAGAACCGGAAATGGCTTTCTACGATCTTAACGATAACATGAACCTGGCTGAGGATTTCCTGAAATATCTTATCCGTTATGCGCTTGAAAATTGCAGGGAAGATCTTGAATTCCTTGATAAAATGATTCAGAAGGGACTCATTGATCGCCTGAATTTTGTAGTAGGAAATGAATTCGTGAGGATGACTTATACAGAAGCTGTCGACATACTTGTTAAAGCAGAAAGAAAATGGGAGTATCCGATAGCCTGGGGAAATGATCTGCAGGCAGAACACGAGAGATATCTTGTTGAGGAACATTTCAGGAAACCGGTTATCCTTACTGATTATCCAAAAGCCATCAAGGCTTTTTATATGAAACAGAATGTTGATGGAAAAACAGTCAGGGCAATGGATGTTCTGTTCCCGGGAATAGGTGAAATAATCGGAGGATCACAGAGAGAAGAAGATTATGAGAGGCTTCTTGGCAGGATAATGGAACTGAATTTGCCTGAAAAAGATCTGTGGTGGTATCTTGAAACAAGAAAATTCGGAACTGCTCCTCACAGTGGTTTCGGACTTGGCTTTGAAAGGTTAATTGTGTTCATAACAGGGATGTCAAATATCCGTGATGTGATACCATTTCCCAGAACGCCAAAGAATGCTGAATTTTAGGGCATCTGATTAATGAATAAGATCACTGCAAAGTGGAAATGTTAAAACAAAAACTGCAGCAGAAGCTTTTACAGAAGCTCTCCCCCCAGCAGATACAGATGATCAAGCTGCTGGAGGTCCCCACTTTGCAGATCGAGCAGAGAATCAAAAAAGAACTTGAAGAAAATCCGGCTCTTGAAGAAGGTAACGAAGAGGAAGAGATCCCTGAAGAAAACCCGGATAGTGAAGAATTTGAAGAAGAGGATAATGATAAAGATCAGGAGGAATTCACTCTCGATGACTATATAGAGGAAGATGAAATTCCTGATTACCGGCTTCAGGCAAATAATTACAGCCGTGACGATGATAAACGATCCGAAATACCTTTTTCGGCAGGTTCATCTTTTCACGAAAACCTTGAATCGCAGTTTGGACTTAGAGACCTTACTGAAAAGCAAAAGATCCTTGGAGAATATATCATCGGAAACATAGATGAAGATGGTTATCTCAGAAGAGAGCTCTCAAGCATTATTGATGACCTGGCCTTCCTCCAGAATGTCACTGCAACGGAAGAGGAACTGGAAGAGGTACTTAAAATTATTCAGGATCTTGAACCTGCAGGAGTAGGTGCAAGAACCCTCAAAGAGTCTCTTTTACTTCAGCTTGAAAAGAAAGACAGATCCCAGAAATCAATAAATCTGGCATATTCCGTTTTAGATCAGCATTTTGATGAGTTTTCCAAACGGCATTATGATAAAATAATTGCTAAGATGGATTTAAGTCAGGAGGATCTCAAAGCGGCTGTTGATGAGATTTTAAAACTCAATCCCAAACCCGGCGGCATTTACAGCGATCCTTTCAGTAAAGTTTCTCAGCCGATAATTCCTGATTTTATCCTCGAACATTCAGAAGAAGGCTTCGATCTTCACCTTAATTCACGGAATCTTCCGGAATTGAGACTTAGTTCTGCCTACAGTGAAATGCTGCAGGCCTACAGCAAGGATAAAAACACAAAAAAGGAGATGAAGGATACTATCCTCTTTGTGAAGCAGAAGATCGAATCTGCAAAATGGTTCATCGATGCAATAAAGCAAAGGCAGAATACCCTTCTCCTTACAATGAATGCAATTCTTGAATATCAAAAGGAGTATTTCATCGATGGTGATGAGACAAAATTAAGACCGATGATCCTGAAAGATGTTGCAGAAATGACCGGACTTGATATTTCGACAGTATCAAGGGTAGCCAACAGCAAATACATTCAGACTCATTTTGGCATTCTGCCTCTTAAGTTCTTCTTTTCCGAGGGCCTTCAGACAGATACCGGAGAAGAAGTCTCAACAAGAGAGATAAAAAGGATCCTCCAGGATTGCATAGATAACGAAGAAAAAAGAAGGCCATTGACCGACGAAAGACTTACCGAGATATTGCAGGAAAAAGGATATCAGATTGCACGTCGCACCGTTGCTAAATACCGTGAACAGCTTAACATACCGGTAGCCAGATTAAGAAAGGAGATCTGATGAAATCTGAGAGAGTCAATCAATATCTTACCCTTCTGGCCAAAGTTGTATCATTGCTTTTCCATCCCCTGCTGATGCCTCTTTACGGTCTGCTGATTATCTATTATGCTCCAACTATCCTTGCGTATCTTCCTTCTGCAGTAAAGAAGATACTTTTTCTAATAATTCTGATCAACAACGTATTCGTACCGCTGTCACTGATGCCATATTTCCGCTACAGGAACATCATTACCTCATGGGCAATTACAGATAGAAAAGAGAGAATTCTCCCTCTCATCGTGACTTCAGTTCTGTATTCAGTCACAGCATATGTAATTTTCAGGTTTAAAATTCCGGGTTTTATAAAATCTTACATTCTTGTTTCAGCTTTTCTTGTGATCGCTGTAACAATACTGAACTTCTGGTGGAAGGTATCGATTCATTCAACAGCGGCAGGAGCTGTCACAGGTCTCATAGCTGTTTTGTCAATACTGATGCAGGCTGATCTTACAGTACATCTCATCATTGCAATACTTTTTACCGGAATTATAATGTCGTCAAGGCTTTATCTTAATTCACACAGGCCGTCGGAAGTATGGACGGGCTTATTCCTTGGAATGGCAGGATCGGGCCTTACACTTTTAATCCTCTAGCATTTCATTCAGGGCCCTTTCAAGAAGTAAGCTGCTTTGCACAATTAAATCATCACTCCATTTTACTGGCCGTGAGCCGCTGAATTTTAGTTCATTGGTGAGATCTTTCTGCGATATACTTGAAAACCAGCCCTTGCCGGAAAGAAAACGCGACAAATATTCCTGCTCAGTCTGCCCTGGAGTTGGTATGAGTAAAGCACTTTTTTTAAGACATACAAGGTCCATTATTGTGCTGTATCCGGCCCTGGCAATTATATCTTCACTTTGCCCGATCACTTTTTTCATTGCATCGGACGGGAGGTGATTATAGAACAGGATATTCTCAGATCTCACCATTTCGGCAGATCCATCTGGCTTTCCGCCAAGAAAAACTGTTATAGATTGTCTGCCCTTAAGCACCTTAATAAGCTTCTTTCTGAGAATTTCGCTCTGAGGCGGCGGCCCGGAGATTATGACACAGTTATGCGGGGAACTGAAATTACTCTCCATATTCTGACATTCTGACCCGATAAATCTGGAAAGGACTCCGATAAACCGTGTATTATCCGGTAATGTGGTTGAGTGTGTAAGCCTGCCTGTGAGATTTACATCTCCCGGCAAATCAGGGATAAAGCACATGGAATACCTTCTGATAACTGCAGTGTGGAGCTTAATGCCAATACATTCGAGAAACCTGAATGCTCCCGGAAAAGGTATTACAGGCATGTGTGTGACATATACTGTTTTGATATCTTTATTCCATAATCCGAATCTGTTATCGCTGATAAGTATATCGATCGAATGATCCCTGATTATCCTTTTCACCTTAAAGTGTTCGCTTATCGTGTGATATATCAGAAGCGGGATCTTAAGAAGAAGAACAAAGTAAGCGGGCAGAAATCGTGAATATCCTGGTTTAAATCCGGGAAACTTTATAAGCGTGGCTCCTGGCACTTCACTTTTAAGAAATGCAAAATGTCTCTCTTCAGCTCCAAAGTAAATGTGATGCCCCATCGCGCTTAACCGGGAGGCTACCGGGATCATACGTCCGGCATGCCCCAGTCCCCAGCCAAGAGGGCAGATCAGGATATTGAGTTTTTTATTCACCGTCAGCCCGAGACCTGCGTTTCGATACCAAGTTCATTGACCCGGTTGGCAATTTTCCTTAGTTCCCGGAGCGGCACTTTTTCCAGCTGTCCCTCCAGGGGCGTATCCCTTGAAATCGTATAGATCATCACTTCAGATGGTCTTATTCTTTTCAGAGCTTCCAGCCAGGCTTCTATTTCGTCAGGAGTGGTATTGTCGATTATCCTGTCTTTAGATTTCCCTCTTACAAAAAGAGTCTGAATAATGAGTCTTCCATTGAACTGCCTCAGGTTTTCTATAAGTTCTCCGATCTTAAAGTTGACGCGTGGCTGGTTATGGATCTTAACAGTAAGCTCAAATGCTGAATCGAGCTTTAAAATATTTGAATCGACCTTCAACAATGCTTCCCTGATCCCGGGTTTCCCGATGGAGGAAGAGTTTGAAAGGACCGCAATTTTGGCTTCCGGGAAGTATTTGTCCCGTAGCTCAATGCTGTCATCGATGATCCCCGGAAATTCAGGATGCAATGTGGGCTCTCCATTACCTGCATATGTTATCACATCTATTGCCTGTTTTTTTTGTTTCATTTCTGAAAGCCTCTGTTCAAGGGCTTCATATACTTCCCTGCGCGATGGCAGAGCTTCGTTCTGTACAACTGAACTCATTGTCCAGCCGCACTCGCAATAGATACAATTAAAGTTACATACCTTCCGGGTTGAAGGTAAAAGGTTGATGCCCAATGAAATACCGAGTCTCCTGCTTTTTACGGGGCCAAATATTATTTTATCAAAAAGGAAAGTTGGCATACCAGATTAAATTGGATTCAAAAATAGCATAATATTTAAAGCAATCTGGTAACAGTTGATGTGGGAAGAAGCTTCAGGTTAATGAGATCAATATCCTGGAGCAGAAGTAATCCGGGTTTCATTCCCGGTTCAATTTTCCCGAAGTAAAGATCTTGCCCCAGAGCTCTGGCACCATTAATTGTTGCCCACCTGACAAGCTCTTCAAGCCCCAGCTGAGGGAAATTATTCTGAAGGATCTTAAGCTCTGTGAGGATACTTAATGTAGTGTTTGAAGCAAGACTGTCACTGCCTATCACAATATTGCAGTTTTCATATCTCAGAAGGTTGATGGGAGGCAGTTTATTTTCTATGTAGATATTTGACCCGGGGCAGAGGCACCAGAAAAGATTCTTCCTCTTCCCCACAGCTCTTACAGTGGTACTATCTGCATAAGTATTGTGGACAAGAATCAGGTTGCCGGAGGGTGTTATCTCTTTCAATATGGCAGTTTTATGATCTTTTACTGTTTTCATGATACGAGGCATATGCCCGGTAGTCAGATATGAGTCGCTGATGCGGCTGGAAAGTCCTTCAAGAAAGGTTATCTCGGAATCAGTCTCAAGGAAGTGAATGGATGTCACCCTGTTTTTCCGGGTGATTTTCTTTAAAAGGCGGAAGAGAGGCAGGGATATTGAATAAACTGCATGTGGGACTATCGACCATTCCAAATCGGAATTTCCGGCATCAACGGATAATCTGATTATTTCCTGCATCCTGTGATCTGCTTTCAGAGGGTCGATACCAAATACTTCGAGTAGATTCAGGTATTTGATCCTGCTTGATTTTTTAATCCCGAAAGTTGCGGGAGTATTGCATATATCGGCACAGAGGTTAATTCCTTCATTGAATAGATCCTTATCTGCTGAAGCGGCTGATGAGATGATTGTTTCCTCATCGGTCTCCCTCAGCGTCCTTATCTTTGTTATAAAATCAGCAAGTCCTGTCCCCGCAGGGATTTTTCCCTTAAGATGAGACAATTCAAGATGACAGTGACAGTTAACAAATCCAGGGATGATTATACCATTATAGAATTCAACCATTGGATCCTCTTTAAGGCAACCTTTGGTATCCTCAATGCTTATTATTGTTCCGTCATCATCTGTTCTGATCACGGATCTTTTAAGCAGCGGACCGGAATTTGTCAGAATATAATGGGCTGAAAAGGACCTCATATAGTATCAGAGAATGTTATGAAGTAAAATATCGCTGATCTTTGCATGGGGCTGACCCGGATCGGGGGAATTATCATGTTCAAAGAAAAATACTGACAGAGCGACCGGATATATCTCGTTGACTTTTATTGTCACTGAATAGGTATGTGGATTACCATCCTTGAAGTATTTTAATCCGGGAATGTAATTCCTTCTGCCTGTACCAATGCTGTCAGCATGGCAGGTAAAAGCCGTAAAATGCGGATTGAATGACGGGTCATCGGGGAAAACAGTGGCAGAGAACTTTAAGAAGTACGAGCCGGGAGTTTGTAAAATATGTGTAAAATGTAAATACCTGTTTTTTGTCGTATCGGGAAAATGAAAATCCGTTTTTCCCTGCCAGAGGTTTGTGAACTCATGATCAGGTTGCTGAGCTTTCAGGAGCAGCGATTCCATTTCAGAAAGTTTTCCGATATTCCTGTCATATATTTTCATCAGCTTTTTTGGCTGTTTTAAAAAATAATATCGTAATGTTTTTTCCATTTGCTCTTGAGAGTATCCGTGGCTTTCAATAATATCGAGATAGACCTGCAAAGTGTCACGTTCTGAGAATATACTCCTGACTTCAGGAGCTATCAGAAGGCCGTTCCCCAGATGAATTTCGTACAGGATATCACTGAATGCATCCTCAGGTATTAATCCTTTCTTTTCTGATTTTGTACAACTGATGACCGGCAGAAGCAACAGAAGTATTGCTACAATCAGTAATTCATTTGATAATGCTCTGTTTTCAAACCTTTTTATCATTTTTATCAAGGTATTTTTTGGTAAGATACCTTACCGGATACCAGGCGGCCCAGTAACCGATCGTGAGAACCGTAAGGGGTACGATTATGAAATCCTTAAACTCCATGGAAATTGGATAAGAAGTAAGCAGTAATGAATCGCTCTGCAGTCTTACAAGCCCGTATGTTTGCTGTAACCAGCATATAATGAACCCCAGTATCAACCCTATAACCGCCCCCATAATTGAGATCATCCATCCTTCAAAAATGAAAATCCGGCGTATAAGATCTCTGTCTGCCCCCAGACTTTTAAGTATTTCAATATCTCTCTCCTTCTCGATGATCAGCATTGTCAGCGACCCTATAATATTAAACGAAGCAATAATAAGAATAAGTGTTAGTATCAGAAATATTGCAAACCTTTCGGATTTCATTACCCTGTAAAATATCTCCTGCTGTTCAAACCTGTTCTGAACGACGAAATCATCACCGAAGATATCTGACACTTCCTTCTTAACCCTTTTTTCATCAGCAGTATCCGTGAATTTGATCTCAATTGAGCTTACGCCATTATCATTTCCAATTAGTTCTCTCGCAAAGTCAATAGGAACATAAACATATTTGGAGTCATAAGATTGTTCGACCTGGAATATGCCTGAAGGGTAAATAAATTTCCTGTTAAATGCATCCTCAGGGTTCACGGTGCTGCTGGCTGAAAGTTTTGGCACGTAAATATTAAGGGGAGTTACAAAGGTTATCCCAATTCCCAGGTAATTGGCGATTCCGATACCCGGGATGGCATAGTCCCTTTGTCTGTCGGATTTGAGGATAAACTCGCCATCCCACATTGAGCTGTCAATTCCGGTTACTCTTACATATGTGTCATCAACTCCCTTTATTGTTGCAACGGTCTGCCTGTCGTCGTACCTCAACAAGGCATTTTCTTCAATTGTAAGTGAATAACAGGCAACTCCGTTTACATTTGCCAGCATCTCCAGTTTTGAGCTGTCAGGAATGAATGTCTTACCTAAGGAAGGAGTGATCTTCAGATCAGGATCGAAAGTGTTGAAAATAGACCTGACCATATCTTCAAGTCCGTTAAATACTGACAATATTATGATCAGAGCCATTGTACCTACGGCGACTCCGGTAACCGATACGGCAGAAATAATATTGATCGCATTCCTTGATTTCTTTGCGAACAGGTACCTTTTAGCAATATATACGGAAAGCTTCATTAAATTTTCCTTGCTGTGATTAACAATCCGGTACCTGACTTATGAGTCAGACACAGGTCAAAGATGTTAAATATTAATGATACCGGTAAACAGATTGCATAATAGACTGGAAGGATAAAGAAAAACAGATATGAAATGTTGAGGAGCTTTATAGGGTATTTCATAGTAAGATTCCAGGAAATATTACCCGGTTTTCCATAGGTATATCTGGTTTCTATATTCCTGAACCCCGTGCTGCTTAGTTTTTCTGTTATTTCCTTAACACTGTAACCGTTCCTTACATGTTCGGCAACAAACGACTTTTCATCTTCCGAATGCACATCTGATCCGCCAAGGTCAGAGGGAGTGGAGATTATCAGAAAACCATTATTCTGTAAGGATCTGAAGAAATTTGAGAAGACCCTTTCATCATCCTTTATATGCTCCATTACATCTACTGAAAGAATTAGGTTGAAGGAATCAGGTTCTGAATATTTCACAAGGTCGGCAGCAATGAAATCCACTCTTTTGGAAAATCCGCTCTTTATAAAGAAATTATTGCAGTCATTTACCTGTTCTTTATCAATATCAACTCCTGTGATGATCCACTCCCTGTTCATTCTGCACATCCTCCAGGAGTACTGGCCTAGTCCGGATCCTGCATCCAGGATCCGTGCATTATAAGGGATGTAACGGCTCACTGATTTTAACGCCCTTTTAACATGCCATGTCCTGAGAAGGACGATGTCAAGAATAAAATAGAACAATTTCCTCATGAAAAGAGGTCCGGAAAAGATCTTTCCAAGTGTTCTCTTTATAGGTTCGTATTGCATTAATATCAGGATTTCAGCAACCTGTCTATTTTTTCAATATAATCGAGGCTGTCATCAATAAAAAAGGCAATATCGGGAACGATCCGGAGCTGGGTCCTGACCTTATGTCCAAGATCAAACCGGATCCTGGTGGAATGATCCTGTACATTCTGCAGAACATCATTAATATTTGTTGATGGGAATATACTTAAATAGATCCTCGCAAAAGACAGATCAGGACTGACTCTGACTTTTGTTATTGAAATAAGTTTCCCTGGAGCATATTCACTCCCCTTCCGCAGGAAAATATCGGCAATTTCTTTCTGAATTAATCTTGAAACCTTTTTTTGTCTTGTTGATTCCACAGCCTTCGATTTTAATTGTCAAAGGTACGAATATTTTACTACAGGCCATTTTAGCAAAAAACCATTAGCTTTGCAAGAAATTTGTTAAACAGGAAATGGAGACAGTTGTCAGTGGTATCAGGTCAACAGGTAATTTACATCTCGGAAATTATTTCGGTGCGGTAAGGAATTTTCTTAAGATGCAGCAGGAAAATCAATGTTATTTCTTTATTGCTGATTATCATGCACTTACTACTCATCCGAAACCCGATGACCTCCATGGGAATATTAAAAAGGTGCTGGCTGAATATCTTGCCTGCGGCATTGATCCTGAGATAGCAACTGTGTTCATTCAAAGCGATGTGCCTGAAGTCATAGAGTTATATCTTTTGCTGAATATGAATGCTTACGTGGGAGAGCTTCAGAGAACAGCATCTTTTAAGGAAAAGATCAGGAACCAGCCTGATAATATAAATGCCGGACTCCTTACTTATCCGGTGCTGATGGCTGCTGATATAATAATACATAAGGCAAATAAAGTGCCGGTCGGTAAGGATCAGGAGCAACACCTGGAGATGACCCGGCGCTTTGCCAGGAGATTCAACACGATGTATGGGGTGAATTATTTCCCTGAACCGGATGCCTATAATTTCGGCAAGAAGCTGATAAAGGTCCCAGGGCTTGATGGTACGGGTAAAATGGGTAAAAGCGAAGGTAACGGGATTTTTCTTGCTGATAGTCCTGAAGATATAAGGAAAAAAGTTATGAGAGCAGTCACTGACGAGGGACCAAAGACTCCGGGAGAGAAACCCTCAGAACCTGTAAAAAACCTGTTCACAATAATGAAGATTGTTTCTGATCACTCTACATACAGCTATTTTATGGAAAAACACGCTTCATGTGAAATCCGTTACGGTGATATGAAAAAGCAACTGGCTGAGGATATTATAAAAGTCACTGACCCAATAAGGAAGAGGATAAATGAGCTTATGGCAGATAATAAATATCTTGCCCGGGTGGTTGCCGGTGGGGCTGAAAAAGCGAGAGCAAGTGCATCGAAAACTATTAAGGAAGTAAGAGAAATCATCGGCTACAGACCTTTCTGAAAAATTAAAGCCAGGCTTGCGGCCTGGCTGAACTTGAAGAATCAAGTATATGATTGAGATTGCCTGTGTAACTATTTAAAAACAAATAACGTGCCAAAAAAGAGGATTTCTGCTATAGCACAGGCTATCAATATGATAAAAAGATAACGCCGGTTAATATCCATTCCGTCAGGAACTGAATTGGTAATCATATATTGCTTATTTTTGAAGTCGGACAAATCTTATTTACTGGGTGGGAAAACGGTTTGCCTTTATTTTAGTAATACTTCTTGTTGCAGGCCTGGCAACAATGGTCTATTTCCTGCACCAGGGGAGGAAAAATTTTCTGACCGATCCATATAAGGCTGTTCAATCTGATGCCTGTTTTATTATTGAAACGATCGATCTGCAGAGTTTTATAAACTCGGTTACGTCGGGGACCGGAATAATGGGAGAGATCGGCAAGGTTAAGGACTTTAAAAGGTTCAATACCAAAGTAAAATTCCTGGCTGATCAGATCAACAAGACGGGTTATCAGAAGATACTGAACGGAAACTCAGCTTTGATTTCATTCCATATCTCTTCTGAAGGGAAAGTCCAGCCTCTGTTATCTATTGCAGTCCTGTCAAATACCAGGTTAAAACACCTGAAAGAAATACTACAGTCATCGGGTATCAGAACAATGAATGACCTTAACATTAATGGAAATAAACTTCTAGGAATCCCATTTATCATTGATAATCAGCAGGATACTGTTTTTATCACAATTAATTCGGGATTGCTGGTCAGTACGACATCCTCAAGTCTTATCAAAGCCTCAATCAGCCACATAACAGGCTCAGATGATATCAGAAGCCTCCCGGGGTTTTCGAGGATAATGCAGGCTTCAGGCAAAAACGAAGATAAAATATTCCTGCTTTCAGATAACCTGAAACCCCTTCTGAAAAAGGGCTTCATGGAAAACTTCTTTTCTACAAGAGGTATTGATAATATTTCGGAATACGCTGTTGCAGATATTTATTTCAATGAAAATGGACTTGTGTTGAGCGGTTACACTGAAAGTACTGATTCAACCCAGGTACTCTATAAATACAATTCAGGTGCTGCTTCAGCATTTGAAACATATAAGATCCTGCCTTCCTCAACAGTGCTTTTTGAGTCGGTTGTACCTTTCCCTGGAGACTATAACAGTAACCAGTACCAGCAGCTCAGTACCGGAACAGTGGAACTGGCTCAAAAAATAAGGGAATATCTCGGTGACGAGATCACAAGGGCTTACATTGATCTGAAAGACGGTTCGTCAGAAGCCGGTTCATCGATAATCTATGAACTTACAAACAGAGTATATGCTGAAAAGATATTTCTGGATTATTTCGGTCAGGAAGAAAACAGGATTGACATCAGCTTTTTTCATCCCGACGATCAGATAAATGTTCCGGTTTATCATACTGCATTTAAAGGTCTTGCAAAAGTCCTTGCACCTGGATTCTCAATAGATTTTGATGATTCCTTCTTTACTTTTTATGATAATTATCTTATTACGGGCAGTTCAGCAAAGGCTCTTTCAAAAATCCTTTATGATAATCTGCTAAAGAAAACATTAGCAAATGATTTGATATACAGGGAGTTTGAAAGCACATTGCCCAGTGTTTCCGGGTATTTCTTCTATTGTGTCCCCTCTCAGATAACAAATTATCTGAGCAGATTTCTCTCAGAGGATATTATCAGGTTAATGAAGTCAAATAAAAGCTCTTTAAGCAAGATACAGGCTGCAGGTTATCAGTTCACTCCGAGCAATAATATGATCTATAACAGCCTGTCAGTCATGTTTAAGGAAGAACCCAGGGAGGAATCTACCACTGAATGGGAAACTCTGCTGGACAGCATAGCAGCAATTAAACCCTTCTTCTTTACGAACCACATAACCGGAGCAAGGGAGATCTTTATACAGGATCTGAAAAACAATGCATATCTTATAAATGCAGCGGGCAGGATCCTTTGGAAAGTGCCTTTGCGGGAAAAAATAACGAGTTCTGTTTTCATGATAGATTACTTCAGGAACGGAAAATACCAGCTTTTGTTCTCAGGTGAAAATTACCTCCATCTCCTTGACCGGAATGGCAATTATGTGGAAAGATACCCTGTAAAACTCCGCTCCCCCGCCACTAATTCACTTGCTTTGTTCGATTATGATAATAACAGGAATTACCGCCTGCTGATCGCAGGACAGGACAAAATGATATATGCCTATGATAAATCAGGCAGCATAGTTAAGGGGTGGAAACCATTCAGGACAAATGGCACAGTTGTATCAGAGATAAGCTGGTTCAGGGTGTCGGGGAAAGATTATCTTGTAATAGCTGATGAGACAAGCCTCTATTTTATTGACCGGCAGGGTAATACACGTCTAACACTTAAGGAGCCTGTAACAAAAGCCCGGGGATCATCAATAAGGCTTACTCCGGGAACTGTACCTTCAATAGTATGCTCAGCCCCTGACGGTACGGTTCAGCATATCTACTTCGACGGCTCAGTAAAGAAATTCAGTAAAAAAACCTTCTCTGTTGACCATTCGTTCGATTTTTTTGATATAAACGGAGATGGTTTTGGTGAATATATTTTTATTGATAGCGGTATATTATATCTTTATGATCATAACAGATCAGAGGTATTCAGCCGGAAATTCGGCTCCAGTAAGCTCGGAGGACCGATAAATTTTATATTTAGTTCATCTGACAGGAAGATAGGGGTTTATGATACAGAGAGGAGACAGATATACCTGATAGATGACAAAGGAAATATAATGAAAGGATTTCCTTTAAGGGGAGCTTCAATGTTCTCGATAGGAAGACTAAATGAAAAGAATGAATGGCATCTGATTGTCGGAGGAACTGATAAATTCATGTATAATTACAAGCTGGATACCCAGGATAAATAAATAGTATATGAATGGCAAGATTAAATTGTTAATTACTGTCGCACTAACAGCAATTTTCGTCAACGCAGCTTCCCAAAACAGCCAGGTTCTTTATTATATGAACCTGCCTCAGAACCACTTGCTCAACCCTGCATTACGACCATCCAATAAAGTTTATATTGGCCTTCCCGTGATATCCGGGGTCAACCTGAACATCAATAATAACATTCTTAATTTCAAGGATATTTTCTTTGAAGGAGAACCTATCGATTCAATTGCAATCATCAACGAGAATTTTGATGTTGACAGATTCCTGTCCGAAAAAAGTGATTATAATTTTCTGAGACCGGAAGCTCTGGTACAGGTATTTGGACTGGGATTTTCAGCGGGGAAGGATCTTTATGTGTTTGCCGACTATAATATAAAGGTAGACGGCAATTTCCTTTTTCCGAAAGATATGTTCCGTATGGCATTTTATGAGCACGAGTCTCTCGCAGGAAACTCGTACGATCTCTCTTCATTACAGGCAGGGATAATGGCATATAATGAAATTGGACTGGGATTTTCCAAAAACATAACCGACAAATTCAGGATTGGTGTAAAGGGGAAAATGTTGCTGGGCATCTATTCAGCTAAAATAAAAACAAAAGAGTTTAATGCTACTATAGAAAATGACTATTCCCAGACATGGAACGCAGATATTCAGATGGATATAAGCGGTCCGGTAGAGATCGAGTGGGATGAGGAGGATAAACCATCGGATATTACAGTGTATGAAGACCGTTTTGAATCAGTAAAAGGTATAGTAAAAGAGATACTTAATACAGGGAACAAAGGATTTGGAGTGGATATCGGAGCGGTTTATGACATAACCCCCAGGTTATCTGTATCGGCAGCCGTGACAGATATTGGATTTATGGACTGGAAAAAGGATATCACAAATGTGAAAGGAGTAAGCCAGTTCACATTTACAGGAGAGAACCTCCAGGATGTTTATGAAGGTTCTACGGATTTTGATGAAATTATCACTGCCTATATGGATTCACTAATAAATTCAGTGACATTCACCGAGACAAGCCAGCCGTTTTCAACAAAGCTTT
>ENA-UOWE01003784-UOWE01003784.1-activated-sludge-metagenome-genome-assembly--contig:-NODE-3784-length-15167-cov-4.356538_pt1 | contig 15167 bp, 8 predicted proteins | sample MGYA00249841_ERZ761562 | MGnify/ENA primary metagenome ERZ761562 (study PRJEB28883, sample SAMN05720200) | activated sludge metagenome | isolation source: Anaerobic digester | place: Japan... | reverse complement strand
TTTCGCGCAGCGGCGCGGCGTATTTATTTACCGCGAAGACCGGCGGCGGCATCTCGTAAGACAATATAGAAGTCACTCCGTCGTTCAGAATATTGACCACCGTAAAAACCGCATACGGCAGATCTTTTTGCTTGGCCTCATTCATGGTCTTCACGACGCTTTCCACCGCGTCGAAAATAGAAAACCCGCGTCTTATAAGTTCTAAAAGACGCGAACAGGCCATGGTGGCCGATATGTTAGCTTTAACGCCCGAGCCCAGGCCGTCGCTGACTATTACGACGGTAGAGGACGGAAACCTTTCATATACGACCACGTCGCCCGGAGGCGCGCCCGCTTTTTTAGACTGCTGAGCGTAATTGATTTCTATATGCTTGTAGTTGATTTTAAATTCCGCCTTTTCAATTAAAATGAAGTAAAATTTTATTTTTTATATATATTTCTGTCCGCCGGCGGATTGTCGGGTTCGGATACTTTCATTAAATTTTTAACCAGCTCCTCGCCGCGGGCCGTGTATTCGCCCAGAAATTTTGCCATCTGCTGTGCCATATTGATCTGATGCTCGAGCAATTCAGACGCCTGGCAGACGGTTTTCGATTTAATTTCGTCGAGCCTTTTCTGGTTGATCTCCAGGTTGGTTATATCTACGAAAATACCTACGTATTGCTTTTCATCGGAAAGCGCGTATAAAATTTCATGACATATAAGATTATACGAGGGATATTTTTCGATAGTTTCGATTTTCGCCCCGCCGCGGGTCGAGAGTTTTTCGAAATTAGCCGGGTCTATTATATAAGAAATCCTCTTTCCGATAACGACTTCGCTGCACATGAACATCTTTTTAAATGCTCCGTTCATGCTTATGATGTGAAGTTTTTCGTCAAGAATGATTATTCCGTTCGGACTGGTTTCGATAATCCTGTCGGTGCGGCGCTCCGCCATCTTTCTCATATACGGCATGCACATTTCCAGTTCGGCCATTCCTCTTATTACCGCTACGGCCTTGTCGCGGCAGCTGTTATAGCCGCACGCGCCGCAGTTGAGCTCGTCCTCTATATTCAATTTTCCTGTTTTTTCAAGCACCGCTTTGATATCCTCTTCGGAAATATCGCGAAGCTCCTCTATTTTAAAACGCCTGTAAGAAGCTTTAAAGTCTGGCGGACCGGCTTTGGCTTTATTTTTTCTTCCGGTATTCAAATCGTAATATTCGATAACGCTGTTTTTTCTTCCGAATATGTCGGATTTTTCGGTTAAAACCGCGCCCGGACCATTTATACAGCCCTTAACGCAGAAAAGCGGCTCTATAATCTTAATTTTTGAATTAAGCCCGGAATTGGAATTCAAATTGTCGAGAGCGTTTTCTATTTCGTCGAAGCCGCTGATGGCAAGTATTTCGGAATCGAGCATATCGGTTTCGAGCGCGGCGGTCTTGATAAGCCCGCCTTCGAGCGGAAACAGCCTGGCGCGGTTGGGCGAAATCTCGTCGAAATCGCTTTCTTCGCATTCGTTCAGGCTTATATTCTCGCGCTCGAGCCACTCGTTGAGTTCGTCAAAAGTGATAGCCGCGTCAACTAGCCCCGCGAATTCAGTGCGCTCCGCCTCTTTTTTCTTGGCGGCGCAGGGGCCGATGAAAATTATTTTAAACTCTTCGCGCTTTTTTTCTTTTGAAAGTTTTGCGATCATAGTTTTAGCGTGCGCGATCATCGGCGATACGACGCCGGCGAGCGCGGGAATCAGCTCCTGCCTGTACTTTTCTATATAATTGACGACCGCCGGGCAGGCCGAAGCTATAAGGGTTTTATTATCCTCGCCGCAAAGCGATGCGGTCAGCTCGGCGGTTATCTGGGCGCCTATGGCCGTTTCGGCTATGTAATTAAAGCCCAGGCGGCGCAGGGCCGAAACTATTCTTTTAAGCCGCCAGTCGCTATATATCGCTGCAAAAGAGGGAGCGAGGCTCACCGCCGTATAAAACCCGTCTTTTATGAACCCGGCGGCGCGCTCCTGGTCGCTGCGGATCGATTTGGCTTTCTGAGGGCATTCGCGAACGCAAGTTCCGCACATCACGCAGCGAGCTTCTTCAACATACGCCTGGCCGCCCTTCATTTTAATAGCTTTGACCGGACACACCCGCAGGCAGCGGTAGCAGTCGCGGCAGCGCGCTTTGCTGGTAAGTATTATTTTATCGCTTTCCATAAATTTCCTTATCTAGCCTTATTTTACTTAAGTTTATAATTAATTATCCGTTCGCTTTTTTATCTTTACGCTTTAAACGTTTAAACAGGTAATTATACTATTTTTATTGGAAAAATTCAACGGTTTCGATCGATTTATTACACGATTAAAAACGGCGCGGCAATATTTTTTCAGGCAATATTTTTTCCGTTAAATAATTTGTTGATTATTTGAAAATTTTATATTAAAATAATGATTTATAAAATTTGTGAAATTATTTTTAATATGCGTTTTCAGATGATAGTTTTCAACGAATAACAGGCGGAAATATTTACATGAAAGATAAAATCATCGAAATCATCGAAAGGTACAACGAGCTTTCAATACACAGCCGTGCCGTCACATGGGAAGTGGACGCCGACGGACTTTACACTTACGTAAACGACGCTTCAAAAATAGTTTACGGAATGGAGCCTGAAAGCATTATCGGAAAAAAATATTTTTACGACCTTCATCCTGAAAAAGGCCGCGAATCATTTAAAAATACCATGCTCGATATTTTTTCGCACAGAAAGCCCTTTACCAACTTTGAAAATGAGGTAGAATTGCCCGGCGGCGAAACCATCTGGGTTTCCACTAACGGCATCCCGATCATTGACGGCGAAGGGAATTTTTCAGGTTACCGCGGAACCGACATGGACATAACCGAAAGAAAGCGCGCCGAAGAAAAATTACGTGAAAGTGAAAATTTATATAAAACTTTAGTATCGCACCTTCCTCAAAAAATATTCATAAAAGACACTCAATCGGTATATCTGGCGTGCAACGACGAATACGCTAAGTATCTTGGAATCGCGCCGGAAGATATTAAAGGCAAAAACGACTTCGATTTTCACCCGCCTATTTTCGCTACATCCTACAGGGCTGACGACCGGCAGGTAATTCAAAGCGGAAAAATAATAGAGCTCGAAGAAAAATATATAATGTCAGGCGAAGAAAAATGGGCGCACACCATAAAAGTTCCTTATACCGATTCCGAAAACAATATTATTGGCTTGCTTGGAGTATTTGAAGATATTACCGAAAGAAAGCTTGCCGGCGAAAAAATCAGGCTGCTGCTTGCCGAAAAAGAGCTCTTGCTCAAAGAAGTCCACCACCGCATAAAAAATAATATGAATATAGTCACCAGCGTCATGTTTTTGCGTATGGAATCTTTAAAAGAGCCCGGGGCTAAATCGGCCCTGAAAGACGCCATAAGCCGGGTAAAAAGCATGATGGTGTTATACGATAAACTCTACCGGTCAAATAATTTCAATGAATTATCGTTCAGAGAATATATAGAATCCATAGTCAATGAAGTAGTCGATAATTTTCCGAATAAAAATATAGTCAAAATGTTTAAAATTATCGATAACGTCATGATCGACGCTAAAATATTGCCCGCCGTCGGGATCATAATCAACGAACTTCTCACAAATATTATGAAATACGCATTTAACGGCCGTGAAAGCGGTTCTATAACCGTTTCGGGACGCGCATCCGATAACCGTGTTACTATAGCCGTTCAAGACGACGGAATAGGGTTGCCGGAATCGATCGACGCGTCCAACCCGGGAGGGTTCGGGCTCGAACTGGTGCATATGATGACGCGCTCTTTAAAGGGCGATATAAAAATAGAGCGCGGAGGCGGAACTAAATTTGTGATCGAATTCGATTTATAAAAAACAGCCGCTGTCAAAATTTTAAGCTTATCAACGGTACCAATATTAAGATATATCTGATGATTTTATTTCATCTTCGGCAAAGCGCTTTTTAAATCAGCTGCAGAACCCGGCGCTGAAAATAAAATTTTATTTTGAACCGGCTTGTTTATTTCGCGTATCGTATGTAAAGGAGGCGAAATGAAAAACGATTTCAATCTTTGCGAAATGTTCGAAGCATTCCATCAGGACCTTTTCCGGTTTCTTGTAAAACTTACCGGCGACGCCCATGAAAGCGAGGACATTCTTCAGGACGCATACGTACGCGCATATTTAAAATCAGCACTTTTCAATCCCGAAAAGGGAAGCCTTAAAAACTGGGTTTATAAAATAGCTATCAATATTTACTACGATCGGGAAAGATTCAGGGCGAGAGAAGAAAAAGCAGTCTCAGAATATTATGAAGAGCTTTACCGGGAAACTTCCGCTAACGAAAATGAAAATTTAAACTTCGAATATTCAAAAGAAATGATAAACATGGCATTAATGATGCTGGCGCCCGACAGGCGCGCCATTTTTCTGCTGTCAATAAAAACGCCGTTGCGCGACATCGCCGAAATTCTTTCTATCGCCGAAGGCACGGTTAAAAGCAGGCTTTTTTATATAAGAAAAGAGCTCTGCGCCAATCTTAAAAAGATATACGAGGAGGAAAATTTATGACCGATAAATCAAAAGATGCCTTCCTGAATTCAAAAGACGAAAAGCAAAACGCTTCGGCCGGCGGAAATTTTACTAATAAGCCGGACGAAACAAAATCCGGCGGCGTTCTAAACGATAGCCGCCTCGAAGGCTACTTCGACGACGGGCCGGTGAAAACGCCCGAAATTAATTCGATTTCCGACTCTCTTTACGGCAAATTATTCGATATCACTTACGGCTATCTTATATCTTCGGCGGCCGGACTTTTCTTTTTAACTTTTTTGCTGCCTATGTTTTACGTAACTTACGCCGGACTTTCCGCCGGAGCAAAGACTTTTCCCGGCATTTACGAAGTCGTAAGTGCTCTCGGCGCCGGCTGGGCTATAATTTTTTCAATTACGAGCGGATTTTTCATAGGCGGCGCGGCGCTTTTTAATTCGATGCGGGCGGGACGGGCCATATTAAAATATCTATTTACTTTATTGGCGCTCATAATGCTTTTCGAATTCAGATACTTCATAAACCGATCCTCATGGCAGTCGATTTCGGAGGCTTCTTACCTCGCCTTTTTCATAGCCGTTTTATCTTTCGCGGCGATAGCGATGGCTTTTAAAACTTATCGCGATAAAAGCATAGCGCTGATGATTTTTTTAAATATATTGCTCGTTTCATTCAACGCAGGAATGCTTCTGCATTTTTTCGCTTGGTTTAAGGGCGATATGGTCGAAAGGCATATTCATTATTTGTCTTTATTCATAATGGCGGCGATAATTTTGCAGACTATCGGCGCGGCCGGAACTTTTTTACCCTTCGTGAAAGGAATTTTCGTAACGCGCTTCAAACAGGGATTTAAAAATTCAAAAAATATAATTTTATTAGTATTTTTAACAATCATAACGATATCTTCGGTTCTCGTTTACGATAATTCGTTTTACATGAGCTATTATTTCCTGAATTTATTTTTTGACATCAGACTGGCCTCTACGGCGCAAGACATTAAAATAAAAAGGACGAAGGCCGACTGTAAAATGCTCGCGGACGCGATAAAAAGATATAATAAACTCGAAAAAGATAAAGTGACCAGCGTGGATATGAACGAACTTTCATGGAAATACGTTCCGGGCGTATTGGAGATGACGGACCCGTGGGGCTCTCATTACGAGCACGACAGCGTTTCATGCATGGTTTATTCGAAAGGCCCCGACCAGAAACATATTTACGGCGGATTGAAATCTGATTATGAAAACAAAGACGATCGCTATGTAATATACGCCGACGATAAAAAATAAATTAATTAAAACTTCGCCAGCTCGGTTTCGAGTTTTTCCAGATTGGCCCGGGCGCGCCTTATGTATTCTTTATAATCCTTCGCCTCGTATTCGGCCTTGCTCTTTTTGACGTATTCGGCGCATTTCATTAAAATCGCTTTAGCTTCCGCCGCTTTTTCCTTTTTGGCGAACCCGCCGAAATATCCCGCGGCGTCGGTAAAAATGTCGGGAATGAAAGCGGGATCGAAAATTTCGAGCGACCGCTCGTGGAATTTCCAGAGATCTATAGCGTCAAGTTTATCAGCGTTTTTTAATATATCATAAGCGTTAGATCTCAGCCAGTAGTCGTTTTTTTCGGATGCCCACGCCGGAACGGCATTTTTTATTTCGTTCCAGAAAGCCTTTTGAAGTATAACGGCCACGCTGCCGCTCAGGTAATCGTTTTCAGATAAAATCAGGGGCTTATAATTTTTGAAAACATTGCCTGCGGCAGCCGCGTTTTTTTTCAGCCTCTCCACGCCGCCGGCTTTAATGAGCGATTCGAAATAGTTAACGGCCTCTCCGACGTGGCGGGAGCCGGAAGAGCCGTAATTTATTAAAACATTCAAGTTATAGTTATATTCATCGATTTCATTCATTTTGCCGCCTTCTTTTAAAAACATGAAGGCGTTGGCTTTTTCTTCGATATTTTCGGACGCGAGAAGTTTTTTAATTTCAGTTTCCGCTTTTTCATAGCGCGTTTTTAAAATCGAGCGAATTTTCACGGCGATTTCCGATTTAAAATCGTTCATCTTAAGGCCTTCAATAAGAATTTTGAATACAATAGTTCTGAAAGCACTGTCACAAAGGACCAGCTTTGGGTTTTTTTCGCACAATTCGACCGCGGCGTAAACTGCCCGCGAGCTCGCGCCGTTTTTAGAGCCGGCATCACAATGGTATATTATGGACATAAGCACGGCGAAATCGCCAGGATATTTTTGCTGCAAAGCGTTGTACACATTCTCGACTGCACGATAATTACCGTTTTTAAAGTAATAATCGGCTTCATATAAAAACAGCCCTTTTTCTTCGGCTTCGTAATTAATCCATTTGCCTCGCGTTTTATATTCTTCGATAATATTGTGGGCTTTTTCAAAATCTTTTTTTATTTTGGCCGCTTCAATCTCACAAGCCATAACTTTGTTACAGGCGGCAATGGATTTTTTATCTGCCGGATACGTTTTCATCATTTCTTCACTGATAAGCCCTGCCTGAACGATATCGCCGTTAGCAAGGCACTTCATGCACCTGTCATAATCGCGCCCGGCGGTTCTCATAAAAAAAGACAAATATATTATGGCGCATACAATCAGCGCGGCAATAATATATTTGCCAGAACCGGTCACACTGCCTGTTCCTGTTTTTATAACTCCGCCGGCGGACGGTATGGATACATCGGAAAATGCGTCACCGCGAAGCCTTTCTATTATTTTTTGAAACGAATCCGAATTCGTGTCCTGAATAACCCGGTACACTTTAATAGCCTCGGGTATCCCTTTAAGCCGGAAAGAGCCTACCTCGCTCGAAGGCACTTCTGCCTTATTCATTGCCAGATATACCGATTCGGTGAAATAAATTTCTGAAGCTTCGGTGACGCCTTCCAGACGGGCCGCTATATTGACCGCTTCGCCGAATACGTCGCCGTCGCGGATTTCCACCTCGCCCATATTTATGGAAACGCGGATAAATATTTTTTCCGCTTCGTCGCGCCCGCCGTTATAATCGCGAAGATTCTGCTGTATCATAACGCCGCACAATACGGCGTTAGTAGGAGAATCGAAAGTGACGAGAAACGCGTCGCCTATGGTTTTAATAACCGTGCCGCTGAATTTGTTGATCACCGGGATAAGAAGCGAATCGTGCTTTTTTAAAAGCCCTACCAGCGCTTCTCTTGAAGTCGAAGAAGTGCGCTCGGTAAAACCTTTTATATCGGTAAACATTATGCTTAAAACTTTGCTGGACATGTTTTCACCCGCGTTATAAAATTTAAGGCCATTTCCGGAATCAACCTGCCGTATTAATATAATTAAAAAAAGATATGCTAATATGAGTTCAATGTTATATTAAAGCGCGTCTCACAGTCAAGACAATTTTAAATAAAATTTCGGCCGTTCTTAGCCGAACTACCGGTCTAATTTGATCTTTTTTCTTGAAAATAATCAAATTTAGTGTTATCATGAGTCAATTTATTTTTGTAAAAGTGAATTTTTATAAAATGTCTTTAGCAAAAAAACTTTTATCCATTATTTCATCCATTTATTCGAAAAGCTCGAACGCTTTCAAAGAAAGCCTTCAGCCCGAAATACTCGAGGCTATTTGCCTTTGCATAGGCTATGAACATGGCGTTTCGATCGTTTTCAAAGAAAATGAATACGCCGAATGTTTTTCAGGCTATAATTCGCCCGAAGAATATTCAAATACAATAAAAAAATCGGCGCCTTCTTTAACTCGTTTTATAAAAAAAGAAAATCTGCAGGGAAATAAGGTTCTTTTTTTCGACGCCAAAAATCTTTCCGAAGAAAACGCCTTCCTGTTTGATATTTTTTCAAAATTAAATAAAAAATACCTCACTTTAACGATTATCTCAGACAGCGAAAATATAAAAGGGGCTATTCTGCTGTTTAAAAATTCCAGAGAACCGGCCTTTAATGACGAGCTTGACGCGCTCGAGTGCTTAAGCGCAATGCTGCACGCAATGTCTTTCGCCGAACGTACGAAAGAGCTTTCCACCGCTTACGATAAAATAGAAAAATCGCTTTTCATTGAAAAACTAACTTCCGATATGCTTTACCGAGTTTTAAATATCTCACCCGATAATCTTGAAAAAGAGCTGAATGTGATCTTAAAGGAAATCGCTATTTATTTCAAGCAGGATAAGTGCAGCGTCATAATTTATTCCGAAAAATCAAACAAAGTAGAAGAACTTTACCGGTGGCCATATGGCGACGACAACGACAAGGCCGAACTCAACGATTTAATCGAAAAACACTTCAGCCAGCTTTATCCTATTCATAAAAGGCTTTTGGAAAACGAAATCATCAATATCAGCGACGTTGAAAAAAAAGACGATGCGGTTGATCCTTTCTTCTGGAGGTCGTTGAAAATTAAATCGGTCATTTTATTTCCTTTATTTATAAACAAGAAATACAAAGGGTGGCTGGCTTTAAGCTCAAACACTACAACGAAAAAATGGTCCGAAGAAGAAATTTCATCGCTGAAATTATTCGCCCATATTTTAGACGGAATAATAACCAATATTAAAAACCAGAAAGAACTGGCAGAGGCGCAAAAAATATTTTCTTTATTTATGGAGCATATTCCCGAAGCCGTTTACATCAAAGATGAAAATTCCAGATATTCTTTCGTAAATAAAGCTTTTGAAAAATTAGTATCTGCTAAGACGGAAGACATTCTGGCAAAAAGCAGCTTCGATTTTTTCGACCATGAAATGGCCGAAAAATTTTCAGAGCAGGACAAAAAAATAATAAATTCGGAAGATAGCGAAGGTAAAACTTTAGAAACCGAAGTCGATTTGACTTCAAAAAACGGCAACAAATATATAGTTAGAAAATTTAAACTTTTTGGCAGCGGCTCGTCTTCAATACTCGGAGGCATCGCTTTCGACGTCACCGAAAGAAAAAATCTACAAAACGAATTGATTAAAAACGAGCGAAAATACCGCCACCTTGTGGAACTCGCCAATGAAGGCTATCTAAAAACCGACAAAGACGGAATTATAGCTTTCGTAAATAAAAGACTTTGCGAAATAACGGGTTATTCCAAAAACGAATTGATGGGCGTGAGCATATTCCAATATACTAATAAGCAAAATTCGGAGACGTGGAAAAATGCTTTTGAACGCTGTAAGAACGGATTTCAAAGTGATTTCACCATTGCGATAAAATCCAAGAACAATCAAACCGTCCATTTAAAAGTCACGGCGTCGCCGATTTTCGAAGAAAATGGCCCGTTCACCGGAATCCTTTCATTAATAACTGATTTCACTAAAGAGATAGAGCTCGAGAAAGAAATTAATTTAACCAGGCAAAAACTGCTGGATGAATATTCGTATTTCGAAATATACTACAAGAGCGAATCCATGAAAAAAATAATTGAAACGCTTCAGGTAGTGGCCAATTCCGATTGCAATCTGCTGATCGAAGGGCCGTCGGGAACGGGAAAGACGCACATAGCCAGGGTGATCCACGGCATTTCCGGAAGGCGCAAAAAGCCCTTTATAACGGTAAATTGCGGATCGCTTCCGGAAAACCTTCTGGAGTCCGAACTGTTCGGTTATTTAAAAGGCGCTTTTACTGGCGCGGACAAAGATAAGCCTGGTAAATTTTCTGCCGCTTCGGGAGGCTTGATTTTTCTCGACGAAATAGGCGAACTGCCTTTAAACCTGCAGGTCAAGCTTTTACGCGTGATCGAAGAAAAATGTTACGAACCCATCGGTTCGAATAAAACCGTTAAAGTCGACGTGAAAATAATCGCGGCGACCAATAAAAATCTTTATTCTCTTATAAAAGAAGGCAAGTTTAGAAACGATCTGTATTACAGGCTGAAAATAGTTAGTTTCGCTATACCCGCTCTTAAAGAAAGGCCTGAAGATATAGCGGCTTTAATTGAAAATTTTATTAATTTCTTTAATAACAAATACAGTAAAAATATTATACGAGTTTCAGATGAAACATTTCGTTTCCTGATGGCTTATGATTTTCCGGGAAATATCAGAGAACTTAAAAACATGCTGGAACGGGCTTTTATTTTCTGCAACGGCAACGTAATCGAAATGCAACATTTCGCGGGCGAATATTCCGCTTTATACAAAAAAATAGCAACAGGCGATTTAACCAGTCCGGTAAGCTGTTTAAAGATTAAAGGTTTCTCCGAAAATGAAACAAATGTTGCAAAACCAGATGAAAAAGAACGACTTGTCAATGCTTTAGAAAATTGTGCCGGCAACAGATCGCGGGCCGCAAAAGTGCTGAAAATAAGCACGGTAACGCTGTGGCGAAAAATAAAAAAATACGGTTTGAACCGCGTTTCTAAAAAACCGCTTCATAAAGAAGAGCGGCCGGAGGCGGCAGCCGCTCTTAAAAAAACACTTTCAAAAGCCGAAAAAAAAGAAAAAAATGCAATAATCGAAGCGCTTCACAAAACTTATAATAATAAAACAAAAACGGCCGTGATTTTAAACCTTGATAGAGTCACGCTATGGCGAAAAATGAAAAAGTACGGCCTTAATTAACGCAACACAATTTCGCAGCAACACTTCACGCAACATTTCACATTTTTTAAAAGTAATGTTGCAATAAATTCAAGAGGCTCTTATCTGTTTTTCTTATCCCCTTATTTCAGCCGCATTTCACGTATTATTTCTTAAACAACATTTCGGCATGCATAATGCTTTTATAAGTTCCAAACTCAAAACTAAACATTTTTAACCTCATTAAAAACCATTAAATCAAACGATGCTGATTTAAAAATAGCATTGTATGCCTTTTAATTATCCTTTTTTGAAAAAATAATATGTACGGGAGGTTGGTTATGGTCAAAAGTGAAGAAAACAGGGCCATGTATGAAGCCTTTGACGAAACGGAAGAAGATTTTGAAAATACCCAGGAAAACAAATTTCTTACATTTCGTTTGGGCAAAGAGGAATACGGAATAGAAATCAAAGACGTAACTGAAATAATCGGAATCCAGAATATCACCGAGGTTCCCGACATGCCCGAATACGTCAAAGGCGTCATAAATCTCAGGGGAAAAGTAATACCGGTCATGGATGTAAGAATGCGATTTAAAATGCAGCCCTTCGAATATAACGACAGGACCTGCATAATAGTCATCGACGTTGAAAAAAAACCGGTAGGGCTGATAGTGGATTATGTATCCGAAGTGGTGGACATCCCTTCGCAAAACGTCGAGCCGCCTCCTCAGGTAAGCAAAAATTCAAATAATATTTTTTTAAAAGGCATAGGCAAGGTAGGCGACAGTATAAAGATACTTCTTGAAACGGAAAAAATATTATATGCGGAATTTCTGGAAAAAGTAAAAGAAGAAATAAAGTTATAAAAATCATGAGGAGGAATTTCGATGAATATCACAATTAAAACGAAGCTTATAATCGGTTTTATTTTTATAGCAATGATCGGCGTTATAATCGGGTATAACGCAATTTCCAACTTGAAAACTATAAATGCGGACAGCATTAAATTATATGAAAAAGTAACCGTTCCTTTAACGCAAATAGGCAGGGCCGAAACAAATTTCAACAAAATTAGAATGAAAGTAAGGGACACCGTATTAAGTTATAAAGACGTCAATCAGACAAAAACTCACATTGAAACCATTAAAAAATTAGAACAATCGATTTTTGAAGACTCGGAGGAATTTTCAAAAACCATTCTTACCAAAGAAGGAAGACAGGTATATGACAATTACATGGCCTCGTTTAAAAACTATATGCTGTCAGTCAATAAAATTACGGACCTGGCGCTGGCGTCCAATGGCGAAGAAGCCTATAAAATGATGACAGACGCATCCGTCGCAGTCGCGACAAAAACGGCTGACGACGCATTGAAAGCTACCGTCGAATTAAAAATGAAGGTCGGAAGCGGCGTCGCAGATGCGAACGCGATTCTGGCTGAAAAAGCGATAACCTCAATGACTGTTTTAACCGTCATAAGCTTGGTATTATCTATATTTTTGGGCTTTTTCATATCGGGCGGAATAAATAAAATACTAACGCATCTTGTCGCCGAATGCCAGCGGCTTACCGACTGCATAACATCAGGAAAACTCGGTATACGAGGAAACGTCGAAGAAACTAATTTTGAGTTTCAACCTATAACAAGAGGTATTAATGAAATAATGGACGCTTTAATAAAGCCTCTTAACGTAACCGCCGAATACGTGGACAGAATTTCAAAAGGCGATATACCGGCTAAAATAACCGACGCATATAAAGGAGATTTCAACGAAATAAAAAATAATATCAATCAGTGCATAGACTCAATAAAACTAGTGATCCGCGACGCCGGCATGCTTTCAGCAGCGGCTCAAAACGGCGATTTTAAAACAAGAGCGAACGAAATACAACACAACGGCGATTTCAGAAAAGTAATAATAGAACTTAACGCCACTGTCGACGCTTTTGTAAAACCTCTTACGCGCTCTATCGATCACCTCGAAAACCTTTCGAACGGAATAGTCGAAGAAAATATATCGCAGGAATACAAAGGAGAATTCAACAGGCTTAAAATAAGCTTTAACAAATGCTTCAACGCTATAAATCTGCTTATAACCGACACTAAAATGCTGGTTCAAGCTTCTCTGGACGGCAATCTAGATAAAAGAGCCGACGCCGGCGGACATCACGGAGATTACGCAAAAATAATAAACGGCATAAATAATACGCTCGACGCCGTCATAACGCCAGTAAAAGAATGCGCCGCCTGCCTCGAAGAAATTTCCAGGGGAAATCTTGATACTGAAATGCAAGGCGATTACAAGGGCGACCATGCCATTTTGAAAAACGCTTTGAATTCGACCGTAAGCTCAATAAACGAAATACTCGGCCAGGTTTTAACGGCGTCGGAACAGGTCAATTCAGGCTCGAGCCAGGTGGCGGACGGAAGCCAATCTTTGTCGCAAGCGGCAACTGAGCAGGCAAGCTCGCTCGAAGAAATAAGCGCATCTCTCCAGCAGATAAATGTTCAAACAAAACAAAACGCCGATAGCGCAATCCAGGCTAATCAGCTTTCTTCGCAAATGAGAAATGCCGCGGAAACGGGAAATAAAAAGATGAACCAGATGCTTTCGGCCATGAACGAAATAAACGAAGCGGCCACCAGCATATCTAAAATAATTAAAGCGATTGATGAAATCGCTTTCCAGACAAACCTGCTTGCGTTAAACGCTGCCGTCGAGGCCGCAAGGGCAGGAAAACACGGCAAAGGCTTTACCGTAGTCGCCGAGGAAGTGAGGAACCTTGCGCAAAGAAGCGCTAAAGCAGCCAAAGAAACCGCGGAAATGATAGAAAGTTCGATCAAAAAGACCGAAGCGGGAACCAGCATCGCCGGTGAAACTTCGAAATCGCTCGCGGAAATAGTCGAAAGCGTATCGAAAGTGACGGATATAGTAGGTGAAATCGCGGCGGCGTCAAAGGAACAATCCCAGGGGATCATGCAGATAAACGCTGGAATAAGTCAGATCGACCACGCTACGCAGCAAAACACGGCTACGGCCGAAGAATCCGCAGCAGCAGCCGAAGAGCTTTCGAGCCAGGCTGTAGAATTAAAGAACATGCTGTCGAGGTTCAACCTCAAAAATGCAGATTATTCTCACCAGTCCGAAAAAGTTTTTAACGCTTATATGAAAAAAAATAAAAACGGCGCATCAGTTAATCCCGCTAACCGGAACAAAGAAAAAATCGCATTATCGGCATAACAATAAAATAGCCTAATTTTTAAGTATTTAGAATGCTCAGGGCGCTTAAGCCGCTTACCGCCTTGAGCATTCTATAAAAATAAAAACAAACATTTTTTTAGCATTAAAACATTAAATTAACATGACTGAATTCGTTCAATTTAATTTGCATTATTAATAAAAATAGTGTATAATAAGTCTATTGAATAAAATTCTTTGAAAGCGAAGATTAAAGGCGTGAAAATCATGAAAAATTTCAAACCTTTTATAGTTTTAATAGTTTTCGCGTTTTTATTTTATTATTACTTTACGCTTTCTTTTAAACCTGCTTCTCATGCTCCTTCGAGCGTTCCGCTTCCCCCGCTTAAATTCGCCTGCAGCGCATGGCCGGGCTTTTTGCCTGTAATTTTAGCCTCTAAAAAGGGTTATTTTAAAGAAGCCGGCGTCGAAGTCGAATATTTTTATTCGGAAAATATCCGCCAGCAGCTTATAGACTTTGGCAACGGCGCATACGACGGCGCCGGTTTCGCGCTTGGAACGGTGATTTCCTTATATTCAAAACATCCCGAAGTAAGCGTTATAGCGGCTTCCGATTATTCCATGGGCGCGGACGCGCTGGTCGCCAATCCGCCTATCGGCAGCGTATACGACCTTAAAGGAAAAACTATACTTCTGAGCCTCGGAAGCTACGCTGAAATTTTCTTCGATTTAACGCTGCAAAAACATTCAATGACAAAAAACGACGTTAATATTCAAACCTGGAACGACGAAAATACGGCCCTCAAAGAACTTATTAATAAAAAAGCCGACGCCGCCTTCATATGGGAGCCTTATGTCACGCTTGCGCTTAATCATGGCG
>ENA-UOWE01003778-UOWE01003778.1-activated-sludge-metagenome-genome-assembly--contig:-NODE-3778-length-15192-cov-5.632820_pt1 | contig 15192 bp, 15 predicted proteins | sample MGYA00249841_ERZ761562 | MGnify/ENA primary metagenome ERZ761562 (study PRJEB28883, sample SAMN05720200) | activated sludge metagenome | isolation source: Anaerobic digester | place: Japan... | reverse complement strand
TCCACGATCACCCCTTTCGCAAGGTCGGCGACGACCTGATCCATCAGGGGTTCGTCATCAGCGTCACCAACGCGAAGTTCGAGGGGCCCGACGGGGTGATCATGGATCGCGACGTCGTCCACCATCCCGGGGCGGTGACCGTGGTGCCGGTGCTGGCCGACGGGACCGTGGTGATGGTCCGGCAGTTCCGTTCGTCGATCGAGGAGATGCTCCTCGAGCTCCCGGCCGGCAAGCGCGACGTGGCCGACGAGCCGCCCGCCGTGACCGCGGCACGCGAGTTGCGTGAAGAGGTGGGCCTCGAGGCCACCGAACTCATTCCGCTCGTCGAGCTGCTGCACTCGCCGGGGTTCTGCGACGAGGTCAACCACATCTTCCTCGCCACCGGGCTCACCGAGGTCGAACGATCGGTCGACGGCCCCGAGGAGGAGCACATGACGATCGTGCACCTGCCGCTCGCCGACCTGTACGACCGCATCGCCGACGGCACGCTCACCGACGCGAAGACGATCGTCGGGCTCACGTTGGCGTACCACCGCCTGCTCGGATGACCCCCGAGGCCGACGTCGACGCCTTCCTGACCTGGATGGCCGTCGAGAAGGGCCGGGCGCGCAACACACTCGCCGCCTACCGGCGGGACCTGGGCCGATATCTCGCCTGGCTGGGCGAGCACGGCGTTGCGGTCCGCGACGCCACGAACGAGGACGTGGAGGCTCACGTCGAGTGGTTGCGGGCACAGGGCCTGGCGCCGGCGTCGGTCATCCGAGCAGTCACGGTGGTGCGGGGCCTGCACCGGTTCCTGTCCGCCGAGGAGCGGACCGATCACGATCCGACGTTGCGTCTCGAGACACCGCGTCGGCCGCAGAGCCTTCCCAAGGCGTTGACCGAGGAGCAGATCGAGCGACTCTTCGCCGCGGTGGCGCAGGCCGACGGCCCCGTCGGGCTCCGCGACTCCGCGCTGCTCGAGGTGCTGTACGGCTCCGGTCTGCGGATCTCCGAGGCCGTCGGGCTGTCGATGGGCGACATCGACCTCGACGGCCGGCTGCTGCGGGCCTTCGGCAAGGGGGCCAAGGAGCGGATCGTGCCGATCGGCGGTGTGGCCGGTCGTGCGCTGGCGATGTGGTTCGACGCCCGGCCGGCGTTGTTCCCGGCGCGGTGGCGCAGCCGCGACGACGAGATGGCGGTGTTCCTGAACCAGCGCGGCGGGCGCTTGACCCGTCAGGGCGGCTGGCTCGTGCTGGACGGCCATGCCCGCCGGGCCGGCCTGGCCGACGTCGTCTCACCGCACGTGCTGCGCCATTCGTGCGCCACTCACATGCTCGACCGGGGTGCCGACATCAGAGCGGTGCAGGAGCTCCTCGGCCACGCCTCGATCTCGACGACCCAGCTGTACACGAAGGTCGTCACCGAACGGTTGTGGCGTGTCTACGGCGAGAGCCACCCCCGGGCGCGGCGTCCGGCCGGAGCGCGGTCGTGAAGCTCGACCTCGCCCACCGGATCCCGCGCTTCTTCGGGTCGCTGCGTCCCGGCCCGCCGTCGGCGACGGACGTGTCGTGGGCACTCGCGGCGCTCAACGAACGGGAACAGCGCCTGTTCACCCAGATGTCGAACCCCGATCGCCGACACGCCGTGCGTGTCGCCCGCCGGGTCGAAGCGGCGTACGCCGAGCAGTTCGGGACCGGTGGGGCCGCCCCCGAGGTCGCCCTCGAGGTTGCGGTCGCCGCCGGCTTGTTGCACGACGTCGGCAAGACCGAGGCCCGTCTCGGCACCTATGGCCGCGCCGTTGCGACCCTCTCGGGTGCGGTCGGTGGACTCGATCTGGCCGAGATCTGGCAGGAGAAGTCGGGATTCACGCGTCGGGTCGGCATGTACCTGCGCTACGGCATCATCGGCGAGCAGATGCTGGAGCTCGCCGGAAGCGATCCGGTGGTCATCGCCTGGTCCGTCGAGCACCACCTGCCCGCGGACGCCTGGACCGTGCCCACGCAGTTCGGCGAGATCCTCACCGCTGCCGACGAGTAGGCGGTGGTCGCCCGACGTCGGGCGAGGTCAGCCCCGGCCGAGGCCCATCGCCGTGGTGGCCCGATGGAGGACGGGGGCAGCGATCGCCTCGGCCTTGTCGGCGCCGACGGCGAGGAGACGGTCCAGCTCGGCGGGGTCGGCCACCAGGGTGGCGTAGCGCTCCTGGATCGGGACGAGTTGTTCGATCACCGCAGCGGCGGCGTCAGCCTTGAGGGGGCCGTACTGCTCGTACTTCGAGGCCAACGCCTCGGGGTCGTCGCCGGTGGCGCCGGCGAGGATCGACAGCAGGTTGGTGACGCCGGCCTTGCCGGGATCGTCCGGTGCGTACCGCACCACACCCTCGGAGTCGGTGACGGCACGCTTGAACTTCTTCTCGATCGCCTTGGGGTCGTCGAGCACGAGCACGGTGCCCTGCGGGGAGTCGAGCGACTTCGACATCTTCTTGTCGGGGTGCTGGAGATCCATCACCCGGGCGCCGGCAGCGGGGGTCGAGTGCACCGGCATCACGAAGATCGGCTGCTCCTCGGTGCCGTAGCGGCCGTTGAACCGCTCGGCGGCGTCGCGGCACAGCTCGATGTGCTGCTTCTGGTCGGCGCCGACGGGGACCTTCTCGGTGTCGTAGAGGAGGATGTCCGCCGCCTGCAGGGCCGGGTAGGTGAACAGGCCGGCCGACACGAACTTGTGCTGATCGCTCTTGTCCTTGAACTGGGTCATGCGGCCGAGCTCCCCGTAGGAGACGACGCTCTGCATCAGCCAGGCGAGCTGGGCGTGCTGGGGCACGTGTGACTGCACGAACAGGATGCACCGCTCGGGGTCGAGGCCACAGGCCATGAGCAGCGCGGCGAGGTTGCGGCTGCGTGCCTTCAGCTCCGCCGGATCCTGGGGGATCGTGATGGCGTGCAGGTCGACGATGCAGAAGATCGACTCGTCCCGGTCGAGGTCGCGCACCCAGTTGACGACCGCTCCGAGGTAGTTGCCCAGGTGGAGGTCGCCGGTCGGTTGGATGCCGGAGAAGACGCGTGCCATGGGGACAGGTTAGGGGAGCGGTCGCTGAATCACCCTGTTGTAATTCGACGGGAGGCCGGTTGTAGGATGCCGCTCGTGGCGATCGACGTGCAGACCGACGTGTTCCAGGGGCCGTTCGACCTGCTGCTGCACCTGATCCTCCGCGACCAGGTCGACCTCTACGAGGTGTCGCTCACCAAGATCGTCGACGCCTACCTCACCCATCTCTCCGAGATGTCGGAGATGGATCTCGACGTCGCCACCGAGTTCCTCCTGATCGCTGCCACGCTGGTCGAGCTCAAGGCCCGCCGGCTGCTCCCCGGTCTCGACGACGGCGATCTCGACGACGAACTGGGTATCTGGGAAGAACGCGATCTCCTGCTGGCCCGCCTGCTCGAGTGCAAGACGTTCAAGGACGCCGCGATCGTGCTGGCCGACCTTCACGCCAGCGCCGGCCAGTGCTTCGCCCGCACCGTGGGCCCCGACGAGCGGTTCATCGACCTCACGCCCGACTCGCTGGTCGGCGTGACCCCGTTGCAGCTCCGGTCGGCGTTCATGAAGGCGACGGCGCCCAAGCCCGAGCCCCGCATCGACCTGTTCCACGTCGCCCCGATCCGTGCGTCGGTCGTCGAGGCGGTCGCCGAGCTCATCGACGAGTTGCCCCGGATCGGCCGCATCTCGTTCCGAGACCTCACGGCCGCATTCGTGGAGAAGCTCGAGATCGTCGTACGCTTCCTCGCCGTCCTCGAACTGTTCAAGCAGGGGTACATCGATCTCGACCAGCCGACGAACTTCGGCGACATCACGATCGAGTGGACGGGTGGTGAGCTGGGAGACGGCGCCGACCTGGCGCTCGTCGACATGTACGAGGGATAGCCGATGTCCGAGTCCGAACCGATCGAGCACCGATCGCCGCTGGCGGCCGAGGCCAAGCGCGCCCTCGAAGCCATCGTCATGGTGTCCGATGAACCCGCCGATCCTCGCCTCCTGGCGCAGCTGATCGAGATCCCCGCCGCTCGAGTCGACGAGCTCTGTGTCGAACTCGCGGCCGAGTACGACGCCCAACAGCGGGGGTTTGCCCTCGTGAAGGTGGCCGGCGGCTGGCGGTTCCAGAGCCGTGCCGAGTTGTCGCCGTACGTCGAGCGCTTTGTGCTCACCGGCCAGTCGGCCCGCCTGTCGGCCGCTGCGCTCGAAACGCTGTCGATCGTCGCGTACAAGCAGCCGATCTCTCGCGCCCAGGTCGCTGCGATCCGTGGTGTCAGCGTCGACGGTGTGATGCGGACCCTGCAGCAGCGCGGCTACATCGGCGAACTGGCCCGCGATCCGGGGCCCGGCCAGGCGGTGCTGTTCGGCACGACATCGCTGTTCCTCGAGCGCCTCGGGCTCAACAGCCTCGACGAGCTCCCGCCGCTCGGCGACTTCGTGCCCGGCCCCGACGTCGTCGAGGCGCTCGAAGCGGGCCTGCGGGTCAACGAGGATTCGGCGCACGACGCCCCGGCCCAGTCGGCCGCCCACGAAGCGGCGGCTCACGAGGCGGCGGTTCACGAGGCCGATGAGCCGGTCATCGACCTCCGCGATCAGACGCCTGTTACTGAGGCGCCGGTCACTGAGGCCCCCGTCGTCGAGGCGCCGCTCTCGCTCGACGCCCTCGACGTCCTCGCGGACGATTGAGCGGCGAGCCCGGCGGTCTGCCCGAGGGCGAGCGCCTGCAGAAGGTCCTCGCCCAGGCCGGCATCGGGAGCCGTCGGGTGTGTGAGATCTACATCGACGAGGGCCGCATCTCGGTCAACGGGGTCATCGCCCACCTCGGCCAGCGGGTCGATCCGCTCGTCGACGTCGTCGAGTTCGACGGCAGCCAGATCGGGGTGAAACCGGGCCTCGTCCACTACCTGCTCAACAAGCCGGCCGGTGTGGTGACCACTGCGCAGGACACCCATGGGCGTCCGACCGTCGTCGAGCTGGTGCCGGCCGAGCCCCGGGTGTTCCCGGTGGGCCGCCTCGACGCCGACACCGAGGGCCTGCTGCTCCTCACGAACGACGGTGACCTGACCCATCGGCTCACCCATCCGAGCTTCGGCGTCGACAAGGAGTACCTGGCCGAGGTCGAGGGCGAACCGTCGCGGGGCGCCCTGCGGCGACTTCGCGAGGGCGTCGAGCTGGAGGACGGCTCCACTGCACCGGCCACTGCGGCGCTGCTCGCTCCCAACCTGATCCGCCTCGTCATCCACGAAGGTCGCAACCGTCAGGTGCGGCGTATGTGCGACGCCGTCGGACATCCGGTGGTCCGACTGGTTCGCACCCGGATCGGCCCGCTGAGCGACACGACGTTGGCGCCGGGGGCGTGGCGGGAGCTGACCCAGCAGGAGGTGCGGTCGCTCGAACGCGCTGCCGGGGCCGCCGAGTAGCGGGTGGTTGGGGGACAGGTAGCATCTCGTCCCATGCCCACCAGCGTTCGGGCCCTGCGTGGGGCCACCACCGTCGACGTCGACGACGCCGACCACCTCTCCGACCGTGTGGTCGAGCTCGTCACCGAGATGCTCGAACGCAACGGCATCGCCCACGACGCACTGATCTCGATCATCTTCACGGCGACCGAGGACCTCACGAGCACGTTCCCGGCGACGGCAGCGCGCAAGGTCGGCCTGGGCGACGTTCCGCTCATCTGCGCCCGCGAGCTGTCGATCGACGGGGCGATGCCCCGGTGCGTGCGGGTCATGATGCACCTCGAGACCGAACTGGGTCGCGACGAGCTGCGTCACGTGTACCTCCACGACGCCCGCAGCCTGCGCGACGACCTGCCCGAGTGAACGGCATCCGATGAGCGAGCAGCGGCGCGCCCAGGTGATCGGTACCGGTCTGATCGGCGGCTCGATCGGGATGGCGCTCCGCGCCCGTCGCTGGCACGTGACGGGGCACGATCAGAGCAACTTCAACGCGCAGCACGCACGGGAACGGGGAGCGATCGACGAGATTGGGCTCGACGACCGCGCCTCGATCTGCTTCCTGGCGATGCCCGTGAGCGGGATTTCCTCCGACGGCCGTCGGGTGCTGGAGGAGACCGATTGGGTAGTCACCGACGTCGGGAGCGTGAAGGGCCCGATCGTGGCTGCCCTCGACAGCCCGAGATTCGTGGGCGGCCACCCGATGGCCGGGTCAGAGCAGGACGGCATCCAGGGCTCGAGCGCCTCGATGTTCGAGGGGGCCGTGTGGGTCCTGACCCCGACCGCCACCACCGATCCCAAGGCGCAGGCGATGGTGCACTCGGTCGTCGCGTCGTTCGGAGCCGACGTGATCACCCTCGATGCTGCCGTCCACGACCAGTTCGTCGCCATGGTGTCCCACGTGCCGCACCTGACGGCGGCGACGTTGATGGGCCTCGCAGGCCAGCGATCGACCCAGGAAGGTCGTGGTGCACTCCTTCGGCTCGCCGCCGGTGGATTTCGCGACATGACCCGCATCGCGTCGGGCAGCCCCTACATCTGGCCCGATATCTGTGGCGACAACCGCGAGGCGATCGTCGACGTGCTCGACGATCTCATCCGTGAGCTCACCGAGGTTCGGTCGATCGTCGACGGGAACGACCGCAACGCGCTGATCGATCGGCTGGAGTCCGCTCGCGAGGGTCGCCTGAACCTGCCGACGACGGCGACCCGCCCCGACGAACTGGTGGAGCTGCGCGTCGGCGTGCCCGACCGTCCCGGCGTGCTGGCCGCCGTCACGGCCATGGCGACGCAGCATGAGGTCAACATCTACGACATCGAAATCGCGCACTCGGCGGAGGGGCCGCGGGGTGTGCTCATCCTCCTCGTCGACTCCGGCAAGGTCGACACGTTCGTCGAGAGCCTGTTCGCCGACGGGTACGCGGTGTCGCAGCGAGCGCTCACGTGATCGGCATCGACTGGAACGATCTCGCGTCGCTGCCCGACCCGTTGCCGATCGAGCCGCTTTCGGGGCCGATCCCCGATGTCACGGTGCCGATCCCCGGCTCGAAGTCGATCACGAACCGCGCCCTTGTCTGCGCGGCGCTCGGCAACGGGCCATCGGTCCTCACCGGCATCCTCGACTCCGACGACACCAACGCCATGCTCGAGGCGCTGCGAACGCTGGGCATCCAGATCGAGGTCGACGGCGACCGTGCCAGCGTGTGGGGCTGTAGCGGTCGGCTACCCGTGCGCTCCGCCACGCTCGACGTCCGGATGTCGGGCACGACGTCCCGGTTCCTGCTGCCACTGGCCGCGCTCGGCAAGGACTCGATCACGCTCGACGGACACGAGTCCATGCGGGCCCGCCCGATGGCCGACGGCATTGCGGCGATCGAAGCGCTCGGCCGGAGCGTGACGTCGAACGACGGGTGCTTGCCGGTCACCGTCGCGCCCGATCCCGACGTCGACGAGCTCGCCGGATCGGTCGAGGTACGTGGCGACGTGTCGAGCCAGTTCCTGTCGGGCCTGCTCCTGATCGCCCCCTGCCTGCCCGACGGGCTGGAGATCACCGTCGACGGCCCACTGCAGTCGGTGCCGTACGTCGACCTGACCGTCGCCGTGATGCGGGCGTTCGGCGCCAAGGTCGAGGTCGCCGACGATCGTCGCTGGTTCGCGGTCGAACCCACCGGCTACCAACAGATCTCCTACGACATCGAGCCCGACGCGTCGGCGGCGTCCTACTTCCTGGCGGCGGCGGCCCTGTGCGGCGGGTCGGTCACGATCGACGGGCTCGGATCGGACAGCCTGCAGGGCGACGTCCGCTTCGCCGAGGTGCTGCGGTCGTGCGGCGCCGACGTCGAACTCCGGCCCGGCTCGGTCACGGTCACCGGTGGGGCGTTGTCAGGCGGAGTGTTCGACCTGGCGGACATCTCCGACACCGCGCAGACGCTGGCGGCGATCGTCCCGTTCGCGAGCGCCTCGGTGACCGTCGAGGGCATCGGGTTCATCCGCCGCAAGGAGACGGACCGGATCCACGCCGTCGTGACGGAGCTGCAGCGCCTCGGCATCGGGGCCACCGAACTCGATGACGGGTTCGTGATCGAGCCCGGCCCGGTGTCTCCGGGCACGGTGCAGACCTACGACGACCATCGGATGGCGATGAGCTTCGCGATCCTCGGCCTGAAGGTCCCCGGCATCGCGATCGCCGACCCCGGTTGCGTGGCCAAGACCTTTCCGGGCTTCTGGGCAACGCTCGAACTGTTGAGAGGAGCGCCTCGGTGAACGAGAACGCTGACATCGGCAACGTCATCGCGATCGACGGCCCGGCCGGATCGGGTAAGTCGACGATCTCGAAGATGGTCGCCCACCGGGTCGGCCTGCCAATGCTCGACACCGGGGCGATGTACCGCGCCGTCACGTGCGCGGTCCTCCGTGCCGGCGGCGACGTGCACGACGCGGAGGGGGCCACGGCGTCGGCCGAACGCGCCGAGATCGTGGTCGACGAACGGGTGACGATCAACGGTGACGACGTCACCACCGAGATCCGTGGGCCCGAGGTGTCGGCCAACGTCAGCATCGTCGCCACACATCCCGGCGTCCGCCGTCGGCTGCGGGGCCTCCAGCGCGAGTGGATGGCCCGACGCGGCGGCGGGGTGCTCGAAGGCCGCGACATCGGCACCGTGGTGCTCCCCGACGCCCCCTTGAAGATCTACCTGACGGCGTCGCCGGAAGTGCGGGCCCGCCGCCGTGCCGGCGACGATCTCGGCGACTTCGACCTCGAGGCCGCCGCCGCCAACATCGCCGAGCGCGACCGGATCGATTCGACCCGCGCCGACTCGCCCCTCCGACCCGCCGATGACGCCGTCATCGTCGATACCTCCGACCTCACGATCGAGCAGGTCGTCGATCGCATCGTGGCCGAAGCCGAGGCCCGCGGCCTCGGGCGGGTCGCACGAAAGGAACCCTCATGAAACCATCCCCACGCGGTCCCGTCGCCCTCGCCGCCTACCGGGTGTTGTGGGCTCTCGCCCGCGGACTCACCGGCGCGTACTGGCGGCTCGAAGTGATCGGGGGCGAGCGGGTGCCTCGATCCGGTGCGTTCGTGGTCGCTCCCGTGCACCGCTCGAACCTCGACTTCCTCCTCGCCGGGCTCGCGGTGAAGCGCCCCGTCCGGTACATGGCCAAGTCGTCGATCTTCCTCGGTGGGCTCGTCGACCGGTTCCTCAACGTGATGGGCGCCTTCCCGGTGGTGCGTGACACCGCCGACTTCAGCGCGATCCGGACGTGCGAGGACCTCCTGGCGGCAGGGGAGCCGGTGGTCGTGTTTCCCGAGGGGCGCCGGAAGTCGGGCGACGACGTCGCCGACCTGTTCGACGGCCCGGCGTTCGTCGCGGCACGGCAGCGGGTGCCGATCATCCCGATCGGCATCGGCGGCTCCGACAAGGCGATGCCGATCGGCAAGAAGTGGATCCTGCCCCACAAGGTCGTGATCGTGATCGGCGAGCCGATCTACCCCGATGTCGACATCGAGGGACGTGTGCCCCGTTCGGCGATCTCGGCCCTGACCGAGCAGCTGCGTGGCGAGGTGCAGGGGGTCTACGACGAAGCCCGGCGGCTCGCCGGCTGATCCGCGGGAGGTCGGGGCTCGCCGGCCGACATGTGAAGATTGTGTGCGCCGCGGCGGATTCGGGCTGACGCCGGTCCAAGATCAGGACGATGGCTGCTGGGGCGACGCAATGTGGTGATCGCGCGTGCTGAAGCCGGTTCGTGCGGTCTGGGTCGAGCGACAACGATGGTTCGGTCTGCTGGCGGCCGTCGTCGTGTCGGTGGCCTTCGTGACGGCCACCCTCGCGCTCGGTGGACTCACGCGGTCGACGCTCGACGGCGCGCTCGACGGGCGATTCGGCGGTGTCGACGTGGTCCTCCGTGCTGGTGGCGGGCAGGAGATCGGCGGGGCGGCGCTTCGGGCGGCGGTGCCCGGTGACGTTGCGTCGGCCATGGCCGCTTCGGGTGACCTCGTCGCCGTTGCCGGTGTGATCGAGGGCGCTGCGACCGTGCTCGGTCGAGACGGTCGTCCGATCGACGAGCTCTTCGGGGCCGGAACCGTCGCCACGAACTGGCTGGTGGATCCCGAGCTCGCCGGCGTCGAGATCGTCGAGGGGCGAGCTCCTGTGGCCGACGGCGAGGTCGTGCTGGACACCGGCACGGCCGCCGTCGCCGGCGTCGTGCCGGGCGACGAGGTCCGGGTCGACTTCCCGGTTGCATCTCGGCGGTTGACGGTCGTCGGCGTGGCGGCCATCGTCCGCGACGGCGAGATCGTGCCCGGCCCTCGACTGGTCTGGATGGACGAGCCGACTACGCGTTCCGCCCTCGACAAGTCGTCGGGCTTCGACTTCGTGATCGGCCGCGCCGGTGGCGATCTCGGAGATGGGGCCCTCGAACGGCTCCGCTCGAGGATCGGGAGCGAGCTCGGCGCCGATTCGAGTGCCGATAGCGACTCGAGCGCCGGTGTCGAGGTCGTGACCGGGTCGACGCTGGTGGGGGAACGGCAGGCTGTCGTGCGGCGCATTGCGGAGTTCTTCGATCGCCCGATGATGGCGTCGGGGTTCATCGCCGTCTTCGTGGGGGCGTTCGTGATCTTCAACACGTTCTCGATCGTGATGGCGCAACGGGTTCGGGAACTCGGGATGCTTCGGGCGATCGGGGCGACCCGTGCGCAGGTGACCCGCACGGTGCTGTCCGAGGCAGTCGTGATCGGGGTCGTCGGATCGGTTGTGGGTCTTGCCGCCGGTTGGCTCGCCGCGTGGTCGACTCGGTCGGTGTTCGCCAGGGCCCTCGACCTTCCCGACGGCCCGCTCGGGGTCGGCTGGGGTTCGGTCATCGCTGCATTCGCTACGGGCCTCGGTTCCACCCTGGTCGCCGGCATCGTCCCCGCAGTACGTGCGGGGTCGACGTCGCCGATGTCGGTGCTCCGTTCGACCCAGGTCGACGACACGTACCGCTGGGGCCGTCGGCACTGGAGTGGACTGGCGCTCCTCGTCGCGGGGGTCACACTGATCTCGTTGATCCTGACGGGCGCCGCCGAGCTCGGTCTCGCCGGTATCGGCGTCGGATCGGCGGCCGTCTTCATCGCGTTTGCGATGGTCGGCTCAGCGGTGGTGGGCCCGGTGTTCGGATGGGTCGGGCGCCCGCTGGTTGCGTGGCATGGCCTCACGGCGCGGCTCGCCATCCGATCGGCGGCGCGGAGTCCGGGACGGACGACGCTCGTGATCGTGGCGCTCAGCATCGGCATCGCGATGATGACGGTCATCACCACGTTCGAGGCGTCGGTTCGCGCTGCGACCGAGGATCGCGCTGCCGGACAACTCGCGGGCATCGACCTCCTGGTCGAGTCACCGGTCGGCGTGCCGCGCACGGTCGCGGCGCGACTGTCCGAACTCGACGGCATCGACGCGGTGACGCCGGTCCGGCTGGGCGTGATGACGGTGCTCAACAGCTATGACGCGGCGCAGGCGCGCGACGCCGCCGGGGTCGACGCCGCGACCGCCTCGTCCGCTGTTCCGCCGATCGGTGCGGCGAAGTTTCTGACCGGCGTCGACCTCGACGCTGCCAGCCGGATGATCGAGGTGCCGGGACTCTCCCCACCGATCACGCACCTCGATGACGGCGAGGTCATGGTGCTCGCCAAGACCGCGGAGCGGGCGGGTTGGCGCGTCGGCGACGACGTCGAGGTGTGGTTCGCGACGACGGGGCGAGCGACGCTGCGCCTTGCTGCGACCTTCACCGGCCGGTTCGGTGTCGACGCCGAGTACGTCGCCAACCTCGCAACGACGAGTTCGAACGCACCACCCGAGTTCTCCGGAGATTCGGTCGTCTGGGCGAAGGCCGACGATCGAGCATCGGTTCCCGAGGTGGTGGCGGCTGCTCGGCGCGAACTCCGGGCACTGGCCCCCGGCGCAAGCGTGACGAGCGTCCAGGAGTACCTCGGCCAACGAATGACGGGTATCAACTCGCTCATCAACCTGCTCGTGGTCCTGGTGGGGGTGAGCGTGTTGGTCGCCTGGGTCGGGGTCGCGAACACCGTCGCGCTGGCGCTGCGCGAGCGGCGAACCGAGACCACTCGGCTCCGGGCCCTCGGGCTCACTCGGTCCCAGTTCCACCGGACGGTCGTCATCGAGACGCTGCTGATCGCCGTGTTCGGCTCGGCGCTCGGCGTGGTGACCGGATGGTCGATGGCGGCCGGCTTCATCACGTCGATGGGCGAGGAGGGCCTCCGCCCGGTGGTCGACCCGGTGTCGATCGGTGGTATCGCCCTCCTCGGGGCGCTCGCTGCGATCGCGACGGCGGCGTATCAGGCCCGCCGTGTCAGTGGTCCGGTGCTGCCGGCCGGTCGATGAGCTACAGCGCGAGGCCGACGTACATGGCGGCGATGGCGCCGACCGACGCGAGCGCGCCGCCGACGGCCAGAGCTGCCTTGCTCTTTCCGACGATGTGGATCGCCGCGCCGGCGCCCGACACGATCACGAGGAGGAACTTGATCCCGAACAGGGCCTGATCGAGGTCCTCCACCACGAGCATGTTCCAGATGCCCGTGACCAGCGCGACCCCGAAGGCGGGCCACGCGATCCTGTTGAAGGCCTGAGCGGCCAGCTTGGGCGCTTCGGGGCTGATCTTGCGCAACGTCGGCACGAGACCGCCGAGCACGATCTGGCCGCCGACCCAGACCGAGGCCGCGAGGACGTGGAGGAAGAGACGGAAGGTGTCCATGGGCGCCAGCATCGCCGAGCGGGGGCCGCCGACGCCAAGCCGAGGGTCGAATGTGCCCTTGGAGGGCGCTTCGGGCCCTCGGTTCCAATGGGGGAGGTCCCCCGTGGCCGGGCGACCGCCCGCTTCGTACTGTCGGTCCGTCCCCTTCCCCCCACCCCCGTCATCGACCGGACGAATCGAGACCATGGACCAGCTTCGGCTCATGCGCTGCGCCACCCGCGACCACGGGGTGCTGCTGCCCGACGTGCTGGACCGCGAGGGCGTGTCGGCGAAACAACGCCGCCACCGTGTGCAGACCGGCGAGTGGCGTCGATTGCCCTGCGGGATGCTGGTGATCGCCGGGGTGCCGGAGACGTTCGAGATGCTTGCGACAGCGGCGCTCGCCGCCGTGTCGGGATCGGTGCTGGGGCACCACTCCGCGGGGCGGGTCCACGGCGTCGAGGTCGACGACCGAGTCGTCCACGTGTGCGTCCCGCCGGGCTCGACGGGACGGTGTCGTGGGGTCGCAGTGCACCGGTCCGCGCTCGATGCGATCGACGTCACGCGACGTCGCGGGTTCCCGGTCACCACGCTGGAGCGCACCCTTGTCGATCTCGGTGCGACGCTGCCGCCTCGCCAGCTCTCGTCGGTCGTCGAGGCGGCGCTGCGCGATCGGTTGACCACATTCGACCGCGTCGAGCGGGTCTTCTCCCGTGTGAGCCGGCAGGGCCGGCCGGGAACGAAGCGCATGCGCGACGTCCTCGTCCGGCTCGACGGCACGCCGCCAACCGAATCGGAGCTCGAGACGATGTTCCTCGACCTGATCGTCGGCGCCGGCCTCGCCATCCCGCAATCGCAGGTGACCTTCGACTGGGCCCCGGGCGAGGCGGGCCGGGTCGACTTCTGGTACGAGGCGGCCCGCCTCGTCGTCGAGTTGGACGGCCGACGGTTCCATGCCCGGCTCGAGGCGTTCGAGCGAGACCGGCGTCGTGATCAGCTGGCGTTGATGAACGATCAGCGGCCGGTGCGGTTCACCCATCACCAGATCAGCGACTCACCGGACGAGGTCGTGGAGGTGGTCCGGTCGCTGCTCGCCAAACCGTGAGTCGAGAACGCCCTCGTGGGGCAGTTGCGACCCTTGGTTCAGGCGAGCGAGCTGAGGACGTCGCTCGCCGGAAGCTTGCGGTCGTTGAGCCCGGGGCGATCGACGGGGTCGCCGCCAAGTGCGAACGTGGCGAACGAGTCGACGGCCAGCAGCAGGTCGCGCAGGTTGCGCGGCGGCGGGAAGTACTCGTCCTCGTCGGTCGTGCGGACCTCCTCGACCCCGTTCGCCGGCGCCAGACGGGCGATGACCGCCTCGACGAGGTCCTCGGGTGCCGAGGCCCCAGCGGTGACCCCGACGATTCCCGACAGCTCGTCGGGCAGTTCGTCGGCGTCGTTGATGCGGAACACCTGTGGGCATCCGGCCTCGCGGGCCAGCTTCTCGAGGGCGAGCGTGTTGGACGAGTTGGCGGAGCCGACGACCACCATCGCGTCGCACCGGGGTGCGATGTTCATGAGGGCCGTCTGCCGGTTGGTGGTCGCGAAGCACAGGTCGCTGCGCCCGGGGACCCACATGTCGGGGAAGCGTTCCTTGGTGGCGTCGAGGACGTCCCTCCAGTCGCGGTGGCTGAGCGTCGTCTGGGCGAGCAGCGCGACGGGCGTCTCGAACGCTGGGAGCGCCGCGACCTCGGCGATGGACTCGACGCGGTGTGTCGACTCGGGGGCGACGGCCATGGTGCCGACCGCCTCTTCGTGGCCCTCGTGGCCGACGTAGACGATCTGATAGCCCTTGCCGGCCCGCACTTTCACCTCGTGGTGGACCTTGGTGACGAGCGGACACACCGAATCGACGACGTACCCGCCGCGGGCCATCGCCTCGGCGACCACCTCGGGGGCCGAGCCATGGGCCGACAACATGATCGGGGCGCCCTCGGGCACCTCGGCGATGTCGTCGACGAAGACCACCCCGAGGTCGCGGAAGCGCTGCACGACCCGCTGATTGTGGACGATCTCGTGGTAGCAGTAGACGGGCGGTTCGAATGCCCGCACCATCCACGCCAACGCTTTGATGGCCATCTCCACGCCGGCGCAGAACCCCCGCGGCGCGGCCAGCAGCACTCGATCGACAGCCATCAGCGCAGTCTACGGGCGGTGTCCCGCCCGCCGGTCTCAGGGCCGGTGCAGGTAGGTGGACGGTGCCGGGCTGAACTCGCCGACGACCTGGCTCCCGAGACCGACCGGTTCGGGGTCGAGTCCGGCGTTGAAGCGGAGCGCAGCGGTGACGAAGTGGCGGGTGATCGGCCACACGGTCGGACCCTCGAACGCCGGCGGCGACACACAGCCGTCACGGCCGAGGGTGATGACGAGGTCGGGGAGCGGCAACCCGGCGTTGATGGCGAGGGTCACGATGCCGCCCTCGTCGCGGGCGATCTCGCAGATGTCGGTGAACGCGTTGTTG
>ENA-UOWE01003774-UOWE01003774.1-activated-sludge-metagenome-genome-assembly--contig:-NODE-3774-length-15198-cov-12.252592_pt1 | contig 15198 bp, 12 predicted proteins | sample MGYA00249841_ERZ761562 | MGnify/ENA primary metagenome ERZ761562 (study PRJEB28883, sample SAMN05720200) | activated sludge metagenome | isolation source: Anaerobic digester | place: Japan... | reverse complement strand
ACGGGTGTTTTCCCACCACAGGATAGCTATTGATGAACTACCTGAATCATTCTCCTTCGATTGAGATGTGAAAAAAATTTTGTCTTTTATCTTTTTATTGGGTAATTTGTCGCCCCCACTTGACATCACGTTCACTTACAGCAAATTCCCTGCCCGTTTCCACAATGTGATATTTTCCCTTTGTTCTAACCCCAAAAGTATTTTCTTCCGTTGAATAGGGAACGATAAATTCACCGTTTTGACTCTTCTGCTGATAGATAAATTCCCTGCCTGTGTTTGTTATCATCTCAACCACTATTGTCCCTTCTCCCGGAATCCGAGCACCCGGAACATATTCAAAGACTTTGATATACGGCACCCTGAAGAGTCTAGGGTCTGAATCCGGTGAAAACAGATGGGAACTATTCATGGAAGACTCGTAGATTAACCTGAAGTGTCTTAAGGCCGAAACGTCATCCACGGGATCCAGAACATAACCCCCAAGAACGACTGCTCCTGTTCCGGGAAAGGCCATACTGTTATAGCGAGCCGCTTTTTCCCTGCAGATTTCGACAGGATATTTTTCATAGACGGTGGCAATGGGATAACGGAGTCCTGCATATTCCTTATATTCTAAATAATAGGCAGTCGAAGGGGGAACATAAGACCCATCAAAGTAATGGAGGCGAACCACCATCGTTTGATAATAATGCGGGGATATCATCGCGAAATCGGCGGTTTCCTTGTTTTTATTCTTTTCGGAGACAAAAAACTTTTTTAAGTAAGGTTCAGTTCCTGCAGTGCTGTTATACCAATCAGCAAGTGAACTGAATTTTGTTTCAACCATCCTTGTATCGGTTATCACATATAATCCCCTATAATGGGATAGGAGTTCAGTGGCCATTTCTTCATCTTCCGCCATGAAGAAACCCGCAACACCTTTTTTTCCGGCAAGGTTGTCCTGAAACGGGTTGGTAATGGGTATTCTATTGCCGATGAACGTGATATAGTGTCCATAATCCCACCATGCCATCACACCATATGATTCATTGGGATAACTAAATGACTCCCTTTCGTAAATAGAAACAGGATTAACACCGGTGGGGAGAGTGTTTTCTTTCATCCACAGAAGTGTCTGCACCCATTCCGAATCAATCAGATCGGGGGTGTTAACAGCATCGATAGCACTGATCGCGGAAGAAACAATGAAAAAAGTCCCCAAAAGCAGTGATGTACCCAGGATAAGCGTAGCAAAAAATGATATTTCAGGTTTTTTGTCACCACTCTTTTTATTTGATTGTGTTTCCTTTTTCCGTTTTCCAATTTTCGGTTTTCGATGTTTTTTTGAATCTTTTTCTCCGTACGAATGCGTTGTCTGATTTATGGTAGATGGTTTCTTTTCCTGTATCAGACTCAGGTTTTTCTTGAAAAATGAAATGCTTTCCGATATTGCGATTCCAAACAAGAGTGCAAAATTTACCGCAAAATAATACTCAAACCTCCTGTGTTGAAAGAAGATAAGGGTCACAAGAATGGACCAGAAAAAGAGAAAAATCTTGATTATATCTTGATTTCTAGAGATCCTCCACATCAATATTGCTAATCCTGCAATAAAAAGGATAAGTCCATAATTGTATGAAGTCATAAGGTAGGTAAGGTCAACTCCCCTCATCTCGGAAATTGTGACTGTCCCTGTAGAAGGTGATAGAAATAATGCAAGTGCTGCGTTAATGGACTGAATACTTGTGAGGATAAAAACATTGATTAACCCAATTATTGCAAAAAAGGTGACCGCAATATATACTTTTAAAGTGTTAACGTATTTCCTAAGCGACCAGAGGAAAATTGTCCCGATAATCAGGAGGAGATAACAAACGAAATGTTCGGGAGAATACTGGGAAAGAGAATTGCCATGGATATGGCCATTATAAAGTGGATAAGTGAAGAGAACTATAGTGAAAGAGATACCGTTGACAACCAGAAGATAATCGGAAGAGACAGATTTCATAAAGTCAAAAATGAAACAGAATAACGTGAAAATGGCAATTATGAGTGCGAAAAGGAGAATTGTTGGCATATTGAGAAGGCCGATGGCAAAGATCCCCCCTGCAAGAGCCGAAAAAATCACGGGAATGATGAAGTCAGACGCTTTATTGCTGAAAAATGATATTTCTCTTGCTTTTTTCACTGCAAGGAGATAGGTAAGAAAGAACGCTGATGAGAGAAGGACTTCAAGGCCATGGTGATCAACGTACCCGAATGTTGTCCGATAAAAGTAAATATTGGTTCCAAATGTAAGAACCAATGCAGCAATCAATCCACATAATGGATCCCAAATATACTTCCCCAGAAGGTACACAACTGGAATCATCAAAACGGCAATCACAGGGCCGGCATATGCTACAATCGAGATAAAATCGGGGCGTGATGGAACCCCGGCCAGCAATGCAAACGCCGCACATATGAATGGTAAAAGGGGACCCCAGTCCACCTCTTTGCCTTCAGGGAACGCAGTCATCGGATCAAACCAGGGGTACCCGGGAAAATTCTGAATCATCACCTCTATCTGCCGTAAGGTATACCAGATGTCGGGTTCCAATGGACCTTTGTAGATGGAAAAATCGTAATATGTTGAAGGAAGAGTACGTATCCAAAATGCACATACCATGCAGAAAATGAGAAAAAATAGGATGAAATACTTCTGATATTTTTCAAAGATTCCAGGGATAAACATGATTATTCCCTCTTCTCGTTTTATTTTTATAAATTCATCCAATTAATGTAAATTTTTTTTGTTTTTTAACCTGTAATCAGTTTGAAAACATTAATAGGCTTAAGGTTTTTGTATGAAAATACTTATACATTAATGAAAGAGGAAAAACCTAAAAAACTGGCATTGTGTTATAAATGAATGAAGAAATTGATATTACTGTCATTATACCCACTCTGGACGAGGAAGAGACCATTGAAGAGTGCATTACCACAATAAACTCAATATTTGTAGCAGAAGGCCTTAAAGGAGAGATAATTGTCGCAGATTCATCCACAGACCGAACAGCAGATATCGCCAATACTCTGGGAGCAAAGGTCATTCATCCTTCGAAAAAAGGATATGGTGCAGCATATCTCACTGCTCTTCCCCATGCCAGAGGAAAATACATCGTGATGGCAGATGGTGATGGCACCTATGATTTTTCTGAAATCCCCAAGTTTCTGATGGCTCTCGATGCCGGTGCAGACATGGTGATAGGTTCCCGATTCCTCGGAACGATATTGCCCGGAGCAATGGCTCCATTGCACCAATATATTGGAAATCCATTACTGACCCGGATGGTAAACGTTCTCTTCAAATCCCACTTTTCGGATGTCCATAGTGGTTTTCGTGCACTTAAACGATCCGCCCTCGAAAGACTCACCCTTTCTACTGTAGGTATGGAATTTGCTACAGAGATGATAATACAGGCATGGAGGGCAGGGTTGACTATCACTGAAATTCCCATCATATACCGTCCCCGCAGGTCTCCCTCGAAACTACACAGTTTTGCAGACGGTTGGCGGCATGTACGGTTCGTTCTTCTCATCAATCCATATCCTTTTATCGCTATTCCTGGTTTGATATTCTCCGGGATAGGGTTCCTTTTTATGACACTCTTTGCATTAAGGGGAGATGTTACCTCCTCGCATCTCCATTCCTTCATCCTTGGAGCGTTCCTCCTGTGTGGAGGTTTTCAGGTATTAGTCACAGGAATTCTCTTTAAAACCTATGCCGTAATCAATGGGTTTGAACAGAGATCAGGGATTATTAAAAAGATAATGGATTATCATAATCTCGAAATGCTTCTTTTTGCTGGTGGAATTATTTTTCTACTCGGTTTGATCCTTGGTCTGGATCTTATTGTCAGCTGGATTAAATCCGGTTTTGGACCTTTGACCGAGATAGTAAAGGCAACAACCGCACTCACACTTGGAACAATTGGTCTTCAGATTATTATTTTTGGAATATTCATCAGTATATTGATGCTTCGCGATAACGGAAATGAAACAGGACCCTTTGGATGAGAATAGCTTTCGTATATGATGCAATCTATCCCTTCAAGATTGGGGGAGTCGAAAGACGTATCTGGGAAATTTCAAGGCGTCTTGCAAAAAAGGGTCACGAGATCCACATTTATGGACTAAAACTATGGGAAGGCCCCTCGGATCTCATTCGTGAAGATGTACATATCCATGGCGTTATGACAAGTATTGGCTTTCATGCCGGAAATAAAGGGAGAAGGGCAATCGTTCCCCCGCTTCTCGTCTCTATTGCGCTCTTAATGCCCCTGTTCCGTAGAAAATTCGATATCATCGAATGTCAGAATTTCCCTTTTTTTACCTCCTTCTCTTCATTTATTGTCTCACTTCTGCGCCGGACGCCCCTCGTTATTACGTGGCACGAGGTATGGGACAACTATTGGTATGAATACCTCGGTTGGGCCGGCCATATTGGTCGTTTCATCGAGCGTCTTGTCGCGCTGCTCCCTGTGACCCACATCGCTGTATCCCGCACGACTGCATCACAGCTGGAAAGAATCCAGAGAAAGAAAAAAATCGAAATAATTCCTAATGGCATCGATTTGGATTGGATATCGAGTATCCCCCCCTCTGAAGAACAATCTGATTTAATCTTTGCAGGGCGGCTCATTCGTGAAAAACATGTCGATATTCTTATCAGGGCAGTCCATATCCTCATCGATAAAAACCCGGACATCAGCTGTCTCATCATCGGTACTGGTCCGGAGGAAGATTACCTGCGAAGTCTAGTACTATCACTTGGTCTCGATTCATCTGTAAAATTTCTCGGATCCCTCTCCGAACCAGGCGAAATCATTTCACGGATGAAAGCATCCCGGATCTGTGTTCTTCCATCAACCCGTGAAGGTTTTGGCATGGTTGCATTGGAAGCACTTGCCTGTGGGTTACCTGTGATAACGACAAAGCATCCGAGGAATGCAATTCAGGATCTTGCAGAATTCGGGATTGTACGAATAGTCCCACTCGATGCGGAGTCGTTTGCTGGAGCAATAAAAGTTGAGATGGAATCCAGATCAAACAAAGAGGAAATAAAAAAAGATTTGATTAATTTCAACTGGAATGCAATTACAGAAATGTGGATAAGAAAATTTGGTTCCATACATAATAATCTGAAAATTTTACTCCCGAGAGTTCTCCAATAGTCTGACTATGTCATCAGCTTATTTCTCGAAACTCTAATTGTCTCTAATTTCGAAAATTTTATTAATAATTTAGTAGATTACTATAAATTGAATTTAAATGGCAAACAATGGTTCTTTACCAATAAAATACCCAGTATATCAACCAGATCTTTCCGGCAATGAAAAGAAATATGTCGCTGATTGCATCGACAGCTCATGGATCTCCTCAAAGGGAAAATATATCGATCTTTTTGAAAAAAAAATTTTGGAGTATACCAAAATTAAATATGGAACAACGGTGTGTAACGGAACAATTGCACTCCATTTAGCCTTGAAATCTTTAGGTTTAGGTCCCGGCGATGAAGTTATTGTGCCAACTCTGACATACATTGCATCAGTTAATATGATTGCTGAAGTAGGGGCTACTCCTGTTTTTGTAGACTCGTCCCCATCTCATTGGCAAATGGATGTCGAAGATGTAAAACGGAAAATTACTCAAAATACAAAGGCTATCATGGCTGTTCACCTTTATGGTCACCCCTGCGACATGGATGATCTCGTACAAATATGTGCGGACAATAATCTCTTACTCATAGAGGATTGTGCAGAAGCTATTGGTAGTTTGTATAGAGGAAAACATGTTGGTTCTTTTGGAGATATTGCGACTTTTAGTTTTTATGGGAATAAATCTATTACAACAGGAGAAGGTGGGATGGTGGTCTGTTCGGATTATGAGTTATATAAGAAATGTGTCCATCTTAAAACACAGGGTGTCACTGATAAGCCCTATTGGCATGATGTTCTTGGATACAACTACCGGATGACAAATATATGTGCAGCGATTGGGTTAGCCCAAATGGAAAAAATTTCAATTATATTGGAGAAGAAGAGAAATATAGCATTATGGTACAAGAAGTATCTCTCGGAAATTCCGGTTGAATTCCACGAGGAAATTGGGGATGTCCATCACTCATATTGGATGTGTTCAATCCTCGTGAATGATGCTTCATTGAGAGATCCCCTCAGAGAACATCTTGCAAAATCGGGGATCGAGACCAGGCCAATTTTTTATCCTGCTCACCTTATGCCGATGTATAATACAAGATATGGAAAATATCCACATGCATGCTCTATCGGAGCACGCGGAATAAACCTTCCCAGTTATCCCATGCTGACAGAAAAGGATATCCAGGAGATATGTGAATGCATTCGCTCATTTTTCTCTTCATGAAGCTTATTTTTCATAAAGAGGCTTTGATTTATGAATTTTGATTATATAACCAAGATTTATGAATCTCGGTACTTTTGGTGGCACCTTACCCTCGCCGATCTAAGGGCAAAGTATCAGCGGACATTCTTTGGGGTATTATGGTCGGTCTTTCAACCCCTGGCAATGACATTGTTATTCGCTTTTGTATTAATGAATATATTTAAACAACCCGTGGGGGAGACCATTCTTTTCATTTACTCGGGAATGATAACATGGGATCTCATTGTTTTTACCTCAATTTCAGGTTCTTATTGTTTTCTCAATGCAGCGCCGTATATTAAGCAGTTTCCTCATCCCTTAGCAATCTATCCTTTAAGGAGTTGTTTGGTAGGGATCATCAACTTCACCATAGCATCGGTTCCATTTATGATTTGGTCATTGTACCTCAACCCATCTCATATCCTCCCATCGGTTGTATCACTTCCGATCGCATTGATCCTTTTTCTCCTGCTTCTATGGCCAATAGGTTTATTTTGTGGATTCCTAACAACGATATTTAGAGATTTTTCACAATTGATTACAATAATACTTCAGGCACTTTGGTTTATCTCACCGGTATTCTTTCTCCCTTCAATCTTTATTAATGCAGGAATTGGATTCTTTGTAACCTATAACCCTATCTATTATATTTTACAACTTATTCGAGATCCTTTCCTTGAAGGGGTGTTCCCTTCACCGCTGGTAATGGGGATGGTATGTGGATGCATTCTGTGTTTATGGTTGATTGCTTGGGTGATGATACAGCGAATAGAGAAGAGACTTATCCTCTACCTCTGAAGACTTATGAACGAGAGAGCATATATCGAATTTAAATCTGTATCGCTCGATTATTCATCGCTAGCATTTCACCATTCTTCACTGAAAGAATTTGCAGTACAGCTTTTCTCCAGAAGACCAAAGCCAAAAATTACAGATATCCATGCATTAAAGAATATATCATTTACTATTCAGGCGGGTGAGAGGGTAGCACTCCTTGGTCATAATGGTGCTGGGAAGACCACCCTCCTTAAGGCAGCCGCCGGACTTTATCCTATCAGCGGTGGTTTTATTCAGACATCTGGTTTGATTCGGTCTCTCTTTGAGATTTCACTTGGTTTTGAGCCGGAGGCCACTGGACGTGAAAATATCCTCTACCGAGGTCTCCTTTTAGGACTAAAACCAAAGTACATACGAGAAATTGAAGAAGAAATCATTGCATTTGCCGACATAGGCGAGTTCATCGATTATCCCGTAAAGACCTATTCAACTGGAATGCTTGTCAGACTCGCGTTTGCCATTTCAACAATAGTACCTGGAGATATACTCCTGCTGGACGAAATAATTGGTGCCGGTGATGCAGGTTTCATGGCCAAAGCAAAACAGCGGATCGAATCGCTGATTGCGAAGTCCCAGATTGTTATGCTTGCAAGTCATGACTTTTCTGCTGTAAAAAGTTTATGTAATCGTGCCATTGTTCTGCACAAGGGTGAAATCGTGTTTGACGGGGACGTGGAAAAGGGTATCAACTGCGCAAAAAGACTTCAGGGGGTTGTCCAATAATGAGCGAGTGTGTTGCCGAAAAGAAACGACGAGTTCTTTGGATTATTAATCATCAGACCTTGATGGATTTTGAGCCATATATCCTCAGGGACCTTGGATACGAGGTATATATTCCAAAATTATTTCCTCAATCCGAAGAAAATCGAAGTGGAAAGGTTACGTATGATTTTGACAGCTCACTTACCATTCCACGAGAGGTGTTAGACCAGCTGAACGAATTTAATTTCTATAGGACAAAGATTACTCCCACTATACGCTCATCCATTAACAATTATTTTGATATTGCAATCATTGCGGCATTTCCACATCTCGTTGAGCAATTTATTACTGCCTTTGAGGGCAGGATCATTTTGAGAGTCTTTGGCCATGCCTCAAATACTTATGCCAAGATATTCGAGGACAGGTATCCAGGATTTAAACAAGCAGTTATTAACCTTGGCGACCGGTTTTTTTTTGGTACAGCTTTCCAGCACCTCGAAGATATCGAGCCTGATTATATTCGGTCACGGACTCTCTATCTACCCATTGGACTCCCTCAAGTTTTTTTTGCACAAAAGAACACCTGGATCGGGGATGAAGATTTTATATTCTTTGTATGTCCGGTAATCAACAGCTCACCCTATTATCAAAACATTTATCGAAACTTTACCCGTTTTTTTAAAGGATTTGATTATAAAATTGGGGGAAAACAACTCGTACAAGTCGACGATCCTGCTGTGATTGGATCTCTCACGCGGGAGGAGTTCGACTCATATCTGCGGCATTGCAGGGTGATGTTTTACCATTCCGAAGAGCCCTACCATCTCCATCACCATCCCCTTGAAGCCATGGCATTTGGAGTCCCGGTTATCTTCATGAAAAAAGGTCTTTTAGGACGGTTGGGTCAAGAATTACCCGGTGCTTCAAAAAATTATCGTGAGGCACGGCAGAAGGTGGCGAGGGTTATCCGGGGAGACCAGGAGTTCATTAAGAATATCCAGAAATCCCAATACCGTATCCTCGAGAACTTTTCCTACGAGTATTGCATCCGGAGATGGCGTGAATCTTTTGCGACATTAATTAAAGAAAGGCAGGGTGTAAAGCAAAAAAGAAAACACAAGATTGCCCTGTTTGTACCTGGTTCCTATAAATCAGGTACATTCGATGCTGCGCGAGCAATAGCAAAAATCATCCATGAAAAGAGTAAAAATTCTGGGTCTCCGGTTCATGTTGTATTATCGGTTCAAGCCGGTGTCCATGGATATGAAACTATAAAAAAAATAAAAGAGGAAGGGATAGATCTTCGAGAGACGAAATGGGAAATTGTTGACCGTGACCGGGCTAAAAAAATCGCAAATCTTACCGGCATTCTTTCCGAAATGAGACATTCCCATTATTATGTTCCGCGTGATTTTGTCGATGATTTCATGGATTGTGATCTCTGGATCTGCGTCTCTGACTCGTTCATGTACCCAATCTTCCCCCTGAAACGATATGGTGTTGTTGTGCATGACGTCCTCATGAAGTATTTTCCAGAGTACCAACAGGGCCCCCTGTATTATAGTCGCATCTTGCAGAACAGAGGTGCAGACTTTATCCTCACAACAACTCCCCAAACGAGGGACGATGTAATATCATATTATGGGATTGCATCAGATAGGGTCTTTCTTGTCCCTATTGATTACTCCAACGAAGATAGGTATTTATCCACGCAAGTACCGACGTCCCCCTATATTCTATGGCCAACCAACGCAGCCGTTCACAAGAATCACCTTAATGCATTCAAAGCACTCATGCGGTATTATTCACTGGGAGGAACGTATAAAATAGTAATCACTGGTTGGGATGTCAATGTATTTGATTTATCATACAATTGCCCAGAAGACCAGTTATTATCGCTCCCGCACATAGCAGAAACGAGGCGATACCTGGAGAGAGAGAAATCTGCAAGAGATAAAATAGAAATCCGATCAAACCTCGAAAAACAAGAGTGTTACGATATTCTCAAGAGAGCAGCATTTTTATTTTGTCCAACTATGATAGATAACGGTACTTTTGCCGTGATAGATGCTGGATTATACAAAGTTCCCATGTGCTGTTCAGATTATCCCCAGATGAGGTACCTGGACGAGACATTCAATTTAAAGATATCCTTTTTCAATCCCCGTTCTCCTGATGAAATGGCTGAGAAGATGCTTGAGATGGAACAGACATGGGATAAAAGAAAAATGAACCTGCCATCGCAACAGGAACTGATTGCAAAGATAGAACGGAAAAGAGACGAGTATTGGGACATCATGCAGGGATTATTATGAAGGAGAGAAAAATTGGACTAATTATTGTATTTCCTCCTTATATACTCAAAGAGGGGGAGGGGCTTTCCACTCTCTTGCTGTCTCTCCTGAAGGGCTTTCAAGAGAAGGGTATCAGAATTATCCTCGCATATCCTTCCTGGTTAGATAATGACCTGAAATCGCTTTTAAAAGCACAATATACCATGATTGATCATTCGCGTATTGAATTCATTTCTCCAAAAAGAGTTCCAATTGTGGTGATCTTAGAATATTATCTTTCCAAAATCCATTCGATATTGCATCGACGAAAAAAACCTCTCCTTAAAAAATGGTTCCAAGCTGCCTTACTGGAATTTGAGCAAAAAATACCTCGCGCTCTTGGCAGGCTGAATTATTCCTCTATTATTTTTCTAATATTATTATTTATATCTGCTGTTGTTTTATTCCTTATCCTCTCACTTATAATCATATCCGGGCATATTTTAGTATCTCTTAGAAAAATTTTATCTCAAAAAATTAAAGAAAAAAACACGGCATCCATCTATTTTAACACCATTTTAAATGAGATTTCATCAATGCAAATAAGAACAGTTCACGAATTGATGAAACACGAATCCAAGAAACTTGCATCCCTGATTCATCCTTTTGGTGATGATATACGATGGGTTATTTTCACCCCTTTTTGGCCTGAAATGACGAGAGCAATTCCAAAACCGGTCGTCATTTTTCCGGATATTGTATTTCATGAAACCCCCGTTGGGTATGGGATGGATCAATTATTAGATTTCCATTTGATAAGAAAAAACAATATAAGAGAGTCTTTGAAGGAGAGTTCACAAATCATTACCTACTCTGAGTATACGAAAATGTGTCACGTTCAGGGATTCCTGGAAATACGTGATAAAAAAATCAGTGTGGTTCACCATGCCCCCCTTGATTTATCAGGTTACTTAAATATCCTTAGACCATTCTCAGAATTGAGTCTTTCCGAGAAGAGAGACCTTTGCCTTCAAATCGTGACAGATTATTTAAAAACGCTAGATAATGAGTACTTATCCGATTTTGATATATCAGATGTACAATTTTTACTGTATTCATCGCAACTACGTCCCCATAAAAACTTTTTTCATTTATTCCAAGCACTCAACCTGTTAATACGCGAACGTTACCACCCGATAAAACTCGTCGTTACAGCTGGTGTACATGGTAATCGAGATTTACAAAAATATATTTCAGATAATGGCCTTTCGAGAGATATCATCATCGTTCCCAGAATATCACAGAGGGTTTTAGCAGCTTTTTATCATTTAGCTGCCCTCGCCATAAATCCCACATTATTTGAAGGAGATCTTCCATTTACCTTTTCTGAAGCAATGTCAGTTGGGACACCTGTATTACTGTCGCGGATTCCGGTTGTCGAAGAAGTAATTCACGATCCCCAGATTCAAGATATAATATTGTTTGATCCCAGAGATGTTGATAATATGGCAGAGAAGATTTCCTGGGGGCTTAACAATAGAGACTTATTATATAGGATTGAAAAACCCCTGTACGACCAGATGAAAAAAAGAACATGGGCTGATGTAGCCGAGAAATATTACCAGGTTGCTTATGAAGAATGACATTGCCTTGAGAGCCCCTTTAGTTATTATTGGTTGTGGGGGTCATGCAAGAAGTGTTCTTGATGTGGCTTTAAATGAAGGATGGAAAGATGTTTTGATTGTTGATGAGCTCGGAAAGCCAGGTGAAAGTATTTTTGAATACCCTGTGTATACATCATTATTCGATGCCGATAATTCCTACCGGGATATTTTTGTTGCTCTTGGGGATAATTATGAGAGGAAGAGAAGAATTAATGACATATTAACCCACTACAAACAGTTTAATCTGGTAAACATCATATCATCTCATGCCTACTTATCTCCGCGTTCAAGTCTTGGAAAGGGTATTTTTATCGGTAATTTTGCACATATAGGTCCCCAAGTTGTCATAGATGATAATACAATTATCAATACACATGCAATCGTTGAGCATGAATGCTATATCGGTAATAGTTCTCATATTTCAATTGGGGCACATTTAGCAGGAAAAGTACGAATAGGAGAGTATTGTATGATTGGTGCAGGTGCAATTATTCGTGATAGAATCTCGATTCATGACCATGTAACTATAGGTGCAGGTGCAGTTGTTGTAAAGGATATTTCAACACCCGGTGTCTACGTGGGCAATCCTGCACGGGAATTAATAAAAAAATAGAGAATTGAAAAGATAACCCCAGTATTCAGTGCACACCTGATACATTGCACCAAATTGTATAAGAATATATGATTTTAGTTTTATAAATATGATGTTCATTATACTATTAAAAGCATGATTTTTTTTCAATGATGTTTTTTAAAACTTTGTTAAACTTATCTTTGAAGAGATTTACATCAAACTTGGCAGCTTGTCTTATACACGCCTGCTGATACTGCGATGGATTCTTTGATATGATTTTTATTGCAGAGACTAATGATTGAACATCAGCATTGACAAGCAACCCAGTGCCATCAACAATTGTCTCCCGATAGCCGCCTTCATTTACTGCTACTACAGGTTTTCCACTTGCCATTGATTCCAAGGGTGTTAAACCATAATCTTCATTAATTGCCGTTGTTACATGTCCCTTACACCGAGCGTATAATGATATAAGATCTGATTCAGAGACCCCACCAATATACTTAACATTCGGAGGTAAATTTTTTAATACTGTTTGTGCGTATCGCTTCGAGTGATCCCCTTTCGCATATCCTCCCACAATTACCAGATTCTCCTCGGGCAACTTTCGAAATGCTTCTATCTGGAGTTCAATACGTTTTTCAGGGTATATACGGTTGACAGAGAGCCAAAAATCTCCATATTCGATACATCGATACTTGGAATTATCAATAGGGGGATAAATAACTGATGAATCACGATTATAATACCTTTTTACTCTTCCCGATACGACATGTGAAATTGAGACAATCGCTTCAAGGTGTTGAATAGCGCGCTGGTTCAAGGGCCGGTGAACCGAGGTCCATAATGTGAAAAAAGCTCTTGGAAATAATTTTTGTCGCGAACTGTATAATGCATATAAATCGTAAAATGCCCGAACCGGGGTAAAACAGTACCAAAGATTGGGTTTATGAATACGTGCTGCATGTATGGTCCAATTACCAGTAAATATAAAAAAATCATACTTTTCACAAAAATCTGCAAGTGAAAAATGAATTGATGCGGATATCTGTTTTAATGGTGTAATTTTTATTGTATTACCAAGTGAATAAACAAGAGTTCTGGCATTTAATTGAGAGAGAGCATCAGCATCAGTGGTAATTATATCTGCCTGCACCATATCAGCGAGGGCAAGAACAGTTTTCTCACCACCGCCAATCGTCCCAAAATAATCATGAAAAATTGCTACTTTCATAATGGATGACCAATCAGCTCATAACTAATCAAAGAAGACCGATTAAAACCACGAAATACTAAAATTATCATTAGTTTAACAAAACATAAATTTTTCATATCTTTAGCTTCGCTTTAATAACTTACTACCCCCTGTTCTAGAAGGTAGTGTGCACAAAGTGATGTTAAATTGCAAAAGGCTCTGTATCCTATATATGATTGACAAACAGGAGAATACAGGGCATGAATCTAAAGGAAATTGTATTTATTACCTTACCGATAACGACGAAGGAATGAAGAAACTCATCGCCTGGTTTGTGAATGAGGTGATGCAGGAGGAGGCGGAACAGCAGGCTGGAGCCGAAAGATACCAGAGAACGAGTTCAAGGAAAACTTACCGAAACGGCCATCGCAAGAGGACGCTCAAGACACGGTATGGAGAGGTCATTCTTAATAAACCGCAATTACGCGATACTCCCTTCCAAATAAAAGTGTTCGAACAATATTCCCGTACCGGGAAAGCCGTGGAAAATACTATTCTGGATTCATATCTCCAAGGAGTCTCCACCAGGAAGATCCAGGTGATTGTCGCTCATTCTGGTGTCGGGAAGATCTCCGCCTCATATATCTCGAAGATTGCCACTGAATCGGACCATAAAGTCCACCAGTTCCTATCCCGGCCAATTGAAACCGATATTCCATATCCCTTCGCAGATGCCTCGTATTTCAAGGTTCGAGATGGGATAAGGTATATCATAAGGCACTCCTCGTTATTGCCGGGATCCGTAATGATGGATACCGGGGAATCCCTGGTACCAGAATCGCGGACTGCGAAGATGAGCTAACCTGGGAAGATATTTTCTCCAAGCTGAAAGAGAGAGGACTGGACAAGGTCGACATTGTCATCTCTGATGGACACACGGGGATACAGGCAGCCGCTGGTAATGTCTTTCCGGGTTCCAGCTGGCAGATGTGTCATGTCCACTTCATCCGGCCGGTTCTCCAAAAACTCCCAAAGAAACTACATAAGGAGATCGCCCGGATACTTAATGATTTTCTCTCTGATCCACGCAGACTTTTGAAATATGCAGATGAACTCGAAATTAGAGGATTTTCCCGGGCAGCAGATACTGAAGAACGATTCATTCCAAGACTGCTGAATTACCGTATTGCTCCCCAAGACTACTGGCGGAGAATTAGAACCACGAATATACTTGAATGACTCAATAAGGAACTGAAACGAAGGTCCAGATCTATTGGGGCGTTCCCTAATGACGTCTCGTTGCTCCAACTTGCAGGGACAATTCTCATGGATATTAACGGGGAATGAATCACGAGTCATTGGTATTTATTTGGGTCCGATGTGATAGTTGGTCAGGATACTTGAACAGCATTTTCATCAACTTAGATACACTGCCCATGAAATCGAAATGAGACTATATAAAAAGGAGAGAATGTGGTGTCAAAGTCAAGAATGAATGGATGCACATCCTGTCAGAATTACCTGCGATTA
>ENA-UOWE01003772-UOWE01003772.1-activated-sludge-metagenome-genome-assembly--contig:-NODE-3772-length-15209-cov-4.361687_pt1 | contig 15209 bp, 9 predicted proteins | sample MGYA00249841_ERZ761562 | MGnify/ENA primary metagenome ERZ761562 (study PRJEB28883, sample SAMN05720200) | activated sludge metagenome | isolation source: Anaerobic digester | place: Japan... | reverse complement strand
TAATAGTATTTCTAAATCTTGTTCAATATTATCTTTTTTAAATAATTCTTCTTTATACTCTGATAATTTACCTTCTTTATTAATTGTGAATAGCTTCATTTATATAAACCCCAAAAAGTGGATGGTTTGCGCCTAACGTTTCGTATAAAAATGATGTTGAAGAGTGCGCTACAAAAAATATATTTAACCGCACTAAGCAACGTAACAACAAACGAAACATTAGACCAAAATATGTTTAACTCAAGACTCATTTTTATGTGTGTTATGTGCAATTGCCACAATAATATCCTAAGATATTTTTGATGACCGTATTTTCTCCCTTGCAAGAGTTAAGAAATTTGAGACAGTTTTTTTAGTTGTAGGATATTCTTTTATCGAACCATTCACGAGGCTTAGAGTTAGGATACCATCCACGGGAAATTCTTTGTTAGAAAATTTTATAGAGTTGGAACTGTTATCAGCTGGTTTATAGTTACATTCTATGACATCTTTATAGTGGAATTCTTCGGTGCACCAAGCATCGGGGGAGTTTAAAGAAAACGTTGGAGTGTCCGAATCTACATAAGAATAGCTTGTTTGCATTAGATCAAATATGATGTTACTTACGACGGAAATGAAGCCGTTTGAAAAGATATAGGTAACACCGAGTTTCGTGCTTGGCATTCCAGACGGAGTGAGTGAGAACTCATAAGAAAATAGGGTAAATGAAGTAGTATTTTTCACTTCGGATACTGTCTGCGCCTGTAGCTTGGCAATCTGATCCATTTTGTCGATCCAACTCTGATATTGCTCCTGAATGAAAGCAATGGCGAGTCGTTTTAGACTCTCATTGTAATTTATCTTGGCCTCGTCCTCTTCGGCTGTTTGAGCGATCAGCTTTTTTAGGGAAAAATATTTATAAAGCAACCAAAAAGAAATTAGAAAGAAAATCAGTAAAAAAATGATGGTATTTTTATTTTTATTGATGTAGTCACTTGATTTGAATAGGAATTCAATACTAATGATGATAGTAAAAAAAATTAGTATGATAGAGACAATTAGAAGAATGACAGATAGTATTTTCATGAAGGCCGATTTGTATGGAGAGGATGATGCTTGCTCGAGTCCCAGTTTCCAAGCAAAATCAAGTGCTCTCTTTCTCAACTGTGAGGATAAACCCAGAAATGAGGAGGGCAATTTTAAAGTTAGTGGGTTTACTTCGAAAGGTCTTGTTCCCCAGTATATAAGATAACCAAGCCCAACCAACCATAAAATGAACAGTAATGAGAAAATAACCTTGTATTCCATTATATTCTTCCTTATAATAAGTGGTAATTGCACATAACGTTTTGCGGCTATGCATTGTTTTAATGGTGTATAGATGGTGTTAGGCGATATGTTTTAGTGACTGCTATATTTAACATCTCAATAATTTATTTTTAAATTTATTGATTCTAAAGAAAACAAATTTTTAGTTATTATTGCTTCATCAATTCTTCTTTTACTAATACTAAAATATTCTTTGCTTATTTCAAATCCAATAAAGTTTCTTTCTAGCTTTTTAGCAACAATTCCTGTAGTTCCGCTCCCCATAAAAGGATCTAATACAGTGTCTCCTTCTTTGCTTCCAATTAAAACAATTCTTTCTATTAATGATTCTGGTTTTTCCGTGGGATGAGTTGTTTTATGCCTTTCAGCATTAATAATCCATAAGTTTTTCATTTGTTTGCCACCATTAAGTTCTTTTGCCAATTCATAATTGAAATAATAATTTTTTGTTTTACTTGCAACCCAAATCAATTCTGTTGCTGGAGCAAATCTATTTCTTGATAACAAAGGAGTAGCATTAGGTTTGTACCATATAACATCATTTATTATCCAGAGACCTAATTTTTTAAGAATTACACCTATTGAAGGGTGATTGTGCAAAGTACCACTAATCCATAAGGTACCAGTATCAGATAATACTCTGACACATTCTTGAATCCACGTTTCATTAAATTTATGAATATCTTCAATTACATCCCAATCTCCTTTATGAAGTTTAGTAATCTTTCCGTTTTTAGTTGTTAAATAATCTTCTCCAGAAAGATTGTATGGTGGATCTGCAAAAATCAAATTAACGGAATTAGCAGGCAAAGATTGCATTAATTCTATGCAATCTCCTTGTCTTAAATCAATTTTACACATTTAGTTCTCCGTTGCTAGATTTATTCTGTTTTTGGCTATATTCACATAATCGAGATTTATTTCAATACCAATCCATTTTCTCTTTAATTGCTGTGCAACTACCCCTGTTGTTCCAGAGCCAAAAAAAGGGTCTAGGACAATATCCCCTTCATTTGAAGAGGCCAAAATAATAAGTTCTATAAGTTTTTCAGGTTTCTGTGTTGGGTGAATTGCTCTACCACTTTCAGTTCTTATTCTTTCCTTACCTTGAACTATTGGTAACTCTATAAAATCTAGGAAATCTCTCAATTGTTTATTTTTACCATCTTTAGTTTTATTAGGATTAAAATTTTTAACCACTTCATAATTAAAAATCCAATTTTTTCCTTTTACAAACCAGCATACAAATTCAGTTGAATGAGTAAAAGTTCTCTTAGTAATATTTGGCATTGCATTTTTTTTATACCAAGTAATAATATTATTTAATTTAAATCCTTTTTTTTTTGCAATAAAGATTATCTCTGCAATATTATGATAAGTACAGGAAACATATAAACTTCCGTTTTCTAATAAAACTCTTTTACTAACCAGTAGCCAATTTTCAGTAAATTTTAAGTATTCATCATAATTAAATATATCCCACTTTTCATTCATCTTATAAAAAGCTCCACCTGTGGTGTTATTTTTCAGATTCAAAGATTTTCCAGATAAATTATAGGGGGGATCAGCATAAATCAAATTAATTGAATCAGGTTCGATTCTATTATTAAGAATATCTATACAATCACCAGTATAAATAATATTAGTTTCCATAGTTCAATACCTTTGATTTCCATTCATTAATAATATGGGGTATAATAGAAATCCAATTAGAATGACCTTCAAATTCATTTGTTTTTGAAATTATTAAATCATATAATTCTTTTAATTTAAGATGAGATAATCTTTCCTGCCTTTGCCATAGTATCAAAAGTGTTTCAAGCAATATAGCAAATTGTTCTGTAGTAATTGGAATTATATTTTGCTTTTTTTGATCATAACCATGTTTTATTGACATCCAGAAATGATATACTGTATCATCATGAATTTTTGGAGCAATAAACAGGCAATAATTATCTTTTTCAGAGTATTTTTCTTCAAACTTTCTTAAATGTCTCATTACAGGTTGTGTTTCTCTTATCCATTGAAAATTTGTAGTATCGAGAGTTACTTCACAGATAGCATTATAATTTTTGTAAAAACATTCAATATCAGGTTTTTTACCTGAAGCATGACTAATAGGTTCTCCGTTATCATCAACAGGGTAATTTGGTCTTATTTCTATTTCATCATTTAAAATTCTCAATGCATCTGTAATTAATTTTTCAAATTTTTCTGGTTCATATTTTTTGATTTCTTTATAGTTTTTTAAACTATTGATTATATTTTCAATTTCAGCAGTATTATTTTTTAAATAATTTCTATAGTATCTGTTTCTTATGTTAAGATTTAATTTTCTTAATTTTTCAATAAAAACATTTAAATCATTTTTAGAGTATTTATTAAAATCAGTGTTTAAAATTTCTTTTTCTTTATCATTTAACTCTTGGTTATTTTCAATTACAAAAAATCTTATATTTTTTATTAAATTATTAGAAATATCTTTTAAATTTTCAATTTCCTCAAAAGGTAATCTAGGTAAAGAAATATCTTTAATATACTTTAGGTATTCATCCATTTCTTTAAACTTTAAAGATTTACCAGAAAATGTACTTAAAATTTGATCTATTTCTGTTTTTCTTGAAGGTTCTAAATTGATAGTCCAATTACCACCGAATTTATCTGTTGTTACTTTAAACAATTTTGTTAAACGAAAATAACGCATTATATTGTCACCATATTCAAAAAAATTGTTAATTTGTTTTTTTGTTGGTTCCTCAATTTTATAAAACTCTTTTGCGAAATCAATAATAAATCTATTTTTATCATTTGTATTTCGATAGTCAAGAATTTTATTTGTGTATTCTTCAATAAGATCATAATTTATAAGAGAAGGGACAAAAATAGAAAATTCTGTTTGAGTTAAACCTTTCTTATCTTTACTTTTTGTATTGACTTTATCAATTAGATGCATCGTGGCGATTAATGGTTGAATATCAAAACCGTCTTTTTCTGAAAAATCATAACTCCATGGATTAGGAAATTGTAGCTTTAAAAGAGATTTTAAGAATATATATGAAATATCATATTCATCTGACAAAAATTTGTTTCCAAGCTCAGTTATCAATATATTTTCAAGACTTTCTCTTGCAATACAAAAACCTAATTTATTAAGTGGATTTACAGATTGTCTTCCTCTCATTGCAGGATCTTTGTACTTTTGATAATTAAAAATTTCTTCTGCTACTTGATAAGGAATTTCTAATTCAACATTTTGATAATAATCTTTAAATTCATCAGGTATATGATTAGGGATATAATATCTATTTTGAATCAATAAAATTTGGTATTTTTTTTGATTCTCTTGATTAAATTTCCTGCATTCTAAAAATTTCAAAACTTTTAAAAAATTTCTTAATCTTTCAGGATTTCTTACTGTAGTTGATATTGACCACAACTTCATATATTTCAAACATTATATTACACATTTTTATACATAATGCAAAAACATTTTGCATAACTTTTTGCGCATATAAGACGTTTTCACCGCAGTGATAGTTGAATTGAAAATGTGGTGAAACCCAAACGATAAAAAAGATCGCTGCAAAATAATTATGCAAATCTCCCAAAATAAATTGTTTAGATAAATAATAATTTATATAGCAAAAATCAATGGAAAGAATATCCCCTTTAATTGTTTATCAGTTGGAACTTTTACAGTAAGCGATTTATTAACTGATTATTCCAGTTATTAATTCTCATTTAGCTTAAATAATAATATTTAAAACATTAAGATTTAAGCATGTATTAATAGATAAAATTTTTATATGTTTTATAATGGTGAGTATTTATGATATATTTTTTAAGAATGGGGTATTTAGTGGGCCCTGTAGGACTCGAACCTACGACCCACAGATTATGAGTCTGTTGCTCTAACCAACTGAGCTAAGGGCCCGATTCTTATCTTTTAGTTTTGTAATATAAAATATTTTTTTTGGATAATCAATAGAAAAATTATTCTTTTATAATTTCCTTTATTGATTTTATACCTCTTCTGTTGAAATAAGGTATAAGGTGTCTTGAACTTGGGTTTTTAGAAGGTTTATAACCAAAATATTTTTCCTCCTCTTTCTGGGTCAACCACCCATTAAAGTGTTTAACTGCTTCCATACCAACTAATTGCCCAATTGAAAAATTAAATTCTTTATCAATTTCGTCAAGTGTTTTGACTTCTCTTTTACCATAGTAAATATCTTGCCAAATTTTTTTTGCAATTTTTTTCATTATTTCGCGTAATTCGGTAATATTATAATCACTTATTGTAGTGAAAGGATGTTCAAGGTCAGGAAAATGTTTTATGCTAAGAATTTCTGCATTATCTAAATGAGCCAAAACAAATGCTTTTTCAATCATTTTTTCTAATTGTCTAACGTTTCCTTCCCAATCAAAAGTTTCCATTTTTCTTAATACTTCATTATCGATATCAAGTATATTTTGATTTAAATAATGGTATTTAAAGAGAAAATATTTTACCAGAATTTTGATATCTTCTTTACGTTCGTTGAGTGAGGGTAATTCGATTTTACAACCATCTAATCTATAAAACAGATCTTTTCTGAATTTGCCTTCTTCTACATATTTATAAATATCTACATTAGTTGCTGCTATTATTCTTACATCGTCGATATTAATTGTAGTATCGGAGCCAATTGGTTGAATTTCTTTTTCCTGCAAAATTCTTAGTAGCTTAACTTGAAGGTATAATGGAAGTTCTCCAATCTCATCAAGAAATAGGACACCACCTTTAGCTGATTTGAAAGCGCCATCTCTATCTTTTCTGGCATCTGTAAATGCTCCTTTTACATAACCGAATAATTCTGATTCAATTAGTGTAGGAGGTATAGCAGCAATATTTAATCCAATAAACTTATTCCTTTTTCTTATTTGGCTGTACTTATGTATTGATCTGGCAACTAATTCTTTTCCAGTTCCGGTTTCACCAAAAATAAAGACAATTGGAGGATTGTTTTCATGATCGACCTTTGCATAAAGTCTGATTAATTTTTTAATATTTTTAATTTTTGCAGATTCACCTTTAAGAAAATTAGGATTTTCATCATTATCTTTTGCATATCTTAGAATGTGTTCTGCTTCTTCATAATCAATATTATCTTTAATAAAATAATCATAAATGTTTTTACCTGATAACCCTGATATCTCTAAAAATGTTTTTGGGGAATCATCAACAGTGAAAATAATTACTTTTATATCTTTGAATTCTGAATTTTTTAATTGTAACAAAACATCCTTGCCTTGTAAAGATTGATTTTTAAAATTCAAATCAAGAATAATTATCTTAATATCTTTTTCTTTTTTTAGAATAGGTAAAACTTGATCGGAATATTTAGTCCAAATAAAATGGAATTCATCAGAGAAATATTTTTTAAATCTCTTTTCCCAATTGTTTTCAATGTATTCATCATCAGCACAAAGAACTTTTATCTTATTGTTTGAGTTCATAGTTCAGAATTCCTATAATATTCTCAAGCTTGGTTTTAATATTATTTACAGTATCGGTTAAAGTATTTTTATCATTAATTAGTTTATCATCAATTTTCTTATTATTTTTAAAATGTTCTATTAATTCATAAAGATTATTAAGAAGTATTTTTAAATCATTTAAGTTTTGTCTTGTTTCAGCATCTATTATGGTTTTATTATTTTCTATAATAGTGTTTAAGGAATTAATTTTATCTAAAACATTATTTTTAAGAGTTGCTGGATCAAAAAATAGTTCTAATTTATTATTTTTAGGATTGTTGAGGTAATTATTGATACTTGCGTTTAAATCAGGTATTAATTGTGAAATTTTATTTAAAAGGTCATGTTTAAATGATCTTAATGATTTAATCAATTCGGAGAATTTTTCTTTTTTAAAGTTATCAGTAATTTTTAGTTTGGTTTTATCTAAAAAAATTTTCTTTATTTTTTCTGTATCAAATGGGTAATGTATAAAATAATTTTTATCATATTTAAGCCATTTGTTTTTAAGGTAGAATTTAATGTTTTCTTCATTTTCGTATGAAAAGAAAACAATCTGATAGTTTTCTCCAAATTTATGAAAGTTTGTTTTGATAAATTCTAAACCACCTCTTTCATATTCGTATTTAAAGGTATCGTTTATAAAGCTTGTATTGATGAATATTATTACATCTTCTATGATATCAAATAGTTTATTTTGATTTTCGCTTTCGATTAATTCAATTGAGAGTTCAGGAAAATGTTTTAAGATTTGTTGATAAAAAAAATTAGAATTATCTAAAATGATAGTTTTTCTTTGATCCATTAGCAATATTATATTTTATTGATTAGTTGTTCGTATTTTAACGTAGATTTATTTATAAATTTTAGCATGGTATCTATTTCAATTGAATTATCATTCTTAATAAAACTATCGAATGGTAAGATTTTATTATTACAGTTTAATAATTTTATAAATTTACAGAATTCTTCATAAATATTAATAATTTCTGATAAAGACGAATGTTCATAATTAAAGATTATTTTTTTTCTATACTCAAATAATTTATCAAGGTTTAAGAACTTTTCACCAGGATATAAGTATTTAAAGTCTATATTTGCGAAATTGTTTTTTAATAAAAAGATTAAAAAATCAGTAATTTGATTTTCTAATAAAGAATCATTTATTTCGCAGATATTCGACTCTATTAAATTAAATCCTTTTATACCTCCGCTATAAAGAACAAGAGGAACAGAATATTTTTTAGCCTCAATGGTAAAAATTGGTTCAGAATAATCCCCAATGTTATCACTGCTATGAATAAAAGCTAGATTGTAATCATTTATTGGGAAAAACAAACCTTCATTGTTTTTGCGATTTTGTGAGGCATGAATTGTAAGTTCGCTAATTGGGATTTCTTCTCTAATCGATTTTACAATTCTTTGTATTCTTTTACCTGACTCTCCGCCATCAATTATTATTATTTTAAACATTTAACAGTTCACCTGAAGAAGATTTTGGTTTAGGTAATAAAAATGTTAAAGTAATTTTTAAATCTTTTAGATGATTACTATTGGTTGTTATATCATTATAAATATTATAAGAAATACCATTACCCTCATATATCACTGAACAATATTTATCAAAAGCTTTTTTAATTGAAGATAAACCTGGAGTTAAATGCATAAAAGCTTCTTGAGGGTTAAAAGAGTTGCCATTAGCCTCTATAGTTAGAATAACTTTAGAGTTTATTGATTCAACAGTAGTTTTTACATAATTATTTTGATCGAAGGTTTGAAAATTATGTCTGGCAATATTTTCGTAAATTGTTTTTAAACCAATTAATATTCTTTCTTTTTCGCAATAAATTCTGGGGATAGTTGTATTAATGTTATTAGTAACTTGAACGTTTTTATTAAATAATGGTTCCTGACATGATTTTAAGATATCCTCTGTAAATTCTAATCTAAAATATGATTTAAAGGAAATCATTTCTTCTTGAGATGGGTATTCATATCGAATTTTATTTAGATAATTCTCGATTAGTAATTTTGAATGCTCAGTGATATATTGTTTTTCTATCGAATTATTAAAAAAGTTAAAAGTCTGATCAAGATATTTTAACATTGTTTGATGATCATAGTTTGAGTGGGTTAGCTTATAAAAACCAATATTTTCATCATTACTATAATTATAGGAATCAAAAAGTTTGAAGAAGAAAACAACAAGATTTATTCTGTTTTTTAATACTTCATTAATGCAATTTTCCAAAGTTTCTTTAAAAAGTTCATTCATGTAGGCTTTTTTTAATCGATGATTAATCAAACCTTTCTTAATAAATTCTTCTTCAATTTTAAATCTACTTGGGTCTTCTTCTTTTTGAGCAGAGTACCAAATAATTTGTGTTTGAGAATTAATTTCTTTTGCTTTTTTGATTATTTCAAAACCAGCATTTTTATCTTCATTAAATTGGTTTTCAGAAAAGTCAATATCACAAACAACGATATCGAAATAATCATGTTTTCTTGAGGATTCGATTAATTTTGTAATAGCATCCTGAGCGGATTCACTTTCGTGAAAATCGGTATCATAGTTTGATGAAAAATAAAGGTTAAAATAATCTATAAAATCTTCTCTACAAGAAAGAAGATCTTCAGCAATTAAAATTTTAAGCTTTTCCATTTTATTGGTATAAAAACATTAGTTGTAGTAAAATTGTTAATTCTATCTGGATATACTTTCATTTTCCAATTTAATCTTTCATTGCATCTTAGGATAACCTTTATTCCGAGATGTTGGCTTTTTGACATTTTTATAGATTGATCTTCAATATTTTCATTGACTAATTTTTCCCATTCTTCAGATATTACTTTATTATTCTCTATTTGTAAGAGACAGTAATTATTGTCTATCATCATGGTTTTAATTTTAACATAAGGAGAATCTTGATTGGTGTTTACAAAAGAATTTTTTAGTAAATCTTTTATTATAAGAGCGGATATTCTTTTTGAAGTTTCAATTGTAATAGTATCATCTAATTCAAAAATAGGTTTTAAGTTTTTCACGTTATTTTTATGTGTTAAATTCGAAAAACGAAGAGTATCAATTCCATCTTTAATTAAACGAACTTGTTCGTGTATGATATCACTTAAATTAATAGTACCAATATTTTTACTGATATCCTTAATATTAGAAAGGAAAAGATCAATAAGGTCTGATACCTCATTTAAGTAGTTCATTGATCTATCTATGTATTTGAAGATTTGTCTATCTTGCATGAACTTTTCAAATCTTGAAATATCGGGAATATACTTTTCTATATCATTTTTATTTTTTAGATGAGAATTTATTAATGAGATTGAGTTTTTTGATGCTCCAATATTTGTGTTTAAAGAGTGAGCTAATTGATCTATTAGTGTTTCCCATTCAGCTTTTTTGGCCAAGTCTTTGTTCTCTTCAATTTTTATTTCCATCGCTTTTTTAGCGAAATGATTTGATTCTAGGAAGAAAAAAGCACTTTGGCCATGATACTTCTGATATGAAATTATTTTATCTGCATATTCTTTTAGTAAATTAGAAAATCTTGAAAAGAAATTGTATCTATTTGCAGTATTAATTGATAGTTCAGAATAAATAAAAAGAGAAGATAAAAATTTTTTCTCCAATTGAAACGGATTATTGAAGTAAGAATTTATATCAGATAATTTTACTCTTTCTTTTATCTCAACTCCTCTTTCTTTTAAAAAAAGTAGTATCTCATTGTAAGTATTATCAAAAATCTCATTAGTTGTATTTTCTTTTGAGTATACAAGATAAATCGATTTAAACAAATTTAAGTTTTTTATATTATCATATTGATATTTTAATAGCTCAGCATTTTCAGCAAATATGACACAAATTTTATTAATAATATCTTCAGATATAAAATTATTTTTGATGATTTCTATCTTATCATTTACTAAAGATTTGATAACGTTTTTTAAGTTCGTATTTTTATATGATATATTATTAATTACAATATCAATTGTCGATATATATTCTATTAGTATTTCTTTATGATTTTCAGCTCTGAAATCAGATATTAATAATATTTTTTCAGGTTTATTGTTATATTCCCATAAAAAATCAATATATTCTTTTTGCCAGATATGAACTAAAGGGAATCGATTTTTGTAAAATTCATTTAGGGTACTATTAAACAAGTTATTTAAATTCTTGCTTTCCAGATTTATTAAATCAAAGTAAATATCACAGACTTTTTGTTTTAACCATGAGGTTAATTCATACTCGTCTTTTATTTTTTCAGGGAATGGTAAGTTTTCAAAGAAGGATTTAATAAAATGAAAACAATTCTCTTCAAATTTGTCATTCAAATAGCAAGTTTCAACTAATTCGGTAATTTGAAAGAGAAGATTATTTGAATTTAAATAATTAAGATACTCAACATAATCATAAGGTGTAATCCTGATAGTATTAAGTCTAATTACAATTAAGTGTTTATCAGGTAAAGAGTTGTTAAATATTGAAGGAGCTATACACCAAGCTATTGCTATCTTGTTTTTTTCATCTGCAATTTTAAAAGCAATTAAAATATCATTTTCATGAATAAGATTTTGAGAAAATGAATTTAATGGTTTTTTTTCAATAACTTTAGCTTTTATAATATCCGGGAAATTACCAAATCGAATTACCTCTTCGGTTATTACTGGTATATAATCTGATTTTTGAATGAACTGGTCATAACTATTAATCGAATAACCTTTGTAATCTTTTCCAATAAAAACTGAATTGATGATATCATTACTAGAGAAATGTTTTTGTTTTGTAATTTCGAGTTTCTTGTTAAAAAATTCCTTTCGATAAAAAAGAGGATTTAAAACGCCAGCATTTAAAATTTCTTGTTTTTTTGGAAGATTCAACTCAATTTTGCCAAGATAAAAATTGTTATGTTGAGGATCAATTCCTATAAAACTGTTTTCGTATTTTCTGGATTCTATAATTTTGTTGAATTCATCATATTTGGCTAAATCAAATAGTAAGTCAATCTCTTCAAGAATATTTTTATCAACAAATAAATTTTTATCAATAGAGTTAATGTCAATAGGATCAATTAATTTTGTTTGAGGATCTTCTTTTTTTAGTCCTCCATAATATTTAGAATCAAAATCCTCATTTTTTACCAAGTAATTTATAGTAAGAGAAATTGTATTAATTTGTAAATTTTTTGAATATTTAGATTCAAGAGATTTTAATTTTAAATTATTAAAAAAATATGTTTTATGTTCGAAAAATCTTTGAGCTATCAAGCCATTTTTTCTAATAATTTCTCCATTATGGTTAGGAGTATGATAATCAATATTAAAAATAATGCCAAAATGATTAATTAATGAATTTAAGATTGTGTTGGAAAGGAAATGGTTTTTTATGTTTGTGATTAGAATCTTTGTGTTTTCATTTGTTTCAAAATATTTATTAATAAGAGGCAGTTCGTTTTTTAATATTAAAATATAATGTTCATCCAGGTTCAGGGGTTGGTTAATCTCAATAATATTTAATATTGCTTCCAGTTTATGAAGAAGATTGTAAAATAAACCAAGACATAAACCTTTTACTATAGTAATATTTTTTGTGTCAAATGTGATTTTTTTTGGATATGAATTAGTAAAGAAAATAAAAGCAAATAACTCCAATTCGAGCGAATTGCAATAAATGGAACTACTTTTATTTATTCTTAGACATTCAATGAACTTTGCTTCAACATACTTTGTACTTAATTTTTTCTCAAAAATAAATTGTTCTAATTCTTGATCTACTTTGATATTATTATTTTTATTTTTCGCCTCTTTCCCAATCTGAATTTCTGAAAAATCGAACTTTTGTAATTCTCTAATTATTACCGATAAATTTTCTTCTGAAATATTGAATAATGAGGGAGATAAAATATGATACTTATTATTAAAGTTTGATATACAATTTTTGAATTCTTGAGTGTTTATTACTGTTGTAGTTTGAATTCTAATAAACCGCCTATCATCGAGTAGTTTAATAAGCAAAATATCAAAAAATATTTCTTCTAATTCGTTTGGGTTAATGATTGTACTCAAGAATTTTTTTAGATGAACTAGACGTTCAACTACTCTAATTCTTTTTCTGGCAATTTGAATATCATAATTATATAATTCAAATTTCAGTATATCAATTTCTCGATTTGACACTATCGCATTTCTCCAGAAAGCTCTAACACTAAAAATAAACAAAATAGTAAAAAAAGTCAAATAAAATAAAACAATAATTTTTAGAATTGTAATGGTTTTGAATTTTATCTTTGCAAAAAGAAAAAATATTTTATATAATTTAACATATAAATAGGAATTACTATGAGTAAAAGAGTTCAAAAGAATATGAAATTTAACAAAAGCGGAATAAATACTGATATTGAAATTATTCCGATGCCTTCAATTATTATCGATCTTAAACTAAGTATTGTTAAAAAAAATAAAGATTGGGAAAGGTCTATAGGGAGGTTCTTTAGTGTCTCTAAACTCAAATTAACTATACAAAATGAAAGTGAATTATTAAATGTTTTTTCGAAAATTAAAGATAAAGATACTACTTTAAAATTTGCTTTAGAAATTTTGCAAAGCGATGACAAAAAATTATTATTTAATGCATTGATAAAATACATTAAAACAATTGGTAAACAAAAATATTATTTAATATGTATTGAGACTAATTATCGAGAAAGCAAATCAGTTATTTGTGATTTCAATGAAGAGTTTAAGAGATTTTATAATAATATTCCTGGTGCAGTATATAAATATATAGTTCAGAAGAATGGAACATCTTACTTTGAATATGTAAGTGAAGGAATAGAGAAAGTTTTTGGAATAGAAGCAAAAGAATTAATGAAAGATTCTTCTTTAATCTTTAATCGTGTTCATCCTGATGATAGGGAAAGAATTACAAAATCTTTTGTAAAGTGTATGGAAGAACTAAGTGTCTGGAAAGATGAATATAGAGTAATGATATCTGAAAATAACACAATATGGGTTGAAGGTCATTCTACTCCTATAAAAGCTAATGATGGGAGTATTATTTGGTATGGTTATGTTAGAGATATCACAGCAGAAAAAGAAACCTTATTACAATTAAGGAAATTGAATACTGCAGTTGAGCAAAGTTCAGCCACAGTGGTAATAACAGATCTTAAAGGTAATATTGAATATGTTAATAAAAAATTTGAAGAAACCACAGGTTACACAATAGAAGAAGCTAAAGGGCAACATACAAGAATGTTAAAATCTGGAGAAAAAAATCCTGAAGAATATAAAGAATTATGGGAAACTATTACAAGTGGAAAACCATGGAAAGGGGAATTTCATAATAAAAGAAAAAACGGAGAATTTTATTGGGAAAAAGCTATTATATCTCCAATTTTTAATGAAAAAAACGAGATCATTAACTTTTTAGCAATAAAAGATGATATAACCCATCAAAAAGAAATAGAATTAGCATTACAAAAAAGTGAACAAAGGTATCGTAGAATATTTGAATCAATAAATGATATATTTTATCAAACAGATGAAAATAGAACTGTTATAACTGTATCACCTTCTATTCAAAAAGTGCTAGGTTGGAATCCAGAGGAAATAATAGGTAAGAAGGTAGATGAATTTTATAAAAATAAAGAACAAGAAGAAAAGCTGTTCAATGAATTGTATTCTACTGGGGCTGTAAATGATTTTGAAGTTATATTAAAAGATAAAAATAATAATACTAAAATTTTGTCTTTATCTGCTAAAGTATTATATGATGATAAAAACAAATATATTGGTACTGTAGGAATTGTTCGTGATATTACTCAAAGAAAAGAAATTGAGGCTATGATTGCAAATCAAAATGCTTTTTTGAATAGTTTGTTAGATTCTATACCAGATATTGTTTTTTATAAAGATTTTAATAGTGTATATCTTGGTGGAAACAAAGCTTTTTTTGATTTTGTAGGAAAACCCAAAGAGGAAATTATTGGCAAAAGAGATTTAGATATCTTTGAAATTGAGAAAGCTAAATCATTTATAGAAAGTGATAAAAAAATTATTTCTGAAAATTCTAAATTGACAATAAGCATGTGGGATGTAGATAGAAATGGAAATAAAGTATATTTGGAAACAATAAAAACTGCATATTATGATTCCAATGGTAGAGCCCTTGGTATAATAGGTATTAGTAGAGATAGAACAGAAAGCAAAAAGTTTATTGAAGCGCTCGAGGAAAGTGAGAAGTATCAAAAATCTTTACTAGAGCACCTATCTTCTGGTGTAATTATTATTGACCCGATAACAAAAGAAATTGAAAACTTAAATCCTGCTGCAGAAAAAATGATTGGAAGCTCCAGAGATGA
>ENA-UOWE01003769-UOWE01003769.1-activated-sludge-metagenome-genome-assembly--contig:-NODE-3769-length-15222-cov-7.586075_pt1 | contig 15222 bp, 17 predicted proteins | sample MGYA00249841_ERZ761562 | MGnify/ENA primary metagenome ERZ761562 (study PRJEB28883, sample SAMN05720200) | activated sludge metagenome | isolation source: Anaerobic digester | place: Japan... | reverse complement strand
TCGGGCTGGTCGGGATGGCCGAACGGGCGAAGCTGCTCGGCGGCACCCTCGAGGCGGGCCCCGACCGCAACCGGGGATGGACCGTCACCGCTGTGCTCCCACGGGGTGGCCGGCCATGAGCATCACCGTCCTGCTCGCGGATGACCAGGAGATGATCCGGACCGGGCTCCGGATGATCCTCAGCGCCCAGCCGGGCATCGAGGTCGTCGGCGAGGCCGCCGACGGCGCCGAAGCCGTCGCGCTGGCCAGGCAACTCCGACCGGACGTCTGCCTCTTCGACATCCGCATGCCCGGCCTCGACGGGATCGAAGCAACCCGCCAGCTCGCCGGCCCCGACGTCGCCGAGCCACAGGCCGTGGTCGTCATCACCACGTTCGATCTCGACGAGTACGTGCACGGCGCCCTCAAGGCGGGAGCGAGGGGATTCCTGCTGAAGGACGCGGGCCCCGAGTTGCTGGTGCAGGCCATCAAGGCTGCCGCCAATGGTGATGCGCTCATCGCCCCCAGCATCACTGCCCGGTTGCTGGCCACGTTCGCCAACCGACACGACGGCACACCTCCGGCGCAGCCCGTCACCCCGCTGACCGAGCGGGAGGAAGAGGTGCTCGTGTCCGTCGCTCGGGGTCGGACCAACGCCGAGATCGCCGCCGAACTCTTCATCAGTCTGAGCACGGTCAAGACCCATCTCGGCAGCTTGATGAATAAGCTCGGCGCCCGGAACCGCGTCGAGATCGCCATCTGGGCTCACGAAACCGGACGCATCGGCGCCTGAGGCGGGCGATTCGCCCACGGCCGGAGGATGACTGAGTCCGTAGTTTGGTGACTCCCACTCGCCGATCTCGAAGGGCAACACGATGGATCTCTCACCGAACGAGCACGACTACCTCACCACGCAGCGGCTCGGCCGGCTTGCCACCCTCGGGCCGGACGGTGGCCCTCAGGCCCGACCCGTGGTCTTCGTCGTCAACGACGAACTCGGCACGATCGACATCGGTGGCAACAACCTCGTCGCCAGCCAGAAGTTCCGCAACGTCCAGCGAGACGGTCGCGTGACCCTCGTCGTCGACGACCTCGAGACCATCGACCCGTGGGCGCCGCGCGGCATCGAGATCCGCGGTGTGGCCGAGGCGCTGGGTGACGGCGAACCACCGCAACCGGGTGTCTCCGCCCTCATCAGGATCCGTCCGACCCGGGTGCTCTCCTGGGGTCTCGACAGCAACGCGTTCGCCCCACCGATCGCTCGCAACGTCGACGGGCCGAGGGCGCCGTGACACGCCGATCGGTGGTTCCTTCGTTCATGACGTTCTCCTTGGTCGGACGTGTCGCCCCGAGTCGTTCAGGCGAGCTTGAGGAACATCTTCTGGACGTCGGCGAGCTCGTATCCCGCCTCGGCCGAGCGCGACGGGTCTTCGAGGCACCACGTCAGTCCGGCGGCGACGAGGACGAATCCGACCTGCTCCAAGGCCTTGTTGGCCGCAGCGATCTGCGTGACGACGTCCCGGCAGTCCCGTTCGTCGGCGAGCATCTGCTGGATCCCGCGAATCTGCCCTTCGACCCGGCGCAGGCGCTTCTGCAGGTCGGCGAGGGTCTCCTCGGGAAGGTCCATGGATGCGGCGGAGGAGGGGGGCTGCTGAGCGCTCATGGGTGGAGTGTAGGGGTACCCTCGGGGGTACCGGTGCTGTCGAGCGCGACCTGCACCCGATCCTTCACCGTCGAAAGGCCGCTCGTATGTCGTCCTGGGTCCGAACCCGACACCTCCTCCTCGTCCTCGCTGCGTTCGGCAGCCTCTTGGTATCGGCCTGCGGGACCGACTCGACGACGAAGGGGGACGACGCGGCGGCATCCGGCGGCGGCGCCGCTGCGTCGACGTGGACCGAACTCCGACTCACCGACGTCGCCGGCGAGACGTTTGCGATCTCCGACCTGGCCGGCCGACCGGTGTTCGTCGAGAACTTCGCGACGTGGTGTTCGAACTGCCTCCGCCAGCTCGGTGACACGCAGAAGGCGGCAGCGGCCGCCGGCGACTCGGCGGTGTTCCTGGCCCTCAGCGTCGAGACCGATCTCGATGCAGCGACCGTGGCCGACTACGCCGAGAAGAACGGCTTCGCCGACATCCGTTTCGCCGTGATGACGCCGGACTTCCTCGCGGCGATGAGCGACGCGTTCGGCACGACGGCGCTGAACCCGCCGAGCACCCCGAAGGTGCTGGTCGACGCGTCGGGAGCGCCCGGCGAGATGGTGACCGGGTTCGAGAGCCCATCGGAGATCGGCGCGAAGGTCGCTGCCACGACGTGAGCGAGTACGTCGAGGCGTTCCTCCTCGGTAACGCTGCGATCCTCGGCAACGTCTGCATGCTGCCGCTGTACCCCGGGCTGTTCGTGTTGTTGGCCGACCGGGCCGAGCGTGGCACATCGCCGCAGTCGCTTCGCTGGCTGGGAGTGCTCGTGCTCGCCGGAGTCCTGAGTGCCATGGTCGCCGTGGGCGGACTGTTGTACGCCGTGAGCACCTCGTTCGCGGAGGTGCTCCCGTACGCGTTGCCGGTCATGTACGGCCTGGTGTTCGTGCTCGGGATCGCCATGTTGGCGGACCGGAACCCGTTGGCCCGAGTCGCGACCAGCGAGGTGCCGATCCTCCGCAATCCGGTCGCCGGTGCCTACGTGTACGGCGTGGCGCTCGGGCCACTGACCTTGCCGTGTACCGGCCCGCTGATCATCTCGGCCTTCGTGCTCGGCGGGGTGAGGGGTGGGGGTGCGCTGGCCGACGGCCTCGTGTACTTCCTGTGCTTCGGCCTGGGGTTCGGCTGGCCGCTCGTCCTGCTCCCGATGCTGGCGGCGCCAATGCAGCGCCGGCTCACGGGGCTGCTCACCAGCAACCACCGTTTGATCACCGTCGTGTCGGGTGTGCTGCTCGTCGGCGTCGCGGTGGTGGGCTGGTACTACGACATTCGTCCGAGCTGACCGGGTACCGTCTGCGTGCCGAGAACTACACATGATGTACAGTTCCGGCGAGGAGGGTGGCGACGGGTGGACGCGGCAACACGAACCGCCAAGCGGGCGTACCTCCGGCCGAACGACCGACGCCGCCAGTTGCTCGATGCGGCATCACGACTGTTCGACCGCGGCGGCCTCACGGCGATCACGATGGTCGCCGTCGCAGCGGAGGCGGGGGCCAGCCGCCGGCTCGTGTACGACCACTTCGACGACCTCGCGTCGCTGTACGAGGCGTTCTTCGAGGACCGGGTCGCCCGCTACGTGGCAGCGGTCGACAGCGGTTTCCGTTCCGGAGAGGGCGACCCGTTGGCGTCGGCCCTCGGTGCCTTCGGTCAGTTGCTCGCCGTCCCGTCCGACGACCTTCGGGCCATTCGGCTGGTGATCGCGGACACCGGCATCGGCGAACTCGACCGAGCCCGCCTTCGGCTCCGCTCACACCTCGAGCAGCGGTGGCTCCCGGTGATGGAGCAACCCGACATCGACCGTGACCTCGCCGCCGCGGTGCTGTGGTCCGTGATGGACGGTCTCGTGGGTCTCGCCGCCCGCGCTGCCAACGGCGAGATCCCCACCGACACCGCAACCGCACTCGCCGCAGCGCTCATCGCCCGGCTCCCCGCCGCGGTCGCGGAGACACAGACATCGATCAACCAACAACGAGGAGCTCTCCGATGACACCGCGAACCACTGACCATCAACCGCGTTCCTGGGGGTGGCTCGGCCTCGCGGCGACCGTGGCGGTCGCGGGGCTGCTCGGCACCTCCTGCGGTTCGACCGACGACGAAGCAACCCCCCGGTCCTCGCCGACCACGAAGGCGACCACGACCCTCGACCCGCCGGCGAGCACGTCGACGATGGCGACCACCGCGGCAGGAGGGAGTCTCCGCGCGAAGCGATACTGCGAGGTCCTGCTCGTCCAGTTGGCCGACGGGAACGCAACGGCCGACGTGTACAACAGTTTCCCGCTCAACGACTGTCCCGACGCGCTGTGGACCGCACTCGACGCCACGGCGATCGCGGCGTCGGAGGGCGCGCCGATCGCGGTGCTGAACGGGCCGCGGTTCTGGCTCATGGACCGAATCGAGAAGGCGGGTGATGTCACCGAACTCCCGAAGAAGGACTTCGGAGGAATCGAGATGTACCGCCAGGCATCCGTGTCGATCGGCTCGATGGCCGACGCCGCGACCCCGTATCTGCCCCACGAGGTCGACCGCGCCAGCGTGTTCATCTTCGACGCCGGTCAGACCGTCTACGAACTGACCGACCCCGAGGGGACGGCGTACGTGATGCAGACTTGGAGCCAGCAGAAGGATCCCACCCTCGCCGAGGCCGACCTGGCCGATCTGGGCTCGAAGCTGCAACTCCCCGCCGGCTGGGCCTATCGCTCACGAACGCTCACCGAGCCGCTTCGGATCGATACGACCACGGTCGCCGCCGCCGTCCTCCAGGACGATCTCGCCAACAGTTACTCGCAGATCACCTCCCGCTGACGTGCCGACGAAGATCGATCTCGCGGCGCAGCTGCTGCGCCACGGACTCGACGTGGTGCGCGGCGCGTACCCGGCGCGGTGGACGCCGCCGGTCCGCTCCGAGGCGCGATGGAGTCGAGACCGCGCCCTCGCATGGCAGGACGACGTCGGTTGGTTGGTCGGGTGCAACTTCATGCCGTCGACAGCGGGCAACCAGTTGGAGATGTTCCAGCCCGAGACGTACGACCCCGTGACGATCGACCGGGAGCTGGGATGGGCGGCCGACCTCGGCATGAACAGCATCCGGCTGTTCCTCCACCACCTGCTGCCCGAGGTGCCGGGCTTCTGGCAACGGTTGGACGACGTGCTCGGCCTCGCCGATGCGCACGGCATCGGGGCCATGCTGGTGTTGTTCGACGGGTGCTGGAACCCGGTGTCGCACCTGGGCCCCCAACCCGACCCGCGGCCGCGCACGCACAACTCGATCTGGTTGCAGTCGCCGGGGTCGGAGATCCTGTCGGAGCCGCGCCGGTGGCACGAGCTGCGCCCCTATGTCGACGAGGTGCTCGGAAGGTTCGGCGACGACCGTCGGGTGCACTGTTGGGACCTGTTCAACGAGCCCAACGCACCCGAGATCAACTACATCGCTACCGGATCGGCCGACAAGTACTGGCTCGCGACCGAGCTCCTGGACCGGGTGTTCGACTGGGCGCAGGCGGCGGACCCGTCCCAGCCCCTCACGGCCGGGGTGTTTGTCGGGGTGTCGGGCGCGTTGGAGCGGGGCGATCGAATCAACCGGCTCATGTTGTCCCGATCGGACGTGATCACCTTTCACAACTACCTCCCGCGTCGGCGGCTCGAGGGGTGCATCGACCACCTGGCGGCCTACGGACGACCGGTGTTGTGCACCGAGTGGATGGGTCGACCTCGATCCACTCCCGACCTGATCGACGTGTTCGCCGATCGTCAGGTCGGCTGCTACACGTGGGGGTTGGTCGATGGGCGGACGCAGACGCGGTACCCGTGGAGCAGCTGGCAGAAGGACACCCCGCCCGACGCCCCCTGGTTCCACGAGCTCCTCCACGGCGACGGCAGGCCGTACGACCAGGCGGAGGTCGAGCGGTTCCGACGAGCGACCCGTCGCTGAGCCGCCGCCGATCGTTCGACGAAGCGCTTGCATCGCCGAGCGGCGCGAGAGATACTGAACCGTATGGTTCAGTATGCCGAGGTCGATCTCGATGCCTCGTTCGCAGCGTTGGCGGACGGCACCCGTCGCGGCGTGCTGGAACAGCTGGGACGCGCGGAGTCCTCGATCACCGACCTCGCCGAGAAGTTCGACATGACCCTCACCGGGATGAGGAAACACGTCGGCATTCTCGAGCAGGCAGGTCTCGTCACCACCGAGAAGGTCGGACGGGTCCGCTACTGCCGGATCGGGGCGGGCCGCCTCGACGAGGTCGCGGCGTGGATCGAGACGTACCACCACCTGTGGGACGCGCGGTTCTCCGAGCTGGACAAGGTCATCGAACAGTTGAAACGGAAGGAGCAGTCAGATGGGTGACATCACGGCAAGTGAGGCCGCAGCGACGAAACGCACGACAGTGGAACGGAGGTCTGACCGCGAGATCGTCGTGACCCGCTCGTTCGACGCTCCGGCGCAACTGGTGTTCGAGGCATGGTCGAATCCCGAGCTGTTCCAGAGGTGGTGGGTGCCGAAGTCGATGGGCATGACGCTGTACGCCTGCGAGATGGACGTGCGCACCGGGGGCACGTACCGGCTCAACTTCGGCGAAGGCATGGACTTCTTCGGCCGCTACATCGAGGTCGATCCGCCGTCGCGGATCGTGTGGACGAACGAGGAGGACGGAGCAAACAGCTCGGTCACCACCGTGACGTTCGAAGAGCAGGATGGCGGGACGCTGCTCGTGATGAGCGAGCTGTTTCCCTCGAAGGAAGCGCTCGACGAATCGGGGACCGGTGCGGCGGAAGCGACGCACGAGACGTTTGCGCAGCTGGACGAGGTGCTGGTCACGCTGCAGTGAGGGCTCGGGCGGCCTGCTGCCGCCCGAGCCCTCCTCAGGAGCGGGTCGGCATGGCCGATAGGGAGCGATGGGCAGCCGGCGTGGAACGCGATCCGAGACCGATGAGCAGGTAGCGCAACTCCTTCGAACCGCGAAGGACGCGCTGGGGCTGAGCCTCACGTTCCTCAGCCGCCTCGACGGGCAGACCCAGCACCTCGAGGTCGTCGAGTCGTCGATCCCCTTGTTCCGCGACGGCCAGACCCAGCCGCAGAGCACGTCGTTCTGTCAAGCGATCCTCGACGGGCGACTGCCGCCCGTCATCCCCGACGTCGCCAAGTTGCCGGAGGCAATGCGGCTGCCCGCAGCACGGTTCCCCCGGATCCGGAGCTACGTCGCCGTGCCCGTCACCCTGAGTGACGGCTCGTTGTACGGCACCTTCTGCGCCGCCGGGTTCAGCAAGGACCGGGGCCTGGTCGAGCGCGACCGGGCACTGCTCGAAGTGCTCTCGAGCGCTGCAGCGACGATCATCGAGCCCGGGCTCGTCGAGGGTCGTCGCCGCGACGAGATCGTCCAGCGATTGACTCCGATCATGCACGCCGGGGGGCCGACCGTCCTGCTGCAGCCCATCGTGTCGTTGGTCGACGGAACCCGCGTCGGCGCAGAAGCTCTCAGCCGGTTTCCCGCCGACTGGTCCCTCCCACCCGACGTCGTCTTCGAAGAGGCGTCGTCGATCGGGGCCGGTATCGACCTGGAGGTGCTGGCGTTCCGTCGAGCAGCGGACCACCTGGCGAACGTCAGCGGGTACGTCGCCATCAACTTCTCGCCGGACACGTTCCTCAGCGGTCGATGTCGTGAACTGCTCGCGGATCTGCCTGCCGATCGGGTCGTCCTGGAGCTCTCCGAGCACGCACCCGTCGACGACTACGACGAGCTCGCCGCGGCGCTGGCCCCCCTCCGTGACCGGGGCATGCGACTGGCGATCGACGACGTCGGCGCCGGATTCTCGTCGCTCCGTCACATCGTCCTCACCGCACCGGACGTCCTCAAGCTCGACCGGAGCATCGTTGCCGGCGTCGCCCACGACCCGGTGCTGCGAACGCTCGCACGGTCCTTGGTCGACTTCGCGGGGTCGCTCGGTGCCCAGACGGTCGCCGAGGGGATCGAGACCGTCGAGGATGCCGTCGTTCTGCGCGACGTCGGTGTCGACCTCGGTCAGGGTTGGCTGTTCGCCCGCGCCGGAGCACCCGACGCGATGCAGGAGCGCTATGCGATGCCGGAGGCCACGGTTCCGGGCGCGTCCGCCTCGTCGCCTGCGGTCACTCGCTGATTCGGAGCACCTTGTCGCGGGAGTGGCTGCCCGAGATGCACTCCACTGAACGCGCAGGAACATCGAAGTGCTCGGCGAGGATTCGTCGGACGGCTTCGTTGGCCCGACCCTCGACCGGCGGCGCAGTGGTCCGAACGAGCAGGCGACCGTTGCGTTCGCCGGCAACCTCGTCCTTCCTGGCGCGAGTCACGACACGAACGTTGATCGTTCTCGATCCCGGAACCGCCGACACGAGGCAACGCTACCGCCGCACCCCGGGGCGAGCTCCCCACCGATCACCGAGCCGATGGTGCTGGCGGGAGTGGCTGCGAAACGAGAGCTCGACCGGGGGGGAGCGGCAGGGCGGTGGACGGGTCCGTCCACGACCGCGAACATCGCGTTCGGAGCGCTGGGTTCACGACGGAAGATCACGGGCGCACCGTAGAACGGACGGCCGGACGATCGGGAACTAGGTTCCCCGACGTGACCGAACCCAACGAATCGACCCCGAGCGCGGCCGCGTCTGCGCCCCCGACTGCTGCCGAGATCGTCGCCGGCCTCGACGTCGCCACGAAGGTCCGACTGATGTCGGGAGAGGGCTTCTGGTGGATCGGTCCGCTGACCGAGCGTGGACTCGACGCCGTCATGGTCACCGACGGTCCCCACGGGCTCCGCCGGCAGGGCGACGCCACCGATCACCTCGGTGTCGGCGGTTCGGCTCCGGCGACCTGCTTCCCGCCGGCGGTTGCGCTCGGCTCGAGCTGGGACCCGACGCTCGTCGAATCGGTCGGCAGCGCCATTGGCGAGGAGGCGCTCGCGCAAGGCGTGTCGGTCGTGCTCGGCCCGGGCCTCAACATCAAACGGCATCCCGGTGGCGGGCGCTGCTTCGAGTACCTGTCGGAGGACCCGTTTCTCAGCGGCAAGCTCGCCGCCGCCATGGTGCGGGGCATCCAGTCCCGCGGCGTCGGCACGAGCATCAAGCACTTCGCCGTCAACAACCAGGAGTCGTACCGATTCGTCGTCGACGCCATCGTCGACGAGCGCACGCTGCGCGAGATCTACCTCACCGGTTTCGAGATCGCGGTCAAGGACGCGGCGCCGTGGACGGTCATGTGCAGCTACAACATCGTCAACGGCACCTACGCCTCCGAGCACCACGAGCTGCTCACGACCATCCTCCGCGACGAGTGGGGTTTCGACGGACTGGTGATGAGCGACTGGGGCGCGGTGAGCGACCGCGTCGCCGGCATCAGCGCGGGCCTCGACGTCGAGATGCCGTCGAGCTTCGGTGCATTCGACGCCGACATCACCGCCGCGCTGTCCAACGGGCGGCTTCCGGTCGCCGACCTCGACCGCTGTGCGACCCGGGTCGTCGAACTGATGCAGCGCGGTCGGCGCGACGGTGCCGAGCATGACGGCGCGTACGACGCCCACCATCAGGTCGCCCGCGGCGCTGCCGCTGCCGGCACGGTGCTCCTGACCAACAGCGGGGTGCTGCCGCTCGCTGCTGCTGGACGCATCGCCGTGGTCGGGGCCTTTGCCGCAGAGCCGAGGTACCAGGGGGCCGGGAGCTCCCAGGTCAACCCGACCCGCGTCGACGCCGCCCTCGACGTGCTGCGGACGCGAGTCGGCGACGACGCCACCGTCACCTACGCGAAGGGCTACGACGCCCGGACCGGGACCACGACCGATGCTCTGTTGGCCGAGGCGGTCGGCGCCGCCCACGATGCCGACGTCGTGGTGGTGTTCGCCGGACTCCCGGGCTCATACGAGTCGGAGGGATTCGACCGACCGTCACTCGACCTGCCCACCGATCACGTTCGCGTCATCGAGGCGGTCGCGGCGACGTCGACCCCGGTCGTCGTCGTGCTCAACAACGGCGGAGTCGTGCACCTCCCGTGGGCCACGCGAATCGACGCAGTCCTCGAGTGCTGGCTCGGTGGCCAGGCCGGCGGGGCAGCAGCAGTGGACGTCCTGTTCGGCGACGCCGAACCCGGTGGTCGGCTCGCCGAGAGCATCCCCGAGCATGTGGCCCAGCTCGCATCGGACCGCCACTTCCCGGGTGTGCCACGCCAGGTGCAGCACCGCGAGGGTCTGTACGTCGGGTACCGGTTCCACGACAGCGCCGGAGTACCCGCACTGTTCCCGTTCGGCCACGGCCTGTCCTACACGACGTTCGAATGGTCCGACGCCCGGGTGACCGGCACCGGAACCGACCTCTCCGTGCAGGTGCGGGTCACCAACGTCGGTGACCGGCCCGGTTCGGACGTGGTGCAGGTCTACGTGCGCGACGTGGAGTCGTCGGTCTACCGCCCGGCCAAGGAGCTCAAGGGATTCGCCAAGGTGCACCTCGCTCCGGGCGCGCACGAGGACGTGACCATTCCGCTGGACCGGCGATCGTTCGCCGTCTGGGACGTCGTCGCCCACGACTGGTTGGTCGAGGCCGGCGACTTCGAGGTGCTCGTCGCGCGCTCGTCCGCCGATGTCGTCGCCGCGCTGGCGGTGCACGTCGAGTCGGACGACTCACTCGCCCCGTCGGTCGGGCCCCGGCACTTCGTGGCGACCGACGACGAGTTCGTCGCCATGCTCGGTCGGCCGATCCCCGAACCGGTGCCGGCGCGGCCGTTCACCCGGAACTCGACACTCGGAGAACTCGAGGCCAACCCGATCGGGCGGTTCGTCGGCGCGCAGGTCGTCAAGATCGGCCTGAAGGAAGCGCTGAAAGAGTTCCCCGATCCGGACGACGCCACGCTCAAGATGATCCGCACCGCGATCCGCGAGGGGCCCCTCCGGGTGATGGTCCAGCTGGGAGGCGGGCGGGTCAACTTCGCCGCGCTCGACTCGGCGATCGAGGCGTTCAACGGCCACTGGTCGAAGCTCGCCTCCCGCGTCGGCCGCTCCCGGTCACGACCCTCGTCGTGACGATTCGCCTCCACAGTTCAACTGTGGAGGATCGGTCATCGGTCGCCCCTACGATCGCGACGCGATGACTTCCACCGATGAGCCTTCCACTGACGAGCCTGCAACCGGGCTGACGCCGACCGACTACCTCAAGCGGATCCTCACGGCGCAGATCGGCGACCGGGCCGTGGAGTCGTCGCTCGACGCAGCGCCACGGCTCAGTGAGCGCCTCGGCAACCGGGTGCTGCTCAAGCGCGAGGACCAACAGCCCGTCTTCAGCTTCAAGCTGCGCGGGGCCTACAACAAGATGGCGAACCTCGACGCCGCCGCGCTGGACCGTGGGGTCATCTGCGCGTCGGCCGGTAACCACGCCCAGGGCGTGGCGCTGAGTGCGCGGGAGTTGGGCACGAGGGCCGTCGTCGTCATGCCGGTCACGACGCCGGAACTCAAGGTCGACGCCGTGCGAGCGCTCGGTGCCGAGGTGGTGCTGGCAGGAGAGAGCTACTCCGACGCCCACGAGGTCGCGCTGGTGCATCAGCGCGAGCGCGGGCTCACGTTCGTCCACCCGTTCGACGATCCCGACGTGATCGCGGGGCAGGGCACCGTCGCCATGGAGCTGTTGCGCCAGCACCAAGGCCGCCTCGACGCGGTCTTCGTCGCGGTGGGAGGCGGAGGTCTGATCTCGGGGATCGCCAACTACGTCAAGGCGGTCCGGCCCGAGATCAAGGTCATCGGTGTGCAGACGTCGGACTCCGACGCGATGATCCGTTCCGTCGACGCCGGCCACCGCGTCGAGCTCGAGAACGTCGGACTGTTCTCCGACGGCACGGCGGTCCGGATGGTGGGCGAGGAGACGTTCCGCATCGTCACCGACCTCGTCGACGACCTGATCCGCGTCGACACCGACGCCGTGTGCGCCGCGATCAAGGACGTGTTCCTCGACACGCGCAGCATCGTCGAGCCGGCCGGAGCGCTCGGGCTCGCCGGCCTCAAGGCCTACGTCGCCGACCACGGCACGCTCGGCGAGACCTATGCGACGATCCTGTGCGGCGCCAACATGAACTTCGACCGCCTCCGTTTCGTCGCCGATCGAGCCGAGGTCGGCGAGGAGCGAGAGGTGCTGCTCGCCGTCACGATCCCCGAGGTCCCCGGGAGCTTCCGCCGGTTCGCCGAGCTGGTCGGTTCGCTCCCCGGCGGGCCCCGCAACGTGACCGAGTTCAACTACCGCTTGAGCGGCCGCTCCGACGCCCACGTGTTCGTGGGACTCACCACGTCGGTTCGTGGTGAGTCCACGACGATCGCCGATCGGTTCCGCGCCGCGGGCTTCGCCACGATCGACCTGACCCACGACGACCTGGCCAAGGAACACCTGCGGCACATGGTCGGCGGTCGTGATCCGCTGGCCAACGACGAGCGACTGTTCCGCTTCGAGTTCCCCGAGCGTCCCGGAGCGCTGCTCCGCTTCCTCGACCTCATGGCACCGAGCTGGAACATCAGCCTCTTCCACTACCGGAACCAGGGCGCCGACTACGGGCGGGTGCTGGTCGGCCTGCAAGTTCCGAGCGGTGACGCAGCGGCGGTCGATGCGTTCCTGGCGTCACTCGGGTTCCCGTTCATCGAGGAGAGCAGCAACCCGGCCTACCGCCTCTTCCTCCAGACGAGCGGCGACGCCTAGCGCCGTTCAGCAGCTCGCGGCGCGTTCGGCGTCGAGCGGCAGGAAGCCGATCGCCGTGGTCGTCGGCGACTCGGGAGCGGTCGTCGTCGTGGTCGTGGTCGTGGTCGATGGCGCGCCCGAGCCGGACGTCGCCGTGGTGCTCGTCGTCGGCACGGTCGTCGACGTGGTCGAGCTCGTCGTGGTGGTCCCCTTGCCGGTGCGCCGCTCGTTGATGACGGGCACCGGCACCTGGTCGAGCGGTCGTGCCGTCTCGAGCAACGCGAGGGGAGCGGTGCCCGGGAGGAGTTCGAGGCGGCGACCCGGGAGATCGGCGTCGAACTCGTAGGTCGCCTCGCCGTCGAGCCACGAGGCGAGCACTCGGGCCGCCTCGATGCCGCGCAGGCCGTACCGGATCACGGTGCCCGGTCGCTTGCCGCTCGACTTCACCGACGAGTCCTCGGTGCCGGCGTCGAAACCGATCGCGTCGAGCTGCTCGCTGAGCGCGGCCGACGTGGGCACCGACGCCGGAAGGCCGACGATCACGTCGCTCGGCTGCACCTGCCCCGGTTCGCGGATCCCGCGGTAGATGTCGAGAAGTCCCTCCGCCTGATCCCAGACGACCAACTGGTAGGAGATCTTCGGATTCCCGCCGGAGACGGTCGGGATCTGCTCGGAGGTCAGTTCCTGCACCGAGAAGTCCCGGAAGGTCACGATGAGGTCCTGGATCTCGCCGACACTCAGATCGTCGTCCTTCTCGACCGATCCGAGCGCCGCGTTGATGAGGCCGTACGCCGTCGTCGGGTTCTTGATGCCCTCGTCGATGGCGCGTTGTGCCGCCTGTCGGATGAAGTCTTGTTGACGGGTGATGCGGCCGAGATCGCTCGAGCCGTCGGTGATCCACTTGGCCTTCGGGTCGTACGTGTCGCCGGTCTGGTAGCGCAAGTGGCGGGACCGCGCGTACGCGAGCGCCTGCACCGGATCGATCATGATGCACCCGGTCTCCGGGAGGAACAGGCTGGTCTTCCGGTCAGAGATCGGGTGCTCGTTGTAGACGGGGATGCCCCCGAGCACGTCGATGATGTCGCGGAACCCCTTGAAGTCGACCTTCACGTAGTTGTCGATCGAGATGCCGAAGTTGTGCTTGATCGTGGCAATGAGCGTGTTGGGGCCGTCGTTGCCCCCGAACGCGGAGTTGATCTTGCTCTTGGACCACGACGGAGCGATCGGTACCCAGGTGTCGCGAGGGATCGACAGCAATGATGCCGACTCGTTGGACGGGTCGACGCGCAGGATCATGATGACGTCGGCGAGGTTCTCGCCTTCGCGGCCGACTTGGACCGGGTCGTCCTCGTCGAGGCCCTCGCCGCTGTCGGTGCCGACGAGCAGGATGTTCCGCGGCCCGGTCGCATCGGGGCGTTGGCGGGCTTCGGCGCCGATGTCGATCGTCGGGAGTTCGGATGCCTTCGCCCGGACGAGATTGAACGTGCCCGCGACGCCGAGGCAGGCGACGACGAGGAGCGAGTTCACGAGGAGGAGCAGCCGCTGGGGCCAGGTGCGTCGACCCCGCCGGTTGCGACGGCGAGCCATGGGTCGAGGATGGTAGCCAGGAACGCCCTGGTTCGGACTTCACCGGCGTCGATGCGGCCGGTGACGGTGGAGCCAGTGGTCGGGGCCGGTAGCTTGCAGTGCATGACCACCTCGAAGGGCGTACCGACGTTCATCGGAGGGGGTGCGCCATTGCAGGTCGTCTGCTCGACCGCGTCGGATCACCAGGCGATCGCCGTGAGCGGCGAACTCGACCGCGAGACGACACCGCGACTGGCAACGGTCCTTCACCGGGCCATCGCCGAGGCGCCCGAGCGCATCGAACTCGACCTCTCCGGCGTGACGTTCATGGACTCGCAGGGGCTCCGCATCCTGCTCGAAGCCAAGCGTCGTGCCGGCGACGACGTCGAGATCGTCGTCACCGAGACGTCCGCCCAGGTCGAGCGCCTGCTGCACACGACCGGCGTCGCCGACGTGCTCGGTCTCGCGTCGCGCTGACCGACATCGACATCGACATCGACATCGACTCCGACCACGCGGAACGGCGGGCCCGAAGGCCCGCCGTCCCATCGACCGATGGACCCGAGAACGCGGTGGTTCTCGACGGCGCTGGTTCTAGAACGCGATGGCCCCGCTCGGCAGGGGCACCGCGACGATCGGCGGCAACGGCACGACCAGGTCGCCCAGTCCGGGGATGCCGAGGCCCGCTCCGTTCACCGTGAACGACGGATCGGTCAACGTGATCGTCCGTGCCGCAATGTTCAACGTGGCGGCCTTCACGACGACCGTCGACGGCAGAAGCAGGTCGACCTGGGTCGTCAGGTTGATGAGCCCGCAGTTCAATCCGACCGTGGACAACGGCAACCGGAGCTGCGGGATGTTCACCACGACGTTCGGCACGGTGATGATCGGGTTGTTCGGGTCCACCCGCACCCCGGGGATCGTCACGGTGGCGCCGATGATCTGCACGCCCGGCGGCTGGTATCCGATGTTGCAGATCCCGACCGGGATCGTCGTCGCCGGCGGGCGGATCGTGATCGGCGGCAGCGGGATCGTGAGCGGTCCGAAGTCGATGCCGATGCCACCGCCGCCGGCCGGCGGCGTCTGCGGAGCGCATGCCCCGCCGATCAGGGCGAACGACGCCACGAGTCCGACCAGCGGGCCTCGCAACCTCCGCGCGGTCGGTGTCGATGCGCGGCTGGTCAAACGTTCGTTGTTCATGTTCTCTGCCTCCGTTGGATCGCTCTGCTTCGGTGTCCCGGGAGTCGAGGTACCCCAGTTGGCCCGTCGCTATGCGACCGAAGTCACAAAACTTGCCGACCTCCCCCGAGGGGCGCGC
>ENA-UOWE01003768-UOWE01003768.1-activated-sludge-metagenome-genome-assembly--contig:-NODE-3768-length-15229-cov-5.944576_pt1 | contig 15229 bp, 11 predicted proteins | sample MGYA00249841_ERZ761562 | MGnify/ENA primary metagenome ERZ761562 (study PRJEB28883, sample SAMN05720200) | activated sludge metagenome | isolation source: Anaerobic digester | place: Japan... | reverse complement strand
CCCCGGCTTGCTGGGCGGCAACCCTCCTCCGCGGTGGGGTGCCCCGGGTGAAGACCTGGCGTGCGGCACCCGCCGCACGCAAGCGCGGGTTCGCATTTGCCTCCCGCAGTCGATTTCGTATGCCGTGTGCCGGCCTTGCCGGCCACTCACCTTCGGAGGATGAACGAGATGTCAGACCAGAGCACCTGGGGTTTCGAGACCAAGCAGGTCCACGCCGGTCAGGTCGCGGACCCGACGACGGGGGCGCGCGCACTGCCGATCTACCAGACGACGAGTTTCGTCTTCAGGGACACCGAGCACGCGGCAAACCTGTTCGCGCTCAAGGAACTCGGCAACATCTACACCCGGATCATGAACCCGACGCAGGCCGCGGTCGAGGACCGGATCGCCGCGCTGGAAGGCGGGATCGGTGCGTTGTTGGTCGCCTCGGGGCAGGCGGCGACAACGCTCGCCCTGCACAACGTCGCCGAGTCCGGCGACCACATCGTCGCGTCGACCGCGCTCTATGGCGGAACCTTCAACCTGCTCAAGTACTCCTTCGCGCGCTTGGGCATCGAGGTGACCTTCGTCGAGGAGCAGAACGATCCCGAGGCGTGGCGGGCGGCGGTGCGCCCGGACACGAAGGCCTTCTTCGCGGAGTCGATCGCCAATCCGAAGGCTGATGTGCTCGACATCGAGGCGGTGGCGGCGGTCGCGCACGAGGCCGGAGTGCCGCTCGTCGTCGACAACACGATCGCGACGCCTTATGTGTTGAACCCCCTGAAGCACGGAGCGGATGTCGTCATCCACTCGGCGACGAAATACCTTGGGGGACACGGGACCTCGATCGCCGGGGTCATTGTCGACGGTGGGTCCTTCGACTTCGGTGCCGACCCGGAGAAGTTCCCCGGCTGGAACACCCCGGACGAGAGCTATCACGGGCTCGTCTACGCGCGTGACCTCGGTGCGGATGGGCCGTTCGGGGCCAACGTGTCCTTCGGGCTCAAGGCGCGTGTGCAGTTGTTGCGTGACTTGGGGCCCGCGATCTCGCCCTTCAACGCCTTCCTCATCGCTCAGGGTCTGGAGACCCTGAGCCTGCGGATCGAGCGGCACCTCGAGAATGCGCACAAGGTCGCGGCCTTCCTCGAGGGCCATGACCAGGTCGAGCGCGTGGTGTGGGCATCGCTCCCCAGCCACCCGGCATACGAAAGGGCCCAGAAGTACACGCCCAAGGGGGCCGGAGCGGTGCTCGCCTTCGAGATCTCGGGTGGGCTCGAGGCCGGGAAGAAGTTCGTCGAGGGACTGGAGTTGCACAGTCATGTCGCCAACCTCGGCGACGTGCGGTCCCTGGCGATCCACCCGGCGTCGACGACGCACAGTCAGGGTGGGGACGAGGACCGGCTCGCGGCCGGAGTGACGCCGGGTCTCGTGCGCCTGTCCGTCGGCATTGAGACGATCGAGGACATCCTCGCCGACCTCGAGAAGGGCTTCGCCGCCGCCCGCGCCTGAGCACCCGCGCTCAGGCTGGCTGGTGGTGCAGCCATGGGTGCGCCACTGGCCAGGGTCTGCGACTGGGTGCGCAGAGACTGCCTGGTGGTGCAGCCATGGGTGCGCCACTGGCCAGGGTCTGCGAACGGGCTGCGGGGTTGCCGATTGCCCTGTGGACAACCGGCACAGGGATTCTCGAATGCCTACGTTCGGTCCATGACCGGTTTTCGTGTGGACGCTGAGGAAGTGGCTCGGCTGGGCACCGCCCTGTCCGTGCTCGCCGATGACCTCTCCTGTGCAGGGGAGGGATCGGTGGACCGCTGGGCCCTGGGTCCGGGGCGTAGCGGTGCGGCCTTCGAAGAGTTGGTCAGCCACTGGCGCCTCCAACGCCTGCGTCTGGCACAGGCGTTGGAGGCGCTCTCGCAGTCGGCGGCGGCTGCGGGTGGCCTCTATGCCGACACCGAGGCCGTGATCGGCGGGCGCCTGATGATCGGCGGTGATCGATGATCCTGGAGCCCATCCCTGGCAACCCAGAGGCCGTCCTCGTCCTCGCTGAGTCCCTCGAGGGTTCGGCGGAGGACCTGCGCGCGACGCTCACGAGCATGCGCGGTTTGAGCGTAGGTGCTGTCTGGGACGGCCCTGCTGGGACCGCCTTCGCCGCTTCGCTGGCCGACCTCGCGCCCATCCTCCAACGCGTCCTCGATCGGTATGCCGTGGCCGCCCTCGCCCTGCGATCGCACGCTCCCGAGTTGGCCGGGGCACAGGACCGGGCTCAGGCCGCCATCGCCGACGCCGGCGATGCGTCGTGGCAGATCAGTGCCATCGAGCGGCAGATCGAGACGGCGATGTCGACGGGGGAGACGTGGGATTCGCCGCGAGTGCAAGGACTGCTCGCGACCCAGCGTCATCAGGTCTGGCGTCAGCAGCGCGCAGTCGGTGATCACCACGCCGCCTGGTCGGCGGTGGAGGCATCGGACGAGAGATGTGCCGCCGCCCTCGCCGAGTGCACGGACGACCCGATCTCGGATCCTGCCTTGTATCGAGTGCTGCATCGGGTGTCGGCGACCGGTTCGGCGATCGGTCAGGCCGAGCCGATCACCTGGGTGGCCCCGGAACTCAAGCCGATCGTGGCCATGGCGGGGACCGCCGGAAGCGTTGCCGATGGCCTCTTGCTCGTGGGCTATGGCGAAGGGGACTGGAGCAGCGTTGCGGTGGGCCTCGGCCTCTCTGCGGTGGGATCAGCGGGTGGGGCGCTCAAGAAGGGAGCCACGGCGGGAGCCATCAAGACGGCGAACGGCGAATACCGAGTCGTCGAGCGGATGGCGACGCGTCAACGACTCGGCGTCGGCGTCAGTCGCGAGGTGGGGGCCAAGATCGACGGACTCCACGGTCTGAAGTCGGTGCCGACCGGCAGGGAGGCCACCACTGCCCTGCTGGGCTTCCAGGCAAAGATGCCCTTGCGTGACAAGGTCCGCGAGGGGGTCCGCACCAGCGTGGTGGGCTTCGCGGAGAAGAAACTGCTCAACGACCTCCGTCTGGTGCGGGCCAATGGCACGACCCGCATGTTCGTGGCGGGCGTGACCCTGCAAGGCGTGGAGAAGGGGACCGCCAAGGTCATCGACCGCCGTGAGGAAAAGCCAGCGGAGAAGTGACTGTCCGCGACCTATCCTTGGTCGGTGCCTGCCGAGATCGATGCCGCTCGTGTGGGCGCCTCGATCACGCCGGAGGGTGCCTCGATCGCGCAGGGGGGCGCCTTGACCCAGACGGCGAGCGCCGCGATCCCGGCCGCGGATCTGAACTATCCGGAACAGTTGCCGGTCGTCGCTCGACGAGAGGATCTCCTCGCCGCGATCCGTGACCACCAGGTCGTCGTCATCGCGGGTGAGACCGGGTCGGGCAAGACCACTCAGATCCCGAAGATGTGTCTCGAACTCGGCCGGGGAGCAGGCGGCAAACTCGGCCAGATCGGCCACACCCAACCCCGTCGCATCGCGGCCCGCTCGGTGGCCGAGCGCATCGCGGAAGAACTCGGTGAGGACCTCAAGGGCAGCGCGTCAGGCCGGGAGGACGGATCAGCCGGGATCATCGGTTATCAGGTGCGCTTCACCGACCACAGCAGCGACCGGACCCGGGTCAAGGTGATGACCGACGGCATCCTCCTCAACGAGATGCAGCACGATCGCGATCTGCGGCGCTACGACACGATCATCATCGACGAGGCCCACGAGCGCAGCCTCAACATCGACTTCATCCTTGGCTACCTCAAGCAACTGCTGCCCCGCCGACCGGACCTGAAAGTCATCGTCACGTCGGCCACCATCGACCCCCAACGCTTCGCCCAGCATTTCGCCACCAATGCCGCGGGTCAGCAGGTGCGCGAGGTGCCCATCCTCGAGGTCAGCGGTCGGACCTTCCCCGTCGAGACGCGCTACCGCCCGCTCGTCGAGATGAGTGAGGACGGCAAGACCGTTGTCGCAGAACGCGATCAGGTCACCGGTGTCGTCGAGGCCGTCGAGGAACTCTGGACCGAGATCGCCCCGGGCACCGACGCGACCGACATCCTCGTGTTCTTCTCGGGGGAGCGGGAGATCCGAGACGCCGCCGACGCGCTCAACAATCTCGACCTGCCCGGCACCGAGATCCTGCCTCTCTTCGCTCGCCTCTCGGCGGCCGAGCAGCACCGCGTCTTCCACCGCTCCGGCAAACGTCGCGTCATCCTCGCCACCAACGTCGCCGAGACCTCGCTGACCGTCCCGGGCATCGGCTTCGTCGTCGACACCGGCACCGCGCGGATCTCTCGCTACAGCCAGCGCACGAAGGTCCAGCGCCTCCCCATCGAGCCGATCAGCAAAGCCAGCGCCGCCCAACGTGCCGGCCGCTGTGGCCGCGTCGCCGAGGGCATCTGCATCCGCCTCTACTCCCAGGCCGACTTCGAAGCCCGCCCCGACTTCACCGAACCCGAGATCCTGCGCACCTCCCTCGCCTCGGTCATCCTCCAGATGACCGCCCTCGGCCTCGGCGACATCGCCCGATTCCCGTTCGTCGATGCCCCGGACTCCAAGCAGATCGCCGACGGCGTCCGCCTGCTCGAAGAACTTCGAGCCTTCGCCACCGAAACCCCCGATGCTCCCGCCGATTCGATGTATTCCGCGACGTCCCACACGGCGCGTAATACATCGAATCGGCGGACGGGGCGGGGGACGAGGAGGGGAAGGGGGGATGGCCGAGGACGCAGGCTCACGGCATACGGGAAGACCCTCGCCCGGCTCCCGGTCGATCCCCGCCTCGGCCGGATGCTCATCGAGGCCGGCCTGCGCGGCTGCACCCGCGAGGTCCTCGTGATCGTGGCCGCCCTCTCGATTCAGGACCCGCGCGAACGCCCCGTCGACCAGCAGGCGCAGGCCGATCAGCAGCACGCGAGATTCAAGGATGAGCACTCCGACTTCGCGTCCCTGCTCAACCTCTGGCGCTACCTCAAGGAGCAACAGAAAGCCCTGTCGCACAGTGCTTTTCGACGGATGTGCAAGGCCGAATACCTCCACTACCTGCGGATCCGTGAGTGGCAGGACCTGCACCAACAACTCCGCCAGGCCTGCAAGTCCGTGCGCATCGACCCGGACCTCGGCACCTCCCACAAGGACGCCACCCCCGACTGGGACCGCGTTCACCAGGCCCTCCTCGCGGGCCTCCTCAGCCATGTCGGGCTTCGCGACGAGACCAAGCGGGAGTATGCCGGGGCGCGCGGCGCGCGGTTCGCCATCGCTCCCGGGTCGGTCCTCTTCCGCAAGAAGCCCGACTACGTCATGGCCGCCGAACTCGTCGAGACCTCGCGTCTGTGGGCCCGCACCAACGCGCGCATCGAACCCGATTGGGCCGAGGAACTCGGCGCCCACGTCGTCGCGCGTTCGGTCAGTGAACCCCGCTGGTCCAAGCGTCAGGGTGCTGTCGTCGCCACCGAGCGCGTCACTCTGTACGGGGTCACCCTCGTCGCCGATCGCACCATCCAGTACTCCCGAATCGACCCCGAGGCCTCGCGCGAGATCTTCATCAGGCGAGCCCTGGTCGAAGGGGACTGGCAGCCGATCCACGCCTTCTGGAAGGCCAATCAGGCCACCATCGCCAGGATCACGGAGTTGGAGGAGCGCGCCCGCCGCCGCGACCTCACAGTGGACGACGACGTGCTCTTCGCCTTCTTCGACGCACGCATCCCCCCGAACGTCCACTCCGAGCGCACCTTCGACCGCTGGTGGCGAGGGGAGCGGCGCCTCCGACCGGACCTGCTCACCTTCACCGAGGACCTCCTGCGCGCCGACTCCGGTGAGCAGGTCTCCGCGGATGACTACCCCAGGACCTGGCGCCAAGGGGATCTCGACCTGCGCGTGACCTACCAGTTCTCCCCGGGCGCCGAGGCCGACGGCGTCACCGTGCACATCCCCGCCGCGGTCCTCAACCGCGTCGAGGACACCGGCTTCGACTGGCAGGTGCCGGGTCTGCGCGACGACCTCGCCGTGGCCCTCCTCAAGTCGCTCCCCAAGGTCACCCGACGTCACTTCGTCCCGACGCCCAACCATGCGATGGCTGCTCTGCAGGACGCCGACCCCACCTCGGGCCGCCCCCTGACCGAAGAGTTGGCTCGAGCGCTCCACTCCCGCACCGGGATTCGCATCGACCCGTCTGAGTGGGACGTCAGCAAGGTCCCCGACCATCTCCGGATCACCTTCGCGATCGAAGGGGAGAGGGGCCGCCACGTCGCGTCGGGCAAGGACCTCGCTGTGCTTCGCGAGAGCGCCGCCCCCACGGTGCGCGCCCGAATGGCCACCGCTGGAGCCGAATTCGAGCGCGCCGGTCTCACGACGTGGTCCATCGCGACGGTCCCGGAGACCTTCGAGGGTCGGGTCGGAGGAGAGACCGTCCGAGGCTTCCCAGCGCTCGTCGACGAGGGCACGTCCGTGGCCCTCAAGGTGCTCGCCGACCAGGGCGCCGCCCGGGCCGCCCATCACCGTGGCGTCCGACGACTCCTGCTGCTCGCCACCAATCCGCCGTGGAAGCGCGTCCTGGCCCGCCTCAACAACACCCAGAAGGTCATCCTGGCGACCGGCCCCCACGGCAGCGTCCCGGCGCTCCTCGAGGACTGCCTCGCGGCCGCCGTCGATGCCCTCGTTGCCGAGCACGTCCGGGGGGAGGTGAGGGACGAGAGCGCGTATGCCGTGGCGCTGGCCGCCGTGCGCACTCACCTGGCCGCTCGCGTGGTCTCGATCGTCGAGGACGTGGTGCCGGTGCTGGAGGCGGCGAGCGGCGTCCGACGGCTCCTCGAGTCGATCGAACGGACAGCGCCACCCAAGTCGACCATCCGGGTGTCCGCCGCTGACGTGCGCGCCCAACTCGATGGACTGGTCCGGCCCGGATTCGTCGCCGACACCGGGGCGAGCCGGCTCCGCGACCTCGTGCGGTACCTGCGCGCGATGCAGGTCCGCCTCGAGCGGGCCGCCCACAACCCTCGCGAAGCGCAACTGCAAGCCGGGATCGACACGGTCGAGACGGCATACGCGGATCTGTTGGAGTCGCTGCCCACGGTCCGGCGGCGGGCGCGGGAGGTGACCGACATCGGTTGGCAGATCGAGGAGTTGCGGGTGTCCCTCTTTGCGCAGTCGCTCGGGACGGCCGAGAAGGTCTCGGAGAAGAGGGTGGTCACCGCCATCGCGGCCTTGAGACCGTGAGCCCCGAGAGCTCAGAAATCGTGGAATCAGCAGGACCCGCCGGTCGTTGACCCCACCAGATCCTGCGAAACCCTCCACGACCTGAGAGGCTTGACCCGTGCACAACCCGACCCCGATCTTCCGCTACGAGACCGACGGCACCGGCCCGCTCCACCGCCCCGGTGTGCTCGTCGTGCTGCTCGGCGGGTTCATCGACGCCGGCAACATCCAGCGCGTCCTCACCGAACACCTCCTCGCCAGTGGCGAGTCCGAGGTGGTCGCGTCCTTCGACATCGACCAGCTCGTCGACTACCGCAGCCGTCGGCCGGCGATGATCTTCGACAAGAACCGCTGGGACTCCTACGAGGACCCGGCGCTGCTCCTGCACCGCCTGACCGACCGCGACGGCCAGACCTACTACCTCCTGACCGGTCCGGAGCCGGACTTCCAGTGGGAGCGGGTGGTCGACGGACTGCGCGAGATCATCGGGCAGGTCGGCATCACGTTGACGATCTCGACCCACGGCATCCCCATGAACGTCCCGCACACCCGCCCCGTCGGCAGCACGATCCACGCGACGGATCCGCGGCTCATCGGCGAGGCCGAGTCACCCTTCGGTCGGGTCCAGGTGCCCGGCAGCATCTCCGCGCTGCTCGAATACCGCCTCGGCGAGAGCGGGCAGCAGGCGGCAGGCGTCGCGGTGCACGTGCCGCACTACCTCCTGCAGGCTGAGTGGGCCGAGGGGGCGCTCACGGCGCTCAACGCCATCGTGGACATCACCGGTCTGAACCTGCCCAATGACGACCTGGTGACCAAGGCCGGGGCCAACACGCGCGAGATCGCGCGTGAGCTCTCCGAGAACACCGATGCGGCCCAGGTCGTGCAGGCTCTGGAGCAGCAGTACGACGCCTTCGTCGAGGGCAAGACGCGTCCCAGCCTGCTGGCGACCGAGGCCTCGGAGCTGCCGTCGGCCGAGGAGTTGGGCGCGGACTTCGAGGAGTTCCTGCGCAATCACCCCGAGAGCTGAGCACCCACCCATTTGAGAGTGCACGACACGCCGCGCCAAACGCTTCGGCACCGGCAAGTCGTGCACTCTCAGCGGGGCGGTCTCGCCGGGGGAGCAGGCCAGAACTACTTGGCCTCGGACCAGCGCTTGATGATCGAGGTGTCGGCCACGAAGCGCACCGGTGCTCCTCGTGCCCATCGGCGCGCGGCATCGGTCAGGCTCTGATCGACCAGCGCCGCCACCTCCGTCGCCACACCCTCGGGAGCGTGCACGAGCAACTCATCGTGCAGGCACAACACGATCTCGGCACCCAGCGGCGCCACCGCGGCACGCACCGTCGCCGCCCACGCCTTGAAGAGCTCGGCCGCAGCCCCTTGGATCACGGCATTGCGCGCGAAGCGTCCCCGGGCCGCATCGAGCGCCGGATTCGCACCGATCGGCTCGCCGCGCAGGAAGCGCCCGGTCGGAATCAGGCGCCCCCCGAAGGTGCGCAGATCCCCGCCACGCACGCCCACGGCATACGCGTCATCCAAATGGGCCATCGCGACTGGATAGGCCCGCTCCAGGCCTTTGAGGGCCTCGCCTGCCGCCCCTGACCGCTGGCCGTACATCGCGGCGAGCACGGCGATCTTGGCGACAGCTCGCTCGACCCCGAGCCGGGCAGCAACCGGCGCATAGAGGTCGTCGGCGCGCGTCGCCTCGGCGAAGGCCGCATCGCCGGACACCACGGCCAGCACGCGCGGCTCGATCTGGCCGAGGTCCGCGCGCACGAAGAGGTGCCCCGGATGTGCGGCGACCGCGGGGCGCAGGGCGGCGGGGAGGTTGTGCAGGCCGTTCTCGGCAGTCATGCGACCCCCGGCACCGTCGCAGGCGGTCCATCCGCCCCGGAGCCGGTCGTCTGCGCCGACGTGCAGGGCCAGCCAGCGGTGCCCGTAGGTCGTGGCGATGCGTTCGTCCTTGCGCCAGATGAGCAGGGCATCGATGACGGGGTGGGTGTGCCGATGCGTCTCGAGGGTCCACTTCCGGGTGTCGGGAACGTCGACGCCCACGGCGGCCAAGAGTCCCTTGACCTGGGCAGGGTTGCGCAGGTCGGTGGACTCCCGCCCCGGCACATGGCGCAGGACGACGGCATCGCGGATGCGTCGGGCGGCGAGTTCGTCCTCGACCGTCTCGGGACGGGGACCGGCAGCGGCCACGATGAGCTCCTCGGCGATCACCCGGTCGAGGGGGAGGCCGTGCTGGGCCAGCTCGACACAGAGCACCGCGGCCGCCGACTCGGAGTGGATCGTCGCCTCGACGCGTGGGCCCAGGGCTCGCGCCTCCATGAGCTGTCGCTCGGCCACCTCGGCCAGAGCCTCCGCCCACAGGAGGAGGCGCTCGTCGGCGTCGAGCCAGTCGCCGGTCACCGCGTCCGGCCGCAAATGGCCGTCCGGCCGCACGAGTCGGCCGTCGTCGGGCGTGGAACTGGCGAACTCGAAGAGGTCACCCGAGGGTGGGGCCGGGACACCAGCGATGGGTATGCCGTGGCTCGCCGCCCAGGCCACGCCCGGTCCCGCTTCCCAGCCGCCGTGCAGGATGCGATGGGCTTCGGAGATGTCCCAAGAGCGTTGCGGGACAACGCCTTCGGTCACCAGAGTGGGGGCAATCTCGGCCGCAGTCCACCAGGTCCATCGGGGGGTGAGGTCTGCCTCGAGCTCGCGGACCAGACGGACCAAGCCCTCTCGGGAGGTGACCTCAGCTCCGCGAGGTGAGCGGACGGCATACCGGATCGTCGTGCCGTCACGACGGTTGGCGACCACGGCGACGACGGAAGGTGAGGGCGCGGAGGAGCGGCCCGAGTCGCCCGCGAGTCCCGCCATGATCGGCAGCCTATGTGGGCCAACTGGCGGGACGCTCGAGCGCTGTCAGCCGGGCCTGCTCTGGCAGGATGACGACAGCAGGCAACGGCTCGCGACGACTCGCGATGACACGTGACGACGGATGGGTGGACGTGGTGTTCGGACTCGGCAAGAAGGACGACCGGCCGACTGGGACGGCGCTCGAGCAGGCCCAGGCCGGTGGCGAGGACAAGGGGTTCATCGGGTCGAAGGCGCTCGGGATGGTCGAGAAGGTGCTCGACGTCGGCATCGACGGCAAGGGACCCTTCGACTCGGCGCACGAGGTCGCGACGCGCGCACTCAAGAAGCACCCGAAGCCCGATGACGCGGTTGACGCGATCGTGAAGTCGCACCTCAAGTTGGCTGCTGGGAGCGGGTTCGTCACGAGCCTGGGTGGCTTCATCACGCTGCCGGTGGCGCTGCCCGCCAATGTCACGGGGTTCTACGTGCTCGCCACCCGCATGGTCGCTGCGATCGCCAAGGTGCGTGGGCACGATTTGTCGCGGCCCCAGGTGCGATCGGCGGTGCTCCTCACGCTCGTGGGGGCGGATGCCGATGATCTGCTCGCCAAGGCCGGGATGGTCGCGCCGACCGGTCGGCTGACGGCGTTGGCTGCGGAGCGTCTCCCCGGGCCGGCGCTCATGGTGGTCAACAAGGCCGTGGGCTTCCGGTTGCTCGCCAGCACGGGGAAGTCGGTCTTCGGTCGGTTCGGGCGGAATGTGCCGCTCGTCGGGGGCGTGGTGGGGGCCGGGCTCGACGGCTTCCTCATGCACCGGATCGCCGAGAACGCGCGTCGTGAGTTCGACAGTGGATCGGCGCCGCAGGTGACCTCTCGCTGAGAGGAAAGCGCTGCGGGTGATGTCCCGCTGATCGGCCGTGAGGAATCCGAGGGAACCTAATCCGAGGGAACCGGGAATGGCCCGGGGACGTCCATCTGTTGATCTGACTGCTGGACCGCTCATGGTCCGGCAGTGAAGTACGAGCCTCCCGGAGGTCCCCCAATGCCCAGTCCCCGTTGGACGATGTTGACCAAGCTCGCGAACGCCCTGCGCCTCGCGACCCGTGCTGGCGGACCCTCCTTGGGTGAGCGATTGGCCTCGCTGCCCCGCCTCGTGCGGTCGGTCATGCGCGGTGAGTATGCCGGGGCGAACACCGGCCGGATCCTCATGATGGTGGCCGCGCTGGGATGGATCGTCTCCCCGGTGGACCTGTTGCCCGAGGCGCTGCTCGGGGTGTTCGGCCTGGTCGATGACGCCATGGTGGCGTCGTGGCTGGTGACCACCGTCGTCCTCGAGACCGAGAACTACCTGGCTTGGGAGAAGGGCATCGCGGCACCTGGTGCCACGGGAGCCACGGGCGCCCCGGCCAGTGCGAGCGTCCGCAGCAGCGTCGTCGGCTGACCTCAGGGAGAGGCCGGCGAGCTGACTCGGCCGCTCCTCGTGGTTTCGTCTGTTCGGCCCTCTGCCCTCGTGTCCTGTCCACAGGCTCGGGGGCAGAGGTGTGTCGTCCACAGGTTCGAGTTCGCTGATGACGGACGGAAGGCGGGCGGCGACGGTGGGTCCATGAACCCATCACAGAGCCCCCAGCAGCCATCCTCATCTCGCCAGCGACGCGCCGGGAGCGACACGTTGAGCGTGCATTCGGTGGACGAACTCATCGCCTATCTGCCCTATGCCCTCGGCTATCACCCCAGTGACGAGTTGGTCGTCGTCGGCATGCGCGGCAAGCACATGGAGGTGTCGGCACGACTTCCCCTCCATGCCGAGGGCGAGGGGCCTCAAGAGGCGCCCTCGCGCGCCTACACGGCCGCCTGCCGCGGGCTGGCCACGATGCTGGAGGTGATGGAACGCAACGGGATCGATGGGATCCACGTCTTCGCCTTCGAGGATCAACTGGGTGATTCGGACATCATGCAATCGGCCTTGGACGAGGTGCTGGAGCGGTTCGCAATCCGGCTGCGCGACATCCAGATCCTGCGCGCGGGTCGGCGATGGAGTCCCCTCTCGCTCGACGTGCGCGAGCGGGTGGACGGCATCCCGCTGGAGTCGCAGACGCACAGTCCCGCTGTCGTCGCCGGCCTCGTCCGAGGCAGGGCCCCACTGACCGACCGCCAAGCGGTCACAGCTCGGGTACAGGAGGATCCCGCACTGAGCGGCGCAGTGGCCACTGCTGTGGAGAGCGGCGGGCTGCGTGGGCGGCGATCAGATCGTCTCTGGAGTCGCGTCCTGATGCCCCAGAAGGGACCGGATCGCACACGTGGTGCCCTTGCGGGACTCATTCCCGCACAGGTCGCGCGCCTCCTTCACTCGCTCAACGATGTGGCATGGCGCGATGCGCTCATCGCCTGGGCGGGACCGGGTTCGCTTCCGATGGACAAACTCGACCCCTCCGTTCGCAAGCGCTTGCGGACCCACCTGCCTGCCCCACCGGAGGACCCGTGGGCAGTTCTCGAGCGGCTCATGGAGATCGCTCGGCATGCTCCGCGGGCGCATCCGGAACTGGTCGCGCCGATCTGTTCGGTCGTCGGTTGTGTGGCGTGGCAGTTGGGGCAGGGGAGCACCGCGCGCGATGCCCACGAGCGCGCACTCGAAGCCGTCCCTGAGCACCGCCTGTCGTTGTTGGGCCTGCGACTGGTCCTCTTCGGGGTGCGACCGGATGTCCCGCGTCCCGGACAGGCACTGGGCGCGGTGGACGGGACGGCCGTATGATTCACGTCAAGGTCATGAGTTCCAGCAACAAGCCCCGGCTTGCTGGACGGCAACCCTCCTCGCGGTGGGGTGCCCCGGGTGATGACCGGGCCGTCCGACACCCCGCGGACGGCAAGCGCGATTCCGCAGGAGAGTTCTCATGTCGGCCCAACCACTTTCACCCGCGGCGGTCACTCGCCCCGGCGGAGTGCACGGCGACCGTCAGTACGTCCGGATCGGTGACCTCGACCTCGAATGTGGCGGACACCTCCCCGACGTCGTCGTCGCCTTCGAGTCCTGGGGCCGCCTCAACCCTGCTGCTGACAACGCGATCCTCGTCGAACACGCCCTGACCGGGGACAGTCATGTCATCGGCGACGCCGGGCCGGGACACCCGACTGCTGGTTGGTGGCAAGGCCTGATCGGTCCGGGCGCGCCCTTGGACACCGATCGGTTCTTCGTCGTGGCCGCCAACGTTCTGGGTGGGTGTCAGGGCACGACGGGGCCCTCGACCCCGGCAACGGATGGCCGGCCGTGGGGCTCGCGCTTCCCGTTCGTCACGATTCGCGATCAAGTGCTCGCGGAGGCGCGACTGGCCGACCTCCTCGGAGTCTCGACATGGCGCGCGGTCCTGGGTGGCTCCATGGGCGGTATGCGGGCCCTCGAATGGGCGGTCACGTTGCCTGATCGGGTGCGCACGGCGGTGGTGCTCGCGTCGACCGCCGCCTCGACGGCCGACCAGATCGCGTGGTCACAGGCCCAGTTGATCGCCATTCGACAGGATCCTGATTTCAAGGGTGGGGACTACTACGAGGGCGAGGGCCCCACCGCGGGGCTCGGGCTTGCGCGGCGGATCGCACACCTCACCTATCGGAGTGAGGCCGAGGTGAGCTCCCGCTTCGGTCGGTCGGTCCAGGGCAACGAGAACCCGCTGGGTGGACAGGGCCGTTATGCCGTGGAGAGCTACCTCGACCACCACGCCCAGAAACTCGTCGACCGCTTCGATGCCAACAGCTATCTCGTGCTCACCGAAGCCATGAACTCGCACGACGTGGGACGTGGTCGAGGGGGAGTGGCCGATGCGCTCGCGCGGGTGAGCGCCGAGTTGGTCGTTGCCGGCGTCGACTCGGATCGCTGCTATCCGCCTCATCTGTCCCGTGATCTGGCTGATGCCGTGCCGGGCGCCCGGCACGTCCTGCTGGCCTCGGACCATGGCCATGACGGCTTCCTCGTCGAGATCGAGCAGGTCGGCGCACTCCTCACCGATGTCCTGAGTTGACGTCCCCGGGGCGCCGATCCGGTAGCGTGCTCAGCGGAGGCCGTTGGCGTCCGACACCATGGTCTTGGTGTCCATCGGCAAGGAGGTACAAGTGACGATCGTCGTGGGATTCGTGCCGACCAAGGAGGGACGGGCCGCGCTGACCCGAGCCGTCGAGGAGGCGAAGTTGCGCCGAGCCCCGCTCGTCGTCATCAACTCCAGTCGCGGCGGCCGTGACTTCGATGGTGAGCAGAGCGCGAAGTCCGAAGAGGAGCTCGAGCGCCTCGAGCAGGAGCTCAAGGCGGATGGTGTCGAGATCGAGGTGCGCCAGCTCGTCCGTGGCAAGGAGCCCGCAGAGGACCTGATCGCCATCGCCGACGAGGCCCACGCTGACCTCATCGTCATCGGCCTGCGTCGCCGCACTCCCGTGGGCAAGTTGATCCTGGGCTCGAACGCCCAGCGCATCCTGCTCGACGCGCCCTGCGCGGTGCTCGCGGTCAAGGGCTGATCGATCGGTCTCAGCACCCTCGAGACCACCCCAAATCGCCTCTGGAGAGGGCCCGTGCGCGCGGTCCACTCCAGAGGCGATTTATAATTGTCACGAACCACTTCGCCGCGAGCAGACCAACGGTTGGTCGTTGGCTCGGACGGAGGCCTCGATCACCCCCTCAACGCCCAGCGACGTGTCCCTTCGGCATGCTCGCGGCGGTGACTGCGACGAAAGGTCCTCGGTGCCACACGTGACCACGGACAGTGCCCTTCCCTCCGAGTTCAGCCACAAAGCACTTCAAGCAATCCTCAAGCGCGGCCGGACCACCGGCACGGTGTCGGGTGAGGACGTTGCCGTCGCGATTCGTGAGGCGGGCGTAACTCCCGCGCGAGCGCGTGGCGTCATGACAGCGCTGGCCGACCACGGCATCAGCGTCGCGGTCTCTGCAGCCACCGAGGGCGCAGTGGCCGCGGCACGAGGGACGACCACAGCCAAGTCCGGCGCAACCGCGGCCAGCAAGACTGCAGCGAAGAAGGCCGCCGCCGCGAAGGCAGCGCCGGCCAAGACGACCGCGGCCCCGTCGGCGGCCAAGAAGGTCGCACCAGCCAAGGCCGCTGCCGCCAAGGCCGCGACGGCGAAGACGGCCGCCGTGAGCAAGGCGACTGCCACGAAGGCGACGGCGACCAAGGCGGAGGCGACCAAGACGGAGGCGACCAAGACCACCGCGGCCGCCGCCAAGAAGACCGCG
>ENA-UOWE01003766-UOWE01003766.1-activated-sludge-metagenome-genome-assembly--contig:-NODE-3766-length-15234-cov-5.614994_pt1 | contig 15234 bp, 10 predicted proteins | sample MGYA00249841_ERZ761562 | MGnify/ENA primary metagenome ERZ761562 (study PRJEB28883, sample SAMN05720200) | activated sludge metagenome | isolation source: Anaerobic digester | place: Japan... | reverse complement strand
GGGCGTGATTGGCACGTGCAAATGGGGCCCACGGCTATCGTGCCGTACTCTCGGCACCGAGAATGGCACTGAACGGCACAGTCATCCGAACAGGCACGATTGCTGTCCTCCTCTGTTCGGTGATTCTTTGTGTTTTCACGTATCTCGCGGTGCTCGCCGACCCGTCCATACCTCTCCTGTTTGCGTGGCGCAAGTTACGCCTGTTTCCCTGGTTGGCGGATCTGCGGCTGAACCCGGTGGGAACATTCGTGCAGACGACGGGGAAGGCAATTGCAGGGCTTGTTCTGCTGTATTCTACCGGCGCGCAGGTAAAAACCCTTTTCCGCCACGCGAAAGGCGACGTTTCGTTTTCGGCGCATGAAGCGTGGCATTCCGGTCGAGCGAACAGCCACGCGCTCGTGACTGCAATCGCGCTTCTCATACTGGTTGCCACCGGAACACTGCTGAGCGCTCTGGCTCTTGGACTGCCGGGGAGAATACCCGTGGCGGGGGAGATTTTCGCGGGTTTCGGGTTTCTGCTGGCGTTGCCTCTCGTATTCCTCCTGCTGGTCTGCCTGGCGCTTATTGCTGGCACCCTCACCGTCGGCGTCGCGATCGCCAATACGCTGGATGATGACTGGCTGGGAACGCTGGTTAACGTGGGCGCGTTGCTGTGGTCACAATGGTGGCGGTTCCTCGTATACGAGGGAATCGTTTTCTGTATCACCATCGCCTCGTGGCTTGCCGCTACGGGCCTCCTGTTCACCTGCACAGGACTGGCGATAGTCTTGGTCGGATTGACAACCCAGGGCAGACTCGCGGCAGTGGCGTACGTCGCGTCACAATTTGTTCCAGGGCTGGATTGGGTGCTTTCGCGAGTCGTCCCGCAGTTCGACGTCTGGAGCATCGTTGTCGGCCCCGGTGTCGCCGTCGGGGGAGCATTCGTCTCCTTCGGAATCCTTTTCCTTCTGGCAGTCGTAACGGGGTACGCCGCCGGCGTATGGAGCGCGGGACAGATGGCAACGTATGCTGAACTGCGCCGTCATCAGTATTCGCAGGATATTTACGAGAAAGAGGACATGATCGACAGAGTGGCGGCCCTTGCGCCAACGCTTAAGTCCGGCAGACACGAGGCAGGGGTTATTGCTCCTTCCGGGGAACGAAAAGACGCCGGCGATCAGAAGCCGCCGGCGTCTTGATGTTCCCCAGGGAACGACGTGTTTCAGCGGGCCACTTTCGTGTAGGTAGGATGGAAGAACACGGAGACTTCCTCTCCGCCGACCGTAACCATCCCTTGAACCATGAAGTAGTCGCCGAAATTCTCCATCATAACGTCTACTCCGACTTTCCCTTTGAAAAAACCGGCCACGGCGATATCCCCAGTGATGTTGCCAGTTTCACCGTGCTCGGTTGTCGTCATGTCGTTGGTCAACTTTCCGCCAATGAACAGCTCACCATCGTTTGAGAAGTCGGTTATCTCCAGCTCCTCGGTATAGCCGTTGGCAGTCGGCGTGGTTTTCACAACGATTTTGCCGCTCGCGCTCCCGTTGATCGTACGCGTCTCGCTGGCGGCCGCGGACGGCTTGCTGAGAGGCTCTTCCATTGCGCCTTTGATCGTCCCGAAGACCATGTTGAAGACGGTCTGCGCATTCTCCACCGTAACGGGCGTATTTGGACCCGCGTGGTCTTTAACCGTTCCTGCTTCGTCTTCGTTACTCAGGATACAACCCGACATCATCGCGGCACCCAGCACACCCAATGACAAAAAGGCCGTTCGAATTGTCTTCTGCAACGCCATTCAACTCGCTCCTTTGTAGGATTCATAAGCGTGAGGGGCAAAGCCCCTCCTGTCGATACAAAGGTACGTGGTCGGCGTTGGCTATGCTGTGATGCAGCGTACAGAGGCAAGACCTGGATCCGCGTGATGCATTCCCGCGCTTCATGAAGACGGGTCGACGATTGTCCCCATGAAAAGGATCGTCCCCGATTTGTTCTCGCGGATCACGAGGAAAAACGGGCGATTGACGACCATGTTGAACGTGACGGGAACGGACGTTACACCGAATCCGACGGAGGTAGCGGCCGCAGCTTCAGAACCTTCCTCGTCCACTTTGAGGTAGGTTTTGTGTTTGACTTCGTTGATGAACACGTTCCGGGAAGGGCTGACGGACAGCATGGCACTGAAATCCGCTCCGTAAGGATCAAACGCGACGCCCATTCCCATTGCCGAGAGAACGGAATTGAGCGTCTCCTCATACCGTGCCTCGAACCGAGGCAGGGAAATCGTCCCCTCCATGGTATCGAATGCGGCGACCCAGGTCGTCCAGTTGGAAACCGTGAGAGCTCTGTTCAAAGCTGCGAGGCCTACGTCTTCTTTTGGAAGCAGCACGTACATGCTGAAGCGTTTGTTTCCGTACGGCAATGCGACTCCCTGGAACAGATCGTTCTGGAGGTAGGCATACCTTCCATGCCGCGTCATCATGGGAACGTTCTTTGCGGAACCGGAACTCAGGGTGAACGGCCGCATCCGCGTTTCCGCAACGTCGAATTTGTTCGTCCATTCACCTTTGAAATAGATGGCGTTGATCAGGTACATAATGGCGAAATCCGGTATCTCGTCCAGGATACTCGGAATCTTCCCGAACGTGTTCCTCTCCACCCACCCGTTGATCGTGGCAAGGGCCGAAGGTCTGGCAAAATCGAGGGTGGCAACCTCTGCTCCGAAATAGCGGCGATTGCGGTCAAGGAAACTCTCGTAGAAACCGTAGCCCTGGTTCGCCCAGACAGAATTGGCAATTGCGAGTTTCGCAGTTTCGTCCGCGTACACGAGGTTTGAGAGGAGCACGAGGTTCGCCTGGTTGGCTTCCTCCAATGTCATTTCCCCCAGCCCCAGGGTCCGCGCCATTGCCTCCTTCGTGTTTCCTGCCGCGCCGTTATAGGCCATTGCGAGAGCGAGACTGATGCTCGCAGGCGATATGAAGAGGTTTTCTGCGGGGGGTGTCTCTACCAGACGCTGGTAGATCCCGAACGCGAAGCGCATGTTGGCGTCGACAAGTGCGGGCGGAACAGCTTCTTTGGCAAGCCTGGGGTCTGCCGCGCCTGTCGCTCCACCCGGATCTCCGCTCCGAGTGATCTCGTCACATCCGGCGAGGAGGAGAACTCCCAGCACAAAAACACCCGACAGGACGGAGTTGCGCGATGGCATGGTAGTTCTCCCGCGTTGCGTTCGTTCCGGGTCAATGAGCGACCAACCAGTTCTCGCCCACACCTATATCCACGCGTACTGGCACACGAAGTTCCAGAGCACCCGACATTTCCGCACGAACGAGATCTTTGAGCGCGTCGCACTCGTCGGGCGGGACCTCAAACAGCAGTTCGTCGTGCACCTGAAGAAGCATGCGCGCCCGGAGCTTCTCGGCGGCGATCCTTTCATGAATGCGAATCATCGCCAGCTTGATCATGTCGGCAGCGGTTCCCTGGATGGGGGTATTGATGGCGGTTCGTTCGGCGAACCGCCTCCGGTTAACGTCCTGGTGGTCAATATCGGGGACGAACCGCCTGCGCCCGAGCATTGTTGAGACGAACCCGTCTTTTCTCGCTCGCTCGATGGTCACTTCCCCGTACTTTTTGACGCCGGGATATGTCTTGAAGTAATTCTCGATAAACAGCGCGGCTTCACGCTGAGGAATCCCAAGCTGCTGTGACAGGCCAAACGGGGTCTGCCCGTAGATTACTCCGAAGTTGATCGTTTTCGCCTGTGCGCGCAATTCGCGGTTCACCTGAGCCGGTGGCACCCCGAATACGAGGGAAGCCGTGAGCGTGTGGATGTCTTCGTCATTCTGGAACGCCTTGATCAGTGTGGTGTCTTCGGAGAGATGCGCCATGATCCGCAATTCGATCTGCGAGTAATCGGCGGAGAGCATCAGCCATCCCTTTTCGGGTACGAATGCTCGCCTCACCTGTCCTCCGAGTTCGGTTCTTACCGGGATGTTCTGCAGGTTGGGGTCGGTAGAAGACAGTCGACCGGTCGCCGTCACCGTCTGGTTGAACGACGTGTGTATCCGTCCCGTCTTTTTGTTGACAAGCTTTGGTAGAGCATCAACATACGTGGAAAGGAGCTTGGCAAGCGACCGGTACTGGAGGACGAGCTTGGGCAACGGGTGGAGCGGTGCCAGCGCTTCGAGAACATCCACATCAGTCGAGTAGCCGGTTTTCGTCTTCCTCCGTGCGGGAAGTCCGATCACGTCAAAAAGGATATGCGCAAGTTGCTGAGTAGAATTGATGTTGAACTTCTCGCCCGCCGCGTCGTAAACCTGCTCCTCCAGCTCATGCAATTGTTGAGAAATCTCCCGCGAGAGGTCGCGCAACGCTTCTGCGTCCACGCGTATGCCCGTTTCTTCCATCTGGAGAAGGACAGGCACAAGCGGCATTTCCAGGGTGCGGAAAAGCTCGTCAAGGCCGTTTGTTTTCAGGCGCTCCTCAAAAAGCCTGCCCAGACGATAGGTGATTACTGCATCTTCACCGGAGTACTCCGTCGCCTTATCAACAGGTGTAAGGTCGAAGGTGATCTCGTCCTTTCCCTTCCCGATCAGGTCTGTGATGGGAATCATCCGGTGCCCGAGATGCTCTTCCGCCATTGCATCGAGGCCATGCCGTGCGGACGGGTCCAGTATGTAGGACGCGATCATCGTATCGAACAACGGGGCGTCGACTGAAAAACCGGCGCGGTTCAGAATGGCGAGATCGAATTTGGTATTCTGCCCGATCTTGAGGAGCATTGTATCGGCGAACAACGGCTGCAGATGCTCCTTCACCGTCGTCAGCGGAAGATTGACCGGTGATTCGGCGGACCGCGTGAAGGCCAGGCCGTCCGGTTCTCTGTTTCGGTGGCCAATGGGCAGGTAGTACCCGGTCAGCCCGTCGCAGGCAAGCGAAATGCCGACCAGACTGGCGGACCGAGGATCAGTAGATGTTGTCTCGGTGTCGAAGGAGAAGGCTCCGGCCGCCCGTATTTGCTCGCAAAGGCCCGGAAGCATGTCCGCCGTCACGGTTCGGAATTCGAGGGGGAGCTTATTCGCAGGACCGGGAGCCTGAACACCGAGCTGTTCGATCAACTGATTGAATTCCAGTTCGCGAAACACCGGTACGACGCGAGCCGGATCGGGTGCTACCCATGTGAATGCCTCCAGGTCGAGAGTGACTGGAGCATCGACCGCTATGGTGGCAAGCTCTTTGGAAAGGCGCGCCTGCAACGCGAAGTCCATCAGATTCTGGCGTACCATGGGTTTTTGAATTTCCGGCGCGGCTTCAAGCACCGCATCCAGCGACCCGTATTTTTTGAGCAATTCGACCGCGGTTTTCTCCCCTACCTTGGGAACGCCGGGAATGTTATCAGATGAATCGCCCATCAGACCGAGTAGATCGCGAATTTGTTCCGGGGAGACACCCCATCTTGCCACGACCTCCTCGGGCCCGATCCGCTCCCATTCGTTTTTCGTTTTCCCTGGCGCAAGTATCCTGACACGGTCGTTCACAAGCTGCATCAGATCTTTGTCACCGGTAACAATCGTCACGTCCAGCCCGGCGTTTTGCCCCTGAACTGCAAGCGTTCCGATGAGATCGTCCGCTTCGAATCCGTCCAGACGTACAATCGGCACTCCGAACGCTTCGACGATCTGGTCGATTCTGGGAAGCTGGGCGACAAGTTCTTCGGGCATCCGTTCGCGAGTCGCTTTGTACGCGGGGAAACGTTCATGCCGGAACGTAGGCTGAGCGGAATCGAAAACTACCGCGAGATAGTCAGGGGCCTCCTCGCGGACGATTTTCAGAAGAGCGGACACGAATCCGAACGGGGCGCTGGTGTTCTCGCCCTTCGAGTTGATGAGTGGATTGCGGATGAACGCAAAATAGGCACGGTATACGAGTGCCGTTCCGTCGAGGAGATACAGGCGCTTCGCGTCACTCACCGCACACCCCTTCCGCCAGGCGTTCTTCCGCACACGTTGTCAACCGCTCCATTCGCAGGATCATCGCGAACTGAACTGGCGAGTCAGTTCGCCAAATCGCCTCACGCGAGCGACCGGGGTGTCGGGAGTCACCGGACTCCCGAGCGACATCACGAATCTGCCGGTACGATTGCCTATTTCCAGCAGCCGCTCGATTTCGCGTGCAAGGAGCGCGTCCGATCCATTCTCCAACACGTCGACAGCGTCGAGATTGCCAAAAAGACATACAGAGTCGCCGACAACCCTGGAAATCGTGTCCAGATCGACGCAGAACCCCTTCTTGCTCTCCTCGAAGGAAAGACACATTGGAGAGACGGACACAAGGTCTTCCAACCGGTCGCTGACGTCGCCACATACGTAGAACACGGTGATCATGCCGTTCTCTCTGGCGACGTCCACCAACGGACGGCTGTAAGGGGTAACGAATTCGCGAAAAGCGGAAAGAGAGATAGAATCGCGTCCAACAAGGCACAACTCAACCCATACAAAATCTACGCCGATTGCGGCGAAGGCCTTGATTTCCTCGATGGCCTTCTCACACATCCGCTCGGAGAGAGCGTGCACCAATGCAGGGTTCTCGACCATGTTGGTCATCATGTTCTCGAACCCGAAGCAGGTATACGTCCACGAGGGATGGTTCACTGCGGCGTAGACTGCGTGGGAAGCGCCAACGGATTCGACCACCGCACGTGCGCCATCGAGAAAACCCGCGTCGAGGATTTCGCGTGCGGATCTCACTTGCACCACCCGTTCGATGTCCTCCAGGTTGGTGACTGATGGACAGTTCACGGAGTAGTGGTCGCCGCTTCGAGGCCAGTGCCGTAATTCCGTTTCTTCTCCCGTTACCGTGTTTGTGAGGTAGGGCACGCCGTCACGAACAGATGCTGCATGGGTTTCCCTGAACTGCCGTGAAGCTCCGATACCAACACCTGTCCAATCCATACCCGTCGATTCGAGGAAGTCGCGTTCCACCTGAACTGACGACGAGATATTGCCGTCGCTTGTCTTCCACCAGGGTTCTGTGGTTACCTCCTCCCAGTGATCGCGCAGGAAGATGGCATGATACGGGATGACTACCGGTGCGCAATCCACAGCAGAGCCTGTACAGGCAGCTCGGAGCCGTTCTCTCGGTGTCACGTTCGATACCTCTCAGCGTTCGCAGAACTGCGGCTGTCCATCGCGCTCCCACTCCAACTTCCAGAGTCCGTTTGAATCGTGTTCTGTGATGTAGATGGTCCGGCTGCCCCTTCCACCGAAGTGCAGGTTCGAAGGTGCCTTGAACGGAAGCATGATGCGCTCGATGAGCTCACCCGCGGGGTTGAACACGTCCAAGGAACCGCCGCCCCAGTACGCCGCGAGCAAATTACCGGCTGAATCGAAATCCAGACCATCGGGACCAAGACCGCCTTCAACATCGACGAGTTGAGCCCACTTCCGCTTGTTTGCAACCTTTCCAGGGGCAAGGATATCGTACGCCCACAGCCACCTCGTAAGAGTTTCGGCCACGATCAGGATGCGGTCGTCCGCGTTGACGGCAATACCGTTACAGAATTGAAAGCCGCCGTCCAGAAGAACGAGTTCTCCGTTGTTCTTCCTGCAAAAGACCTCTCCGTTCGGGGCATCTTTGCCACTCCCCGCCGGAGCCGTGACATACAGGTTGCCCCTGGAATCAAACGCGCAATCGTTGCAGCCTCGCATCGGTTTGCCGTCGAACTCCGGCGTTTCCACACGTACGATACCCTCGGGGGATATTGAAAGGATGCCGCGTTTCATGTCCGCAAGCCAGAGTCTGTTGCTCCTGTCGCACTGCAGACCTGCGGGAATGCCCCCTGTCTCCGCAAATATCGAAGTCTCGCCAGATTCATTCACGCGGAAGACCTGGCCGAGGTTGGGCGCCACCATGAAGAACTCACCGCGCATGTTGACACAAGGGCCCTCGGCACCGGGAATGTCTTTGGCTATCATTTTGCAGGGGTACGTGCTGGTTTTGATCATCGCGCGCTCCTTTTGGAATGGCGTCAGAGGCGGGTTTCAACCTACGAAGGTACCGGCGGGAGACAACCTGCGCAACCACGTGGAAGCTCACACATGATCCTCCAAAATGACCTTATCCGGGTGGAACTTGGCGACGAAACCGGGGGATTCCGGTCCCTGAAGGACTTGCGTCTGGACCGGGAATGGGTGTGCGCGCCGGATCGGAGCCTCCTTTTCCGGTTAATGGTGCCGGATGGTGAACGTGAATGCGAACACGTAGATAGTGACGTGCCGGCGGTTGTCCCCGGAGGGTCGAGCTGCGTTCTGACGTTCGCCCGGAACGGGATCAGCATGCAGGCGTTTCTGGAACTGGACGGAGACGCTCTCGTCTGCCGCCTGCAGATCGTCAACGATGGACCCGCACCGGTTGAAGAGATCATGTTCCCGTATGTGAGAGGTCTTGCGCCCGTTGAAAAGGCGTGCATTACGTGGCCTCATTTCCATTTCCGCAGAATTGACGACGTATTCGGTAGAGGGCTCGGCGGCGACCACCACTCGTGGAACGAGATGGCCCAGAAATACGTGGGGCGGTATCCGCACTGGCTGACCACGGCATGGTGCGACTATGGCAACGACAGCTCCGGAATAGCCCTGGAAGGGCGGCACAAAGATTTCTCGATAATGGATTTCTGCCTGCACAAAGTGGTCGAGAAGCATTTCGATCCCGTTCGGCGCTCTCTCGATCTGTACACTGTGCACCCGCACCGGGTAGCACCCGGAGAGACCTTCACGACGCCTCCCGTACGGATCCGCCTGCATGAAGGAGACTGGCACACCGTCGCGGATGAACACCGGGGCTGGCTGGACACATGGATAGGAAAGCCCGAAAGGCCCGCGCAATTTGCCGAGTCCATTGGATGGCATTTCTACTTCATGAAACATCAGGACGGACTCGAGGTGAACTCCTACGCTGACCTTCCGCGCATGGCGAAGTCCGCTCTGGCAGCTGGATGCAGGTATCTGATGGTCTTCGGGTGGCAGACAGGAGGACACGATAACAACTACATGTACCGTTACGTCCCAAACGACTCCTGGGGCGGCGAAGCGGCATTGAAAGCCGCTCTTGAGGAATGCCGGCAGCTTGGAGTACAGGTGATTCCGTTCTTCAACGGCACACTGGCAAACACGCAGATGCCGGAACACAGGGAATACGGATATCGCTGGGAAGCCATAACACGCGCTGGTCACCCGTATTACGCCGGGGACTGGGCACGCAACAATTTTGACGCTCCATCCCGCAACCGATCCATGTTACACCACGAGGTCTGCTTCTGCGAGGAATATCGTCCACATTTTCTCGACGCCGTCACGCGTATCGTCAAGGACTACGGGTTTGGCAACACGCAACTGGATCAGATTGCGGAGAAGATGTTCGTGTGCTACAACCCTTCCCACGGGCATGGAGCACCTGACAGGGCATTTGTGGACGGTCTCGCTGCGCTCCTTCCGGGAGTGCGGAAAATCGTGCGAGATGCGAATCCCGATGGAGTGATTGTCGGCGAGGGTTTCAACGATTTTGTGAACCAATGGTGTGACAGTTCGTGGACGTGGCGCGGGCTGTTCGACTTCCCGGAAGCCGTTCTGTTCTCCCTCCCCTGGTTGTTCGCCAGTTGCGAGATAGATGCCCTTGAATACGGGGATGCGAACAGAGCTTTCGCGTACAAATTACAACTCGACATGAAGATTGACGGGGGCGATGGAAATATCAGCGACTATCCGGAATTTTGCTCCTTCATCAAGAGCCATGCCGAATTGCGTAGCCGAGTCGCGCCGTATTACGTGTACGCAGACTTCCGGGATGAGGAAAATCTGGCCGTGCGCAAACCGTCCGGCGTCTTTGCAAAAACGTACCTCAACCGGAATGAAGGGAAAGTCGGCGTCGTAATAGCCGAAACGGCCGGCAAGCCTGCCGACGTTGAGTTTGCCCATACCTGGCCAACCGACGAACGGGCTGCGCGAGTGTGGTCGTCCCAGGGCGAGATGTCTCAAATCACTGTTGAAGGCGTCGTCAGAATGGAGCTTCGTCCATTCGAGGTACTTGTCGTGTGCCTCGATGGCGTGCGTACGCACCATCTCCCCAATGTTAGGAAGGATCTATCCTGAGATGGTTGTAGTGGCCTTTCAGGGCGAGCTGGGCGCGTTCAGCGAGGCCGCCGCCCGCGCGTACTTCGGAAACGGGATCCAGTTGTCTCCCTCCGCAACCTTCCGGGACGTCTTTCTCAAAGTCAGCACCGGTGAGGCCGATAGAGGGGTGATTCCCATAGAGAACTCGCTTGCGGGCAGTGTTCACGAAAACTACGATCTCCTTCTCGAGCATAGCCTGCACATTGTGGGTGAGGTCAAGTTGCGGATTGTGCACCATCTTGTCGCAAACAAAGGAGTTGCCCTTCCGGATGTGCGACGTGTGTTCTCTCATCCGCAGGCGCTTGCTCAGTGCCAGGAATTCCTCCGAGGCCTGCCCGGAGTTACGCCGGTTCCTGTGTACGACACTGCGGGAGCGGCAAAGGAGCTGAAGGCTTCTGGTATGCGTGATGCTGCCGCGATATCAAGCGCGCAGGCTGCCATGGATTACGAACTGGAGATTCTCGCCTCGGGCATCGAAAGCAACCACCAGAACTTTACCCGGTTCCTGATCGTGGCTCTCCAGCCGGATGCAGACAGGGACAGGCCCGGCAACAAGAAGGTCTCGGTCGCATTCGCACTCCATCATGCGCCGGGGACCCTGTTCAAGAGCATTGGTGTGTTCGCATTGCGGGATATCGACCTCCTGAAAATTGAGTCCCGGCCAATCCCCGGAACCCCATGGCAGTATCTTTTTTATCTCGATTTTGCAGGCGACGTGGAGGAACCCCGCGTGGGCAAGGCTCTGGACCATCTGGGCGAGCTCACCTCGTTCCTTCGCGTGCTTGGTTGTTACCCTATCGGGGACACCATAGACAGTGCAACGCCGTTTGCCAGAGACCGAGCCGGACAGGACTCAGAACGATGACATGGCTTGAACGTGTCGGGGCTTTCCTGGCCCACCGGCGCGTACAGAGTATGGCCGCCGAGCCCGTGGAAATCCGTGAAGCACTTCGCGCGGGAGGCAAGACTCTTGTCTTCTTGCCGCAGGAACCGGAGCTTCTGGACTCTGGCGTTTCTATCTGCGTCACGCTCGCCGGCTGGTTCGGTCCACTCGCGTTGTGTTGCGTTTCCCGTGACGACAAACTACCGGATCTTTCGAACTCCGGTTATCCGGCGGTTCTGTTCCCGTGGGCGATCAGCAGGATGGGCCTGCCCACACGCAACGTACGGGAAAAGGTGAAGGTGCTCGCGCCCACCATCGCGGTCGACCTTCATCCTCAGTTCAACCTGCCGACAGCCTACCTCGCAACCGAAAGCGGAGCTTCTTTGAGAATCGGTTTTGGCGACGCTCCGTCCGGCTATTTCAACCTCCGATATGCGTGTCCCTCATTCGACCCGGCCAATTCCGCTCTGCATTACGGGCGATTCCTGCGCACCATCGAAAACCTTCGTGCTGACACCTTCGAAGAGCCCCCCAGATGAGCATTCTGGAGTCGTTCGTCGCGCTGGATTTTGAGACGACAGGCATCGATCCTTTTTCCTCCGAAATCATCGAAGTAGCCGCAGTGCGCGTACAGAGCGGGCAGATTGTAGACTCGTTCCAGACTCTGGTTCAGCCGCACAAAATGCCGTCTGTATCCATCCAACGCCTCACCGGAATCACCGCGGATGAGTTGCAGGGCCAACCGTCACTCGAGGGAGTGATGGGCAGGCTGCGGCGGTTTGTCGGCGCAACGCCTCTCATCTCTCACAACGCGGATTTCGAGGTAAGCCGTCTGCGGATGAGCATCCCGGCGGCAGAATTGCCGACGGTTTTCGACACTGTGGAGCTGGCGAGAATTGCTCTGCCGCGATTGCCCAACCATCGTCTCGAAACCCTCGTTGACGCCTTTTCCATCGAGAATCCGGAACAGCACCGTGCGCTTGGTGACGCACAGACACTCGTGGAGGTGTTCAGGGCCCTCGTGAACACCATGAGGTCCTTTTCCCCCGCGCGACTCGACACCCTGGCAAAACTGGCCCGGAGCCTTCCTCGCCCGGAACCTCCGTTCGGAGCGATCGCGGATCTGCTTCTGGATATACAGGCCGCGGCGGCGCGCTCCGCATTCGACCAGGTCTCCGCGCCGCCTCTCCAGGTCGGGGCTTTGACGAGCCTTCCCAATACGTTCGGGGCGTTCGATGACAACAGGCTGGAACCGGCTACCAGCCTTGAAGACATTGACGCAGAATCAATTGCGGAGACACTCGGGGCTCACGGTGACTTTGCGCGGGCGATGCCCACGTATGAGGTGAGACGGTCGCAGATAGACATGGCGCGAGCCGTCACTGAGATACTGAACGAGGGCGGTACGCTTCTCTGTGAGGCAGGTACCGGTACGGGGAAATCACTCGCGTACCTCGTCCCCTCTGTAACGTGGGCCCTGAAAAACAGTCACCGAGTCGTAATCAGCACGCACACGAAGAATCTGCAAGAGCAGTTGTTCTACAAGGATTTGCCGCTCGTTGCAGGAACCCTCGACGTTCCCGTGCGCTCAGTGGTGTTGAAGGGCAAGAACAATTACGTATGCCTTCATCAGTGGCATGAGGAAATCGGCCTGCCGCCCGCCGAGGCGGTGGATGCCAGCCGGGCGCTGCTGCTTCCGCTGGTTTGCTGGATAGATGAGACAGAGTCGGGAGATTTAGAGGAAAACGGCGCCTTTCAGACACTGCTGAGGTATGTTCCCGGCGCGTACTCTCTTGCCGTCCGCCTTTCGAGCGAAGGCAAACCGTGTGGTCGAAGAACGTGCAGGTACTATGACCGCTGCTTCGTGACACGTGTGCGCCGCGCAGCTCAGCAGGCTCACATCATCGTGGTCAATCACTCACTTCTTTTCAGCGACCTCGCCGCCGATCATGGGGTTATCGGCGAGTATGAGAACCTTGTCGTCGACGAAGCGCACACGTTTGAGGAGACTGCAACCGACTACCTGGGGATCGAGTTTTCTCTTCCGCTTGTGAGATCCGTTCTCGATGAAATAATCACTCCGCATGCGCGGAGCCTTCTGACGCGGATACGAGGCAATCTTCGCAGGAGCAAGATTGAAGACTCAACAAGGAAGTCGTTCGAGGTTCAGCTCGGGGCGACGGGCCAAGCCGCGGAACTTGCAGGTGAAAAAGCGGAGGCGTTCTTTCGTGCGGCAAAGAATGAGCTCGGAGCGCCTCACCCTTCGTCTATTTACTCGTCCAAAATGCGATACTCCTCGGAGGTGAACGTCTTCAATGAGATACGGGAGCATCGTGACGATCTTTCTTTCGCGTTGAAAACGTTGCACGATGGGTTGCAAACCCTCGCCTTGTGGCTGAGGGACCTGTCTTCGGGAGGCGTTCCCGAACAAGATGAGCTGCTCGCCGACACGGAACTGCGGCAAGCAGACGTCGCTCGTCTGACGGCCGCGATGGACCTGATCACCCGTGCCGGAGACGAGGGCATGGTGTACTGGTCCGAGATGCCACCACACGGCGACGAAACCAGACTCAAGTTCATCGCAGCACCTCTGGACGTTGGTGCGACGCTGCGGAGGGATTTCTACCCGAGTCTTCGGTCGCTCGTGATGACCTCGGCAACACTTTCGGTCGCGGAGAAGTTCAACTACTTCCGACAAAGGCTCGGCCTGGAAGATGATTCTGTGCGAACGATGGCGGTGAAATCACCGTTTGATTTCGAGAACCAGGTACACATCGCCCTTCCCGGGTGGTTTCCAGAGCCCCGGGATTCTGCTTTCGAACCGGAAGTCATTTCTCTGCTGCGAGTCTTGATTCCCAGAATCCATCGCGGCACGCTGGTGCTGTTCACTTCCCACGGGATGTTGGAAAACGCGTACAACGCCCTGAAACAACCGTTTGAGGAACAGGGCATCCTGCTTCTAGGCCAACGGTTCGATGGTTCACGATCCAGCATCACAAATCGGTTCCGTCAGGATCGGCAAAGCGTTCTTTTCGGCACAGAAAGCTTCTGGCAGGGTATCGACGTACCGGGAGAAGCGCTGGAGCTCCTGATCATTGTGAAGCTCCCGTTTTCGGTGCCTGGCGAGCCCTTGGAAACCGCGCAGAGTGAGGCTCTGGCCGCTGCCGGCAAAAACCCGTTTCTTCATCTGGCCGTTCCGAAAGCTGCGATCAGATTCCGGCAGGGCTTCGGACGACTCATAAGGCACCGCAACGACAAAGGTGCAGTGCTGATTCTCGACACGCGGCTGGTAAGCAAGGACTACGGCCGCGCGTTTCACCGCTCGCTGCCCGCGTCCTACACCGTGTACCGTTCTCAGGAGGAACTGATAGCGGGTTTCGAAGCGTGGTTTGCCGCCGAAATCTCAACGAAGCTGTGAAGAGGCCTTTTCGGTGATGATTGTCTCGATCGCGGACAATCAGTACGGTTCCGCCGAACTCACCGACGTGCGGGCCGGTAGAACTACGTTTTTCAATGTCCCAAGTTGATCGTTGTGAAGGAGTGTCAAATGGTACCCGTCAGAGTTGCTGTTACCGGCGCGGCCGGTCAGATTGGCTACAGTCTGCTTTTTCGCATTGCTTCAGGAGAGGTTTTCGGGAAAGGGCTGCCTGTGGTGCTTCAGTTGCTGGAAATCCCCCAAGCAATGAAGGCCCTTGAAGGCGTCGCGATGGAACTTGAGGATTGCGCGTTCGCAAATCTTGCGGGAGTCGCGCTCTCCGACACCCCGGAACAAGCGTTTTCCGGCGCAAACTGGGCATTGCTCGTCGGCTCCAAGCCGAGAGGGCCGGGAATGGAACGAATTGACCTCCTTCGGGACAACGGCGGCATATTCGTACGACAGGGCAAGGCGCTACTGAATGCTGCTTCAGATGTCCGGGTCGTTGTGGTGGGAAATCCATGCAACACGAATTGCCTCATCGCGATGGCACACGCCGGAGACATACCTCCCGAACGGTTTTCCGCGATGACGCGCCTTGACCAGAATCGCGCGACGGCGCAACTTGCGTGTCGTGCCGGAGTTCCAGTGGGTCAGGTCACGAACGTCACCATCTGGGGCAACCACAGCACCACTCAATACCCGGATTTCGAGCACGCACGGATTAACGGCGATCCGGCAGAGACAGTCATTCGAGACCGCTCGTGGCTGGAGAACGATTTCACCGAGACGGT
>ENA-UOWE01003759-UOWE01003759.1-activated-sludge-metagenome-genome-assembly--contig:-NODE-3759-length-15265-cov-9.705457_pt1 | contig 15265 bp, 13 predicted proteins | sample MGYA00249841_ERZ761562 | MGnify/ENA primary metagenome ERZ761562 (study PRJEB28883, sample SAMN05720200) | activated sludge metagenome | isolation source: Anaerobic digester | place: Japan... | reverse complement strand
ACCAAGCCTCCGGAAGCAGTCCCGGCCAGGTCCTGGAAGATGAGCGATGAGACCAAGCGGTGGGTAACCTATGGCCATACCCCCGATGAGCAAGCTTCTCTCCTGAAACAGATTGCAGACGCAGAAGAGCAGAAGAAGATGCGGTATTTCATTTCAGTGCCCGGGTGCTTCTATGAGATTGAGTACGGGCTGCTGAAGGGAGGTGGGAGGGGGTGATTTTTTTACTTTTTTATCAAAGCAATTCTTTTTAGCCTTTTTTTATCTTTTTCTAAATTTAAAATATGCATTTTCGCATGACAATTTGGACAAAGCGCAACAGAATTCTCTATTTTATCGATACCCCCTTCTGAAAGCCAATCAATGTGGTGGGATTCAAGATAAGGCTGGCCATTTTTATTGTTGAAGGGTGCTGGATTGTTGCATAATTGACAAATCCCATTTGCTCTCCGTTTGACAAAATTAGCAATATAACTACTTCGTAGAAAAGCTGTTGAAGTAACTATAACTTTAGGGGGATAATCTGGGGATTCTTCAGATTTCTTCTGTAATTGTCTATAAGATAGTGATTGCGCCTCCTCCTCCTCTTTCTTTAAAATTTCCTCGAATTCCTTGATATTAACAGGAGATGATGCCCCATCATGAATCGTTTTTTTCAGATCATCTGCCTTGATTTTCTGATTTTCACTAGCGGTTTTATCTTTTTCGTAAAGATTTCGAATCATCCAGCAAAAAGAATGGGCATCGATTAAATCGACAGCATCATCGCATTTTTCTTGAAGTAGAGACTGGATCTCTCGTAAAAGATTATTATAGGTGCGATAGTTTTCCCAAGAACATTGACCTACAGTTGTAAAGGGAATTCCAAGAACCTTGAAGGCTTTATCAAAGTTCCTTGTCCTTATCGGAGCGTATTTTCCAAAATTTTTAAGGAAGAAGAGATAGGAAATTAAGTTATAATTGATGTCTGGAAAATCCATTAACCTTTTAAAGGTCTCTTCATCTGTGACTCTATCAGTGTAAAAATTATAGAGAACTAATTCGAGATTTCGTCTAAGAACTTGGTCTTTTTGAGCAGTATACAATACTCTATTAGTTCGCTTATTTTCTCGCCCGGATTCCCAAGTAACAATATTATTGTGTATCTTTGAAAAACCACGATAATTCTTCACATCAATTTCGCAAGCATCAATCACTCTTTGAATAATCTCGCCTGTACCTACCATTTGATAATCCCAATTTTTAAAATTCAGCCTATCTTGCCCTATCACAAATATGTCGCGTTTATATCCCTCTTCTTCATATGCAGTACCTTTAGAAAAAGATGTGAAAGAAAATTTTTTCTTAAATTCTAAAAATCTCCGCTCAAAAATTGCTTTGTTTGGAATGATTTTGATTTTATTCATCTTTTCATCGAAATAATAGTTAGTCTTGGTAGAAATATCACTTTTGAAATAACTCAAAATCACGGAAAGGTATCTAATACAAAAACGATCTTTAATTCCGACGCACCCACCATGCTCGCTCCGGTCACCGGTCCGCTCCTCCTCACCGTCCGGTGCTCCCGGGAACCTCCGCTCACATCGTGGGGCTGCTCTTCGCGGTGTCCTGGGGCCATGATGACGGCCATGCTCACTCGCTCCGCTCACCTCGCATCGCCTGCTCCATCCCGCTCCTCGCAGACCATTGAGATGGACTGCTCGTCGCTGTACATCGGGGCAGCACACGCTCCTCCCCCACACCCGCACGCCCTCATCAGATGTTCCGGGTCATACCGGAGGGCAATCTCCCTCGTCTTCCCCCCTCTTCCTTTCATCATCGGGTTGACACAAATCAGCCGCAGTTGATCGAATTTCTTGATTCTCTGGTGAAAGGCCGTGTAGCTCATCCGCATCTGCATCTGCGTCGACTCATAGAGCATCCCGGTCGTAATGGGAGTGTCCGGGTCATCAATGGCGAGCCGGGCGATATGGGCGAGCAACTGCACGTCCTCCTCAGTCAGGGTCTTCATCGTCGTCTCCAGGTGCACATCCTGCGAAAACTCAAACGCAGATTCGATATAACGGCTGCCGATCGCCATGAGACCTTCCCGGTCGGCACTGGTGGCTGCTCTCCGTATCAGGTCCAGCCCTACGCGGAGGTCTCCACACGATACAGTCCGGTCCACAATGAGGTCAAGGGCCTGCTCCGGGACTGCCCCGGGAAAGAGGGCCTGGCGGATCCGGCCCTGGAGGATATCGTGGATCTCGTTGCGGGTATAGGTGGGAAAGTAGATCTCCATTGGCTGGAAGACGGACATCACGCAGGAATCCAGTTCCCGCGTGAAATCGGTGTCGATATTGCTCACCGTCGCAATCACCCCGATCTTGGTGCCGGGATAGGTCTCGTAGGTGCGAAGCAGGACATACAGCACATTGTTGAGCAACCTTTCCGGCATGAGGTAGTTGGCATCATCGAGGCAGACTGCCAGCACCACCTTCCGTTCCATCATAGCCTTTCCGATCTTATGGAGGAGTTGCCGACCGGGGTTTCCCAGGACTGGCGGGGAGTGCCCGAAGAGCCGGGAATGGATCTGCGACAGGATGGCATAGAGCGTTCGCTCACTCTGGCAGTTCACATAGACCGGAATCATCCGCCTGGTGGTCTCCTCCGCCTCGGCAAAGATCCGCTTCACGCTGGTAGTCTTCCCGGTCCCCGGGAGGCCCCGGAGGACAGCATTGAGTGGTCGTGAACCGTGAATGCCAGGGCTGAGGGCATATGCGAGGTCCTTCATCTGGGCTTCGCGGTAATTGAATTGTTCGGGGACATGGTCGAATTCGAGCACATCGCGATTCCGGAATATGGTATGGTCCGAAGAGAAAGGTTTCGGTGGCATGCCTTTGAGGTTGCCGTGGGGGTATTTGAAGAAGAACTGGAGGGGTGGTGAAAGTGGTGGAGAGAAAATCAATTCATAATCCTTTTATAAGCAATCACTCAAGTGTTTATATCTGGGGGTTGAATTTTGCATCTATCCCGATTTGTTGCAATCATGCTCTCTGGAGCGCTCGTGTTCTGTCTTTGTTCGATTACAATGGTGACCGCTGGGAGCGATTTAGATAAAGATGGAATCTCTGATGAGATTGATCCGGTCACTGAATTGAATACAAGCCTCATCCTCGAAGCGGGGGAATATTCATTTAAAAACCTCGTTGTAAAAGATAACGCAATAATTACCCTGAAATCCAATCTTAGCCAACCAGGTTTTAAGGGCGTTAAAATACTGGCTGATAATTTCACACTCGCGCAAGGTTCGACTATCACTGCAGACGGCCAGGGATATCCGGAAGGTCAGGGGCCGGGTGCAGGAGGATTCTATAAAGATCACAATTCCTACGGACATGCAGGAGGAGGAAGTTATGGAGGCCTTGGTACAGCGCCTGCGACAATCACCTATGGTTCGGCACTTCACCCAGGTGAACTGGGAAGTGGAGGCGGGCAATCTGGCTCGGGTGGAGGAGCGATTCAACTCATAATTTCCGATACTATTCTAATTGATGGAACTATCACTGCAAACGGATTCCTTGATCTCTCTTATTACTCCCAAGGTGCGGGGGGTAGTGGAGGTAGTATATTCATCACTTCGCCTCAGTTCTCGGGAAGTGGAATTATATCGGCGAATGGAGCTGCAGGGAAAGGGGCCTGGGGGTATTCCGCCGGGTCAGGCGGCGGGGGACGGGTTGCAATTTATTCAGAAGATAACACCTTCAATGGATTCGTCGAAGCAAATGGCATTGGTGGATCGGGGGAGGGAACAGTTGCATTCATTGATACGAAAAATAATCTCCTGACTACAGGCAATTATTTCAGATTCCAGGAAGAGGACAACCCTATCTCATTTACTAAAATCCAGTTAAAAAATTGCGTTGCAGAAACCAAGGGAAAAGCACAGATAAATTCGGAAATTTTCGATTGCTCCGATTCGATGCTCATAATGGACCCCGGGAGTGAATTCACTCATACGACCGTCAATTGCCATAATACGAAAATACTCCAGAAGGATACTGGAGATACTCTCACCGCTTTTATACATCCTGCGAAATTACGTACCTCTGTTCTCTCATCAGAACAGAGCGAATTCGTTCTTGCAGGTCCGGGATCTCTCTCGGCGGACACGCTGACACTCACGGAAGGGTCGATTCTTACGACCTTACCTGAGAGAAAGATTGAATTGATTCTTGATAACCTCCTTATTGATTCTGGTTCTGCAATCACCGCAGATGGAAAGGGTTATCCGCCCGGCCAGGGTCCAGGTGCAGGACAAGAACGTAGTCCGTATAGAGATGGATGTACAGTTGGCGGTGGAGGTTATGGAGGAAATGGGACCGTTTATTATGGGTATTTTAAGCCATCCGGACCCACTTATGGGTCATCTGTCAGTCCCGAAGACTTTGGCAGTGGATCTGGGTTGGGTGGAGAGGGCAATGGCGGTGGAGCGATTGTTCTACAGGTAAGAAATAGTCTGACCAATAATGGAGTCATTTCAGCAGATGGCGATCTCCATCAACAATGCGACGTGTATGCCGGTGGAAGCGGTGGGAGCGTACACATACTCACGAACCACATACAGGGTTCAGGATTAATTTCAGCAAATGGTCTGGGTGGCAAATGGGGATATAAATTGTACACTGGTTCAGGAGGAGGAGGAAGAATTGCAGTCTATTCCAATCATGATGAATTTACAGGGAATATTGAGGCAAAAGGCGAATTTGACGCTGAAAGTGGTACAATTGTCCGACAGTCGTTAGGGAATAATGCACCCATCACCGGGATCATGCTCAGGGGTGAAGAATCAAATCCTTCATCGTTCTTTGCTACAATTCGTGCCGATACAAATAGTATCCAAAATGGCCTTGTGTCCGGTGATTTGAGTGGCACTATGCCAGTGCTGGATTTAGTATCGGTTACTGTGTCTGAAGGTGCATTTGAAGGGACCGGATTGTGCATAGGTAACTGGAGCGTCATTCTGAATGATATTCCCTACAAAGGGACTTTTTCGGGCGTAATATTCACAGAGAATGATAACAGCATCCAGGTGAAGGGGAGACTGAAAGGGGATTTAGGGGGAATTGTCGAGGGAACTTTAACAGAAAACCTCCCTTCGTCCGGGATTTTCGATACCTACAAGGCGACCTGGAGTATAAACAGAATACAAAGTAAATCTACAGTTATTCAACTCCAGTGTGAAGGAATTCTGACAACTCAAGATTCTGATACATATCCATCCGTCGAACTTCAATTAAAACAATTCTTCTCTTCGGGAACAGCCAGTGGTGCATATTCAGGCCCACTTGATACCGTCGTTAATGAAGTAAGAATACTCGATCCACAGAATCCTTACGCGGGCAAAGGCTTCTCGTTCATATCATATAATTCGAAATTGGGTGCTGGGTCCGGATGGACATATGACGAAGTGACAATGCCCTCGTTCATCCAAATGAACGGCATGTTATCTGAACCTCTGAAAGGACCCGTGACCGGTTCCATAGACAATACACACTCTCCAGCTGTACTTTCGTTTATTCTTGAGAGTCTTTCGTATGGCAGCGCACCACAACCAGAATTGCATGTGAAAGTGTGGGGACCAAAAGCGGTGAGTCCAGGACAGAGATTCAATTATATCATTGAAATCTCTAATCTGGGGCCCGTTGCAGCAGAAAATGTATCGGTGAGAAAAGATCTATCGCCTCACGCGATATTTATCGACTCATCTGAAAATTCTTACTTTAATCCGGATACGAATGCCACGATATGGATTGTCGATAACCTCCCTCCCAAGTCAAAGTTGCTCTTGCAGGAAAGTGTTGAGACGCGTTGGGGACTTCCCGGGCATACGATTGTTGAAGACGATGTGACCGTAAAATATGAGGATCAATTCACAAACATCTATTATCCAGGGATTAATTGGGCAAAAAAAGATACAAATGAATGGATTGCACGCTATGAAAATGCCCACTCACTGGACTCTTTCCTCAAACGTTCTTATTTGGGAACAAATCCATTAACCGGAGCTTTACAAGTTTACCTTGCCTCTAAAAATATCGCCACTATAGAGAATTACCTCGCAGTGAACGAAGAAGGGACCAGCGTTCGAATCGCATTTTCACATAGTGGGGGGACGCAGACACTTTATCAAAAAATAGCAAAAGGAGAGGTAAAGGTAGATTATGCGGTATTTGCAGCACCTGCCCTTTTAAATCAACAAGCGCTTGCGGAACTTATTGCTTCCCACAAGGTCAAGAAGATTGTAATCTTACAGTCTCCGCAGGATGTTCTCTATAATCTTGACTTAAAAATTGAAAGAGAGCACCAATTTATGATAACATCAGGGTCTAGTGTGATCACTTGGCAAGCTCCTGCCATTCAGGTTGTGAATGCCCCCTACATCGGCGGATTCCTGAAGGACCAGTGGTATGATATCAATTCGGTATTGCAAGCGAATAATATTGATCCACAGGTTTTAGCGGAATCCGAAGAATTCTGCATTGGCGGAAATGGGGGTATCCGAGCACCGTTTGAGAATCAGAGTGTAGATGGGGATGGAAGAGATGATATTATTTGTCACACAATCAACCTTCCCATCGACCCTCTTCAGATGCACGCATTTCTTAATAATGAAATGATCAACCGCTATCTAATGGGTCTTCTCTGTGAAGATATCCCAAAACCACACATTTCTCTCAATCAGGTCACGAAATTTGATTCGGATGTGCAAGTTGCCAGGGACCCGAATGTAAAATATGGAACTGAAGGTCGGGTATCTGCAGGCCAACAACTTGATTATCGCATCGAATATGAAAACATTGGGGATGGAATTGCGTACGGGGTATATTTCACTGATACGTTGGATGAGGATCTTGATGACACAAGCCTGAGTATCGGCCCGGTCTATAGTATAATGGATGGATCCCAGATAGCACTCCCTGGCACCTACAACCCAGCAACACGTACTATCACTTGGCGAGTGGGGGAGGTGGCATCTCATGCTGGTGGCTATGCAAATTTCACTGTTTCCATCAGGAATGATGCACCAGACTGGACTGAGATTATAAATTATGCAACGGTGTATTTCCCAAGTGTCCCAGAAGAGACTCGCACCAATGGTATCGTATCAATTGTGGGTTATAATCGGGCTCCTGTAATTGAAGAAATATCTGAATTATCCGGAAATACCAGTGAATTGCTATCATTCCCACTCATTATATCTGATTTGGACAATGATCCCTTCACACTTACTACCGAACTACCTCCTGGAGCAATATTTGAGCAATCGGGTAGTCATTATGTCTTTAGTTGGACTCCTTTCGAAGAGGGTCTTTATTATGCCAACATCACAGCGGATGATGGCCGGGCAACCACCACCCTTTCTATTCCAATCACCATTTTGAAAAAGAATCACCCCCCGGAAATCGAACCAATTGATGATTGCGAAGTAAGGGAAGGAGAAATTCTTGAGTTTTTGGTTATCGCCAACGATCCGGATGGCGATATGCTGACTTTCGTGGCTGAAAATATTCCCGACGGTTCCCAATTTAATACAACTACTCATATATTCCACTGGATACCTGATTTTGGCCAGGTTGGAGACTATATTGTGGTTTTCAATGTGACTGACAGTATTGAATTCTCGTTGGGACATGTCAATATAACGGTGGTAAAAGGAAATCGAGCACCAAATCTCGATCCAATTGGGAATTACACAGTACAGACTGGGAAGAACCTGGAGTTTACCGTGAGTGCAGCCGATCCAGATGGGGACACCCTAACCTTCTCTGCAGGACTATTGCCTGCCGGAGCGACATTTGATCCAATGACACATGTATTCAGTTGGACACCTGATCAGTTCCAATCCGGCGATACTGAAATTACCTTCTTTGTAACAGATGGATTCGCATCTGATAGTGAGACAATCACGATTACTGTTCAACAAGTCTCTGACCCATCTGAACAACTCCAGTCTTTTAAATTATATATTGAAGGTTTGAATCTTCAAAAGGGAACAGCGAATAGTCTTCTCACAAAGATTGAGAATGCAATTAAGTCACTCGAAAAAGGAAATATTCAGGCGGCAAATGGGCAATTAAAAGCATTTATTAATGAAGTAAATGCGCAGAGCGGAAAGAAGATACCTTCAGATATTGCTGAGATACTCAAGGAAAAGGTTCAGGGGATTATTCAATCTATCTCCTGATTTTTAGATAGTGAGTAAGATTTGTCTTCATATCCCCCCCTCCCCCGCCCTCGCGTCGCGCCGGGGGATAGGCAAGTATCCCTCTCTCTCCGCATCCTCTGGTCCGGGCTCCTCCTCTCCCAAGGGAGAGGCAGTGATTACGATATCCCCCTTCGGGGCAGGGAGTGCACTGGGCAGCAGCGAGGAAGCACCCGGTTACCGAGCGGAGCGAGGTCGCGGTGCTGACGAGCGTCAGAGGACCAATGAGCAGGAAGTGGGCGGGAAAGGACAGCCTCGGAACGAGCGGGAGCGAGTCGTGGCGGTCCAGGCGGGAGGCGGTTGGCGGGAAACCCATGAAAAAGAAATTCCTGCAATGGTAAAAGGTGATAAACAGGGCAATCCCATTAGTTATCGACCGGGCTGCAGCCGGTGCCTGTCGATACCATTGGTTGTGCTTTGATGTTGGGGCACCGGGAATTCCCCGGTCACGCCTGGTTCTCGTCGATGAACTGCTGCAGATGTTCTTCGCTGATCCGGTATTCCCGGCCGATCTTCAGGGCCTTGATCTGCTTTCGGGCGATCATGTCACGGACAGTCTTTGCCGTCACCTTGAGTATCTCGGCGACCTCGTCCGTCGTGTAAAAAGTAGGTGCAGGGGACATTACCCCGCCTCCGGGTAGAGCCACATCCATTCTCTCAATCTTCCCCAGGGAGCATAATGGTGACGACTGGCTCCCCATTATCGCCGGGACCACACACGGCCCGGAGGGTCACGGTCCTGTGCTCAGTGATCACGCTTCCGTCGCGGGTCTCTTCGCAGAGAAGAAACGTGCAGGGGAACAGGACCGTGGACCGGTGCTGCCCCCGGGCGGACCGGGCGGCGCACCCACACATCCAGAGGAGGTCCCAGGTCCTCCCCTCCACACTCTGGCCCGGCATCTCCTCCAGGTTTCCCGGGTCGATTAGGTCCCACACGGAGGAAGTCACAGCCATCGGGACCGAGAACCCAACATCCCTGCAGAGCGCAGCGGGAATCTCCACAAGGACTCTGTCACGGAAGGCATCCAGGCGGGTATAGGAAAAGACAACTTCACCAAATGAAGAGGCCAGGGATTCCCCCTTCATTCCCGGGTCTTCACTGTCGCAGGTGCTCATTGTTTCCCCCTCCAGTATTCCAGTGTCTCAACGATGAGGCAGGATACACATCCATGAACCGGGTGATTCATCGCACACGCCATGCACTCAGCGGTTGGGCTGCAGGAAATCTTTTCGTTGCATACGGCCAGGCGTTCCAAGTCCTCGAAAAGAGAAGTCATGGGAACCCTTCCAGGAGGTCCCCGGCCATCTTCCGGAGGCGGACCGCTTCCCGGATTCTGACCTCAAACCCGGCCGGGTCCCCAAAGTCGCCGTAGATCTTGACAGCCCCGCCCTTTCCCGGCGTCCCAATCTCGATGCTGTCCTGGAAGGCTGGACCCTCCATGATTTTCTTGATGGTGATCACCTGCTCCTCGGCCATGGTCACACCTCGATCCGGTCGATGATTCCCACGTCCTCGCGACGGCTCCCGGCCGGCCCGGTGACCCGGAAGAGCCGCCCCCGCCTGATCAGGTGAGTGAGTTCATACTCCGGGGAGATGATGCCGAGGTCTGCACCGAACCGGGCCAGGCACCCGGGGAGGGTGAGGGCCCCCCCGCTGGTCATGGTGATCTTCATACCCTCGCCCCCTGGCCGGGCAGCGGGTCAAAGTGCCAGGAGATGGCGTTCTGCCGCTCTGCTTCGGCCCGGCAGGCCTCCCAGCCATATTTTTTCACGTGGCAGCGGTAGCCTTCAACAATGTCATCGGCCCGGGTGCGGAGGTCCTGAGCTTCTGACTCCATGACGAGGGCCTGGTGTTCGAGCATTGCGGCTCGCTCCTGGAGGGCACTGATCCGCTGCAGGTCTTTGAGCGGGATCACATCGTGCACGCTCTGATGGGTACTCATGCGGTCACCCCGGCAGCAGCCTGGGAGGTGAGGGGGAGAGAGCCCCCGGACATCTCCCGCAGGATAGAGACGTTGGCATACTTCCGGTCCCCCGAGATGATGCCCTTCACCTGGGCGAGGGGAGAGATGTACTTCATGCCGTTGATGGTGTACATCACGGCCCGGCCGGACCGGGTGATCCATGCCCGTCCCACCGGGTCGGCATCGCCGGCAGCCTTCATCACATCGCTGATGTCGAAGATGTCCACCGGGGAGTGGTCCATCAGCAGGGAGACGTCGGACTTCGCAATGACTGCCTGCATGGTCTTGATGTCGATTCGCATGGAGCCGCCGAAGAGCCGCGCAGCCCCGATGTGTTCGAAGATGGTTTGGTTGTGCATTGGTGTTGTCACCATATACTACTTGGCGCAAGAGGTTATAAAGGGTTACCAAGCGACGTGAAAGTGTGTGAAAGTTTATGAAAATACATAAGAGTGAAGGGTCAGACACTCCAGGCGGCCCTTCGGGCATCGCCCACGGCTCGCTGCCGCTCGCATCGAGGGCTCGCCCTGCGGGGGAGTTGGCCGGGGTCCTCGACCGCTTCGCTCCGGCGACGCCCTCACTTCGTTCGGTGGCGGCCTCCGCTCTGCTGGTGATGGTTGATCTTGTCTCGATGACGACCGCCGGGCTTGACTCTCCCGGCCGGCTGCTCCGCTTTCGCTCCGTTACGCCGTCCGGCAGGTCAACCGGGCGGTCTGCGAGATCTCGGTACACCGGTTCTGGCCCGAAGGGCACACCTCATGATCACTGCCTCTCCAGTGGGAGAGGAGGAGGCCGGTCCATCAGGGCGAGGAGCGAAGGGGGTAGCAGTGCCCCCCTGGAAGTGACGAGAGGCCGGGGGAGTGGGGTGCTAGAATCGCATTAAGGAACTGAAAAGAAAAATTGATTCTTTTTTCTTCGTGAATTCAAAAAATAATCAATTAAAACGGGATTTAAATTTAGGCATCTTTATATCATTCAGAAAAAGAGTCAGGTATGCCGAGGGAAGACCATAAAAACCACCTGAAGTTTCAAAAATCGATCATTGCCGTAGCCTACGGTATAGATCATTAAATTTCAGTAATTCTGCAGGGGGGGCAGGATCATCCACTTCGGTTTGAGAAAGCGTGAGGTATACTTATGGGGAAAAAATTGCAGTTCACGATATTTTGTATTGTGTGTAGTTTGATTTTCATTATTAATTCTTGTTCGGCGGACTATGTCTGCCCGTGTGATACAGCGATTATTCCAAACTGTGATTTTGAGAATAGTGGTGGAATAATACCACATTGGAGCACCTCTCAAATTCTCATCACCAATTATGTTGGAGTGACTCGTAGTTGGTGGGGAAATAATCCATGGGCGATACCAGATCAGGGTTGGTGGAACGATGCGAGTGTGAGTCAAGTCGTTACAATTCCTGATAATGCAGAAAAATTAAGGTGGAATGTTGGAACCGCGTGGTGGTATAGCACTGACGGAATTACACCAACTCCGGAAGGGGATTCCTTCAATGTACGACTTTCAGTATTGATTGATGGAGTTTACCTTGCCAATCATTATGATCCTCCAGTTAATGGGGGGACAATGGAATGGGATATTTCATCTTTCAGGGGTAGGACAGTGACACTTACCCTGGTTATTGAAGGGGATGGAAACGAATGGGCAAATGCATGGTCAGATTGGGTCGATATCACGGTATCTGAACCCCCGGGTGACAACATTATCACGCCGGCGGAAATGCCCTTTATTATTGACGATGAAAAAGTTCAACAATACGGGAATTATTTCCAGGTATCTGGGGACTGGACCTCTGAGTCGACACATGAATACGCTATTCTCATTACTGCATCGGACGTCACCCTTGATGGAGGTGGATATCTCCTCACCGGTACGCATGACGGCGATGCTTCAACGGCTCAGAATGGTATCCTGGTAACCGGTGACAGGGTGACTGTCCAAAACACCCGACTGACAGGCTGGGATAATGGTATACTCTATTCGAATGTTGATGGAGGATCAATTTTAGATAATGAGGCGAATACCAATTTCTTGAATGGTATATTCCTTGAATCGTGTAGTGCAATAACAGTGGAAGGCAATACTGCAAATGACAACACAGATTCTGAATCAGGATTTGGTATTGGGGTAACTAAATCACAGAATATTGATGTAAAATCAAACGATGTCGAACGAAATCGTGTTGGTATTTTTTATCACAATGTAGAGTGGGGAAACATTTTCCAGAATGACGTAGGAAGCTCTCGCCTGAGTGACATCAATATATATTCTGATTCGATTGGTATCACAATCGAAAAGAACAGTATAGGGGATCTCATTTGCCCATTTACCGACAGCACCGAACTGGGAAGCATCCATGTAGGTGGTGAAAACAACCAGAATATCGACATTCTCAATAATCAGATATCCGGGTCTAGATGGACAGGAATCATCTATATGCACGTGACCACTGGGCATATTATCGGAAATACAATAACTGGAAGTACTAAGAATGGAATTACCCTGATTTCCTGCGACGCGGTGACGGTTGAAAACAATATTGTGACGAATAATAACGGAACCGAGTATAGCACAGGGATAGCTGCTTCCGACTCACAAAATATTGATCTGAAAACCAATACAGTGACAGGAAATCGGGCAGGTATCTTTTATAACAATGTAGACATCGGGAACATTCTCGACAACGATGCCAGCAACAATGTGGTGCTCGGAATTGGAGTCTCATCGGGATCATCGAGCATCACCATAGATGGCAACACGGTCCAGAATGTGGTAGGAACAGAGACCAGCAACGGCATACAGGTCGGGGGAGAGAACCTCAACATCATCGACGTGAGCAACAACCAGGTCTCGGGATGCAGCGGAAATGGCATCCAGTATGATCACGTCACGACCGGACACATCGTGAACAATCAGGTCACTGGGAACACGATGAACGGTATCAACCTGGATGCCTGTGATGCAGTTACCGTTGAGGGCAATACAGTAACCGGGAATACGGGATCTGAATACAGTACCGGCATTACAACATTCAACTCACAAAATATCGATGTGAAATCAAACATTGTCACCGGGAATCTGGGTGGCATATTCTGGGAGAATGTGAATGGCGGGAATATTCTCGACAACGATGCCAGCAACAATGTGGTGCTCGGAATTGGAGTCTCATCGGGATCATCGAGCATCACCATAGATGGCAACACGGTCCAGAATGTGGTAGGAACAGAGACCAGCAACGGCATACAGGTCGGGGGAGAGAACCTCAACATCATCGACGTGAGCAACAACCAGGTCTCGGGATGCAGCGGAAATGGCATCCAGTATGATCACGTCACGACCGGACACATCGTGAACAATCAGGTCACTGGGAACACGATGAACGGTATCAACCTGGATGCCTGTGATGCAGTTACCGTTGAGGGCAATACAGTAACCGGGAATACCGTTGGTGTCTACACCGGCAATTCTGAAAAGATTATACTCAATGGGAATAGGATTTCGGAGAATGAATTAGGAGTAATCATTGCAGATTCAATAAATTCGGTGATTTTCAACAATTACTTCAATAATCAGAATAATGTAGCGATAGAAGGATTATCCAGCGGCAATTCCTGGAACGGGGAAAAAGTCAACCATGAAAATATCATGGGAGGACCGTATATCGGTGGGAATTTCTGGGAAACACCCCAACATAATGGATACTCAGAGCTTAACCCCGATTTCGATGGAGATGGACTCTGTGATGAAGCATATCTCATCCAGGACGGAAATGTTGACAATTTACCCCTGAAATGGCCTTTACCGACCGCGCAATTCATTTCTGACGTCACTTCAGGAGAGGTCCCGCTCACCGTTGTATTTACTGATGCATCGACCGGACCGGATATTACTTCCTGGACCTGGCAGTTCAATGATGGCTCTGCCGACATATCTGAGCAAAACCCGGTTCATTCTTTCCTAACCCCAGGAGAATACACCATTACATTGACCGTCCAGAGTTCACATGGAACTGATTCCGAATCAAAGGTTCAATACATCTCCGTTCTGCTATCCAATCAACAACCGGTGGCCGAAGCGAATGGCCCATATACAGGGTTTGAAGGCGGTGCAGGAGTGACTTTTTCCGCAGCAGGTTCCTTTGATCCAGAGAGGACACCTCTCACTTACCGGTGGGATTTCGATAATAATGGTGAATATGATATCGTTACATCCGAGGAAACCCAGACGTGGGATTGGGGTGGGAATGAGTACCATGGATATGTCACGTTGGAAGTGAGTGATGGGAGCCTGACAGCGACGGATACTGCATGGGTAGACATCAAAAATGTTGCCCCGACTGCGTATATCCTTCCGATACCTGCATACGCGCTCACTGCGGGAGTGGAAGATACCACGACAGGGAATATCTTTGACGGAGATTTTTGGACCAGTTGGATAGCTGCAAGTGCCGACCCGCAACAACAATGGATCAAAATAAATCTGGGGGAGATAAGAAGAATTGAGGGATTCAGGGAGACTTCTGGCGTTTTCAAAGGAAAACCATATTCAGTTGCAGTATCTGTTGACGATAACTCCTATAATGAGGTTGCTACCGGCACCCTTACCCAATGGGATTTTGGAGAGCACTTGTTCAGCACTCCACAAGATGCGCAATACCTTAAGATTAGTATCTCGCAAGATGATGGATATGGTGTCCTTGCTGAGTTCAGGGTGATTGACCAGGGTCTCCTCACCTCGGCCAAGGAAGATGAATCGATTGAATTCAGAGGTATCTTTACCGATCCAGGAATTGACCAGCGCACGTATGAATGGAATTTCGGCGATGGTGAGACCCAGACAGCAACCGTAATTTCCGGGACTCATACTCTGACAGGGACCCACTCCTATTCATCTGCAGGAACCTATATGGTCACTCTTACAGTCACAGATGACGAGGGAGAGGTAGGAACCAACCAGCGACAGGTCGTAATCACATCCAAAAACACAGCACCAGTTCTCGCAGCAATTGGCAACAAAGAAGTGAATGAGAACGAAGAGTTGC
>ENA-UOWE01003751-UOWE01003751.1-activated-sludge-metagenome-genome-assembly--contig:-NODE-3751-length-15276-cov-5.056567_pt1 | contig 15276 bp, 10 predicted proteins | sample MGYA00249841_ERZ761562 | MGnify/ENA primary metagenome ERZ761562 (study PRJEB28883, sample SAMN05720200) | activated sludge metagenome | isolation source: Anaerobic digester | place: Japan... | reverse complement strand
GCCATAAGCATTATCAACACGCTTCACAGTAGGCCAGAATTTATTATCGGCGATCCATGGAGCAGGATAAGCTGCTTGTTTACGTGAATAAGGGTAGTTCCAGTTATCTGCTGTTAACTCTTCAGCAGTATGCGGAGCATTTAACAATACGTTATTATGTTTATCGCCATTGCCATTCTCTAACTCACGAATTTCTTCGCGGATAGCGATCATAGCATCGCAGAAACGATCTAATTCTTCTTTCGATTCACTTTCTGTTGGTTCAACCATTAATGTTCCTGCAACAGGGAATGCCACTGTAGGAGCATGGAAACCATAATCCATCAAACGTTTCGCGATATCGAGCGCTTCAATTCCGGCAGTTTGTTTAAACGCGCGGCAATCGAGAATCATCTCATGCGCACAATGTCCTTTGCTTCCTTTGTAAAGAATCGGATAATGTCCTTCGAGACGAGCTTTCATATAGTTCGCATTGAAGATAGCATACTTCGTAGAGTCAGTAATTCCTTGTTTTCCTAACATACGGATATATCCATAGCTGATTAAAAGAATTAATGCACTTCCCCAAGGAGCAGCACTAACGGCTGTGCCTATACGCTCACTGTTCACATTAATAACTGCGTGATTTGAGAGATAAGGAGCTAAGTGACTTCTTACACCGATTGGTCCCATGCCGGGGCCACCGCCACCGTGAGGGATAGCGAATGTTTTATGTAAGTTCAAGTGACAAACATCGGCACCGATCATTCCCGGACTTGTTAATCCCACTTGAGCATTCATATTCGCACCATCCATGTAAACTTGTCCGCCGTTATCGTGAATAATTTTAGTTAACTCACGAATACCTTCTTCATACACACCATGTGTACTCGGATAAGTAACCATTACGGCAGCAAGATTATCTTTATGTTTTTCTGCTTTGTCACGAAGGTCAGCGATATCAACATTACCATTTTCGTCGCACTTAGTAACTACAACATTCCACCCTGCCATAACAGCAGAAGCAGGATTAGTACCGTGTGCACTCTGAGGAATCAACACCACATTACGGTGACCTTCTCCTTTTGCAATTAGGTAACCGCGAATCGCCATTAATCCCGCATACTCACCTTGCGCACCTGAATTCGGCTGTAATGAAACAGCATCGAAACCGGTAACTTGGCATAAATACGCTTCTAACTCTTTAATGATTTGTTGGTAACCTGCAGCTTGATCAACAGGAGCAAAAGGATGAATTGAGTTCCATAAAGGCCAGCTTAAAGGCATCATTTCACTTGTTGCATTCAACTTCATAGTACATGAACCTAAAGCAATCATTGAATGATTCAATGCAAGATCTTTATTCTCGAGACGTTTGATATAACGCAGCATATCTGTTTCGCTACGGTATTTATTAAACACCTGATTCGTTAAGAAATCAGATTTACGAGATAAAGCAAGAGTATCATTAATAACAGGAGATACCGATGCATCGATACCATTACGCTTGTAGTTAAATCCTGCGGCAGCAGCGAAAATGCTGATGATCTCCGTTACATCTTCATGCAAAGTAGTTTCATCGAGCGCGATAACGATACCACTGTCGTTGCAATAAGTGAAATTAATTCCTGCAGCAAGAGCAGCATCACGAATAGCAGCTTGTTTATCGCCTGCCATTACTTTCACCGTATCGAAATACTGCTCGTGAGCAATTTCATATTTATGTTTTTTCAATCCTTCAGCAAGAGACGCTGCACGAAGGTGAACTGTATTTGCAATGGACTTCAATCCTTCCGGACCATGATAAACTGCATACATCGAAGCCATCACTGCCAATAAAACCTGAGCAGTACAAATGTTAGAAGTAGCTTTATCACGTTTGATATGTTGCTCACGTGTTTGCAAAGCCATACGAAGAGCAGGCTTACCTGCAGCATCAACGCTTAATCCGATGATACGACCCGGGATATCACGCTTATACTCTTCCTTCGTAGCGAAGAAAGCAGCATGAGGTCCGCCATAACCCATAGGCACACCGAAACGTTGAGAATTACCAACAACTACATCGGCACCCCACTCACCCGGAGGCGTTAAGAGCACTAAAGAAAGAATATCGGCAGCAACAACTACGCGAATATTTTTTGTATGACATTTAGCTGTGAAACCTGAATAATCTACGATCTCACCATCTTTTCCGGGATACTGCAAAATAGCACCGAAGAACTCTTCACCGAAAGAAAACTCAGCAGCACTACCCACCACTAATTCAATTCCGATAGGAGCCGAACGCGTATTGAGAATATCTAATGTTTGAGGGAAAACAGCATCCGAAACAAAGAACTTATTAGCACCTGCTTTCACCGCCTCTTTGCTACGCGTGTGGAATAACATCGACATCCCTTCAGCCGCTGCGGTACCCTCATCGAGTAAAGAAGCGTTGGCAAGAGGCATAGCCGTTAAATCGCAGATGATAGTTTGGAAATTCAACAACGCCTCCATACGTCCCTGAGCGATCTCTGCCTGATACGGAGTATAGGCTGTATACCAACCCGGATTCTCGAAAATATTTCGAAGGATGACAGCAGGAGTTATCGTTCCCGAGTACCCCAATCCGATATACGAACGGTAGATTTTATTCTTAGCAGCAACTCTTCTCAAGTCACGCAAGTAAGCAGCCTCAGAAACGGCATCGGGGATCTGAAGGTCATTTTTAAGACGGATATCAGAAGGTATCGTCTCGTCGATAAGTTGATCTACTGACTTAACGCCAATAACCTTAAGCATTTCTGCAGTTTCTTTGTGATCAGGACCAATGTGTCGATCGGAGAATTGATAGTGCGACATAACTTTTATTTAGGAATGCAAATTTACGGAATGACCTTCGGAAATAATACACCTTATGAAATAAATCAGCCTTCCGGCATCTTCATCAAACTTGCTGATTCCCAAAGGAATTAAAGGATATAATGAAAAATCGTCCGAAATGTTTTCCACAATCGAAAAAAAACAGCCATAAAGAGGAATAAGTACAGAAAGTGGGCCAAAGGGGATAAATTCGTCTTTTTTACCGATAATTATTAGTTAACAATGTAATTTCTTAGTTTTGGGAAATGAATTTACTTCTATCGAAACTATCGCCGGCGGCGTTTCTTATTGTTTTCATGATAAGTACTCAGGTCAGCGCTCAACATACCATTCAATTATTAAACGGAAAACAGATTACTGCTGAGACCTATTCGGTAGGAGATATATTTGTTAGCTACAAAAAGGTTGGCGACACCCGAACTGCCCCTCGTTTAATTGATCGTTTCGATGTATTTTCAGTAAAAAATGCTTCGGGTGAAGAAGAGATGTTATATGCTCCTTCCGACTCGCTAGACTTCTCGGTTGCAGACGCTCGTTTATATATCGAAGGTGAGCAAACTGCCATTAAATACTACAATCGCCCTTCGGTAAAATGGACTTCTGCCGTTGTAGGCGCAGGCTCTAGTATTTTGAGTTTTTACGCACTTCCAATCCCGATGCTGTATTCGTTGGCTTTAGGACGTCATAACCCTCATAATTTACAAATGGGTCCGCGTAGCGAAAGCAATACTACCCTTACCCCTGAATTATCGGCTAAGAAAGACAACGAAGCGTTCAGATTCGGTTACCAACGTGCTGCTAGAAATATTAAAATTCAGCAGAGCTTGAAATGGGGCTATATCAGCCTTGGCGTGGGCATTGCGGCATTGATTATTGCCACTCAATAACTTCTAAAAATCTTGAATGCAAGCACTTTTCAGCTGGGTCATCATTGGATACTGGCCATAACGGCAGCAGCATATGTGACTTCGGCCATGCATCAGTTGCCACCCGGCAATGTTGACTTTGCATTGGCATGGTTGATTGGTGCAGGTACATTTTTGGTTTATCGCCTTTCCATTTGGCAACCGGTCTTTAATACTGTTGAAAGGAGGATCTATCTTCAAAAAAGTCCTTCGAAACTCGAATTATTTTTACTCGCTTTCAGCTTAATCCTTCCCTCCTTCTTAATCGACTTAAAAACCTTGCTTTTTGCAGGATTCACAGGCATCATTTCAACCTTCTATTACTTTCGACTTACGCTCAAAAACAAAGCATTCGGCGGACTTCGCATCATTCCCGCTTTCAAAAATATTTTCTTAGCAGCTTCATGGTCGTTTTCTACCGTTTATATCCCCTATTTATTCGTTCAAGCAAGTACTCCGGTATTGTTTTTATTCCTCAGCCGATTCATCTTCATCTTAGCAGTTTGCTTTGGTGTTGATATGCGAGATGTGCAACGCGACAAGAAAAGCGGCACAAAAACCCTTGCTGTGCTCCTCGGATTCAATCAAACTAAATTTATTGCCATTATACTATCGGCAGTGTTTATTGCGTTAACCCTATCAGCAAAGCAAATACAACTGCTGCCATTGAGAAGCGATTTCGAACATTACTCGCTGATCTTTACGGGATTATTATTGATTGGAATATTATTTTACTTAAAACCATCACACAAGACTTCCACCTATTCTTTACTACTTGACGGATGCATGTTTTTACAGGCGATATTATTAGTTGCCGGTTAAACCAAAAATTCATCCTGTACAATTACCTTTGCGCCGATGAAACTGAGAGGTCTCCTATTCTTACTTTTTACGCTGATTTGCTCCCCGCAAGTTGATGCCTCATCGTTTCCAATTACCCCGAAACATCAGTTGACTCCTTCCATTTTCAACGGAAAAAGAAGAAAAATCAAGCCATTCTTCCAACTCGATAGCTATTACTCGTTTGTAGGAAGTAAAAGCGCCGATGTATGGGGATTTAAGGCTGGTGTTGAATGGAATCATCAATGGAGGTTCGGGATTGGGTTTAACAAAATCAAGTCCGATATAGTTGAATTTAAAAAGCTCCCCGACAGCGAAGTGCCTTATGCTCATAACGATTCGGCCAAATCCCAATTATATCTGAATTACTTCCCGGTTATGGCTGAGTATGTATTTTACGACAAAGACCCATGGCAGTTAACTGCTCCCATGACCTTAGGCTACGGACGATCGTACTTTCAGTATTATGGATATAGTAATCAGAAGAGAAAAATATTCAAGCACGGAGTGCTCATTACCGAGCCGGGAGTTTATGTTCAATATAAAATATTAAAATGGCTAGGCGTAGGAATTGGTGTTGGATACCGCGTGATGCTCATCAATAATCCTGAAATAGAAACGAAATTCAATTCGCCCGTATTCTCAATTCGCGTAAAGCTCTTCCCCGGAGCTATTATCCGATCATTATTACCGAATGTGCTGCGCGACTAACCCAAAGGCAGCGTTATTATTATCTTTGCACTATGAATACACTAAGCTTCGACGATATCTACATGGAGCTTGCACAAAACCTTTCTCGCAAATCACATTGCGTAAAAATGAAAGTTGGTGCAGTAATATCGAAAGACACACGAATAGTTTCGTTAGGATATAATGGTCCGCCGGCAGGCACTCACAACTGTGATGTAGAATGGCCTGAAGAAGGTTGTCCGAGAGACCGCAAAGGAGGATGCTCACTGGCATTACATGCAGAAGCGAATGCTATTCTCTACGCGGCAAAAAATCAAATCACCATGGAAAACGCTACGCTTTACGTAACCTTAGCGCCTTGTTTACCATGTGCGAGAATTATTTATACAACAGGAATTAAAAAAGTCATTTACCTCGATTCATATGCCGAATATAAAGGCCTCGATATTGAAGAAGGAGTTGAATTCTTGAATCGTTTTGGAGTAAATGTTGAGCGATATAAACGCCCGGAAGGAAAATGATGAATGAAAATACCAAGAGGAGCATTCTACTCCCATTTATCTTAGGAATTGTATTAGCCGGCGGTATTTTTATCGGGAGCAAATTAGTTGTTCCTCAAAAGAAAACGTCGTACAACAAAATTTCTGATGTACTCGATTATATTCAACAAGAATATGTCGACACTATTAACCGTGATCAGCTTACTGATAAATCGATTGAGAAAATTCTCGAGCAACTCGATCCGCACTCTGCTTACATACCTGCTTCTGAATTGCAAGCTGCTAACGAACCTTTAGAAGGAAACTTCGAAGGCATCGGAATTGAATTCCATTTACAGGAAGATACGATCATGGTGGTAAGTGCGATTCCCGGTGGACCTAGCGAACAAGTGGGATTAATGGCCGGCGACAGAATTGTACAAGTCGACGGAAAGACAGTTGTAGGTAAAAACATTAACAACGAAAAAGTAATGAAGTTGTTGAGAGGGAAAGGCGGATCGAAAGTGAAAGTGGGGATTTATCGCCGCGGACATGCTTCTTTGATGCCATTCACTATTACCAGAGGTAAAATTCCGATTTACAGTATTGAAGTAGCGTACATGGTAAATGCAAATACAGGCTATATTAAACTCAGTCGTTTTGCAGCAACTACATACGACGAATTCATGAAAGCTGCTGAAAGCCTCGAAGCAAAAGGCATGAAGCAAATGATTCTCGATTTACGCGGAAATCCCGGAGGATATTTAGATGCAGCAACAGCCATCGCTGATGAATTTTTAGCAGGGAAAAAGTTAATCGTTTATACGCAAGGAAAAGCTCGTCCGAGGACTGAATACAACGCGCACGTCGACGGTACATTCGAAACCGGAAAAGTTGTGGTGCTTGTAGATGAAGGATCTGCTTCGGCATCTGAAATTTTATCAGGCGCATTGCAAGATTGGGATCGCGCAACTATTGTAGGAAGAAGAAGCTTCGGAAAAGGATTAGTGCAAGAACAAACTCCTTTCCCCGACGGATCTGCAGTGCGACTTACAATTGCACGCTACTATACTCCGACCGGAAGAAGTATTCAGAAACCATATCAGAAAGGAGTTGAAGCTTACGAAGAAGAAGTTTACGATCGCGTTAAACACGGAGAATTATTATCGAAAGATAGCATTCACTTTGTTGACTCGTTAAAATATAAAACGCCGGGAGGGAAAATTGTTTACGGAGGCGGCGGAATCATGCCGGATGTATTTGTTCCGATGGACACTACCTACGAAAGTGATTACCTCAATAAAGTATTCGGCTTAGGACTAGTAAATCAGTTTGCGTATGATTATGTTGATCAAAACAGATCAATGATTTCGTCGTACACTAACGCTATGGATTACCGAAAACGTTTTAACGTTGACGATAAGATGTTCAGTGCATTTATTGCTTTCGCTGAAAAGGCGGGAGTAAAGAAAGACGAAGCAGGCATTAAACGTAGTGGTCCGTTGTTAAAGAATCAATTGAAAGCCTATATCGCGCGTTTGAAATGGCAAAACGAAGGACTTTATCCTGTGCTGCAAGACTTCGACAAAACATTCAACAAAGGATTAGAGCAACTGAAATAATCTCCGAATGAAAGCAACAGAAAGGCAACTGTGGTGGATCGCTGTTATACTGATAGCACTCTCACGGTTGCCTTTTATTTTTTACGGCTACGGATCAGAAGAAGATGCTTGGGCATTACCCTTGGTGACCGAGAGAATAGCGAATACACATCATTACGAAGTATCGAGGTTGCCCGGACATCCTTTTCAAGAGTTAGCATATACTTTGATTTGGGATAAAGGTCCGGTAGTATATAATCTGCTTACGCTGATAATTAGCACCGCCGGCATCGGAGCTTTTATGCTAACGTTAATGCACCTCCGAAATAAAAACTGGTTATTTGCAGGGATTGCATTAGCAGCTACGCCAATTGTTTTCATAAACAGCACCAACGACATGGATTATATGTGGGCGTTATCATTTATGATGATAAGTCTATATGCAATTTTCAGAGACAGAATAGCACTTGCAGGGATATTTATTGGAATGGCGGTTGGATGTAGAATTACGAGCGGAGCAATAGCTCTACCCTATTTATATTTGATCTATCAACTCACAAAAGGCGATCAACGATTAAAATCAGCATTAATTTTTTGTGCAAGTATAGGGATAAGCACGTTTATAATTTTCATTCCCGTGTTGATGAATTACGGACTATCATTCTTCACCTACTATGAACATTTCCCTATACCGGGCTTTGCAAAAAACTTCTACAAAGGAAGTATTGGAGCCTTCGGAACCATAGGATTTGTAGTGACAATAATTTACCTTCTTAAAATTCTACAACGAAGAAAAATAATTCATCACGCAATCGATAATCATCGTAAAATTACAGCGCAATTATTAATGATGTGCACTGCAGCGATAATGCTATACCTCATTGCTTTTATAAAACTTCCGTTGAAGTCGGCATTTATTATTCCCCTGACTCCATATATTTGGATGAATGCAGCAATATTACTCGAGAAAAAAGAAATGCGCATTGCAGCGGTTGCGATGATACTTTCGTGCTTTATATTGGGAATAAATTTAGCGGATCCATTGAGAGGATCATCGGTTAGCAAGTGGAGTATAGAAAAAGAAATTGCGGGACAAAAAATTGCCATTGATCCTGTATCAGGAGTATTTTCTGCCGATATCAGCAAACGAGTACAACGAACAACCTATGCGAAAGCTGTATTGCAACAAACCGACACGATACAATCAAAAACCTATATCATAGCCGGATGGTGGTTAGCCGACATACTCGTACTTCAACGAGGAAAAGAAAATAAGAATGTCGTTTTTGGCTATTACATCGAACAAGACAGCTTGAAAAACATGAAGGCAAACAACTATCAAATTTATTATTTGCCTCAGCAAGAAGAATTCAACGACCTACGATTTAAAGGAAGCTTTACTAAGGCTTACGCCAAAGCACTATAAAGCCTGTAATCCGGGTTCGTAAGCAATTACCTTTTGCTTCCACGTCTCAGGAACATTCATCGTTTCATTTCGGGTATAATCGAAGCAAACCTGAACTGATTTTCCTGTTGCAGCAATATCTTCGTTACCATTCACCACCACTACAATTTTATATTCTACCTCGAAGCTCTTGGTGCCGAATTTACTCACACGAGAATAAACATAAACCTCGTCGTTGAGAAGAATAGGACGCTTATAATCGATTTCCATGTGAGCGAGGATGATACCCTGCTCCTTCCATTCGATAGGCTCATTCACTACCTCATTAAAATACTTCACACGGGCTAACTCGAAATAAGTAAAATGATTGGCATTATTTACATGTCCCATTTGGTCTACATCCTTAAAACGGACCTGAATGAGGGCCCTATGGCGGTATAATTGCTTTTCTTGACTCATTTTTTGCATGTTTTACAGGGTCAAAGGTAGTGAGTAAATGATTGCAGGCAATGATTTTATATCTTCGCAACAGAACTCTTAATCGCCCTATCATGAAAAACGGCATTCAAACAATTACAAGTATCTTCTCGGGATTGTTCCTTCTGCTTTCAATGACCTCCTGCTTTAATCAAGTAGAAGGAATTGGCCCTGTTATCAATAACAGTCGCGATATAAAAAGCTTTAATGCTTTGGAGTTAGAAGTACCTTGCAATGTCACCTTAGTTATTTCCGACGAAGTGAAATGCGTGGTGTCGGCACAATCGAATATCAACGAAGTTATCGACATCAAAAATGATGGAGAACGTTTGATAATTGAATCAAAGAAAAACATCCAACCTACGAAGCCGGTAGAAATTACATTATCGACAACAGCGATAAAAGAACTTCGAGTTGACGGATCGGGCGATATCAAAGTAATAAATCCGATTAAAGGCGATGATCTACAAGCCAACGTAAACGGATCGGGGGATATTGAAATGCCGGTGGATGTAAATCAAGTTCGTACAAAAATTAATGGATCGGGAGATATTACTGTAACAGGTCGCGCCGATTATCATAAGATTCAAATCAATGGCTCAGGATCAGTACTAGCATTTGGCTTAGATGCCGATAAATGCAGAATAAAAATCAATGGATCAGGAGAAGTTGAACAAACATGTGGAAGCAATTTAGAAATAAATATTGTTGGAAGCGGAACCGTAAAATACAAAGGATCGCCTGCAATTAAATCAGATGTTACCGGTAGTGGTGAAGTGAGAAAAGAAAATTAATTCAACGATTACAGTGAAATTACTATTTCTTACATCAAGGTTTCCGTATCCTCTAGAAAAAGGGGATAAACTGCGCGCTTATTACCTCATTAAATCATTAAGCAAGCATTTCGATATTTACCTTTTTGCAATTAATGAAACATCGGTATCGAAGAAAGATCTAGATGAATTAACACCCTATTGCAAAGCTATTGAAGTAGGAATTGTAAATAAATTTTCATCCGTTTTATCGATTGCAAAAAACACATTCAATAAAAACATCCCTTTTCAAGTCGCCTATTTCTATGATGAAAAAGTGATGCAGCAGTTAAGTGCATTCACCGAAAAACACCAACCGGAAGCCATGTTTTGCCATTTGATTCGCATGAGTGAATATGCGAAGCAATTGAATATTCGCAGAAGCGTATTAGACTACATGGATACATTTTCAAAAGGAATGGAACGCAGAGGAGAAAAATCAAATTCCTTGATGAGTATTCCTGTGAAAATCGAACATGAAAGACTTACAAAATACGAGCATGATATTTTCGACAAGTTCCGTCACAAAATTATTATTTCGAAACAAGATCGCGATTGGTTGCCTCATGCCGAAAACAATAAAATTGAAATAGTCGCTAATGGTGTCGATACAAATTTCTATACTCATTCGAAAAGCGAAAAGAAATTTGATTTATTGTTCGTTGGGAATATGTCGTACCCACCAAATATTCTCGCTGTACAATATGCGGCGAAAGAAATAATGCCTTTGTTTAAGTCGGCAGGAAAGAAAACCAAATTACTTATTGCTGGAGCAACACCTACTAGCGAAACTACATCCTTAGCATCCGATCAAATTATTATCAGTGGTTGGGTTGATGATGTAAGAACGGTTTTCAACGAATCACGGATTATGATCGCTCCTATGCTCATCAGCATCGGACTACAAAACAAAATCCTTCAAGGAATGGCGATGGAAATTCCATGCGTGATATCCTCCTTTGCCAATAATGCTTTAGGAGCTACACCGGAAGAAGAAGTATTGATTGCAGATAATCCTACAGAATATTTCAATCAAATAGAGCGACTTTTAAACGACGAAGACTTACGTTTACGAATAACCGAAAATGCCAGGAAATTTGTAGTGAAGAACTTTAATTGGGATGAAAACACCAATAAGATCACGCAAATGATTTTATCCTAATAATCCGAATAATATTCCTGAAGCAGAACCGGCAATTATTTCGGATAAGGTATGTCGCTTTAAAACCAACCTCGACCACGCTACCATAAAAGAAAAAAGCACCGCAACGATTCCTGCAGGCCAGCTCACTTTTAAAATCAACATACAAATGAAAAATGAACTTGCGGCATGCAGTGATGCCTTTAGTTTAAAATTCACCAGCGACATCAGTAGAAGCATTAAAAAGAAGTATCCCACACCTTCAGTGATAGACTTAGGATAATCGAAGAAATACATGACTCCGGTAATGATAGCCATCAACAAAAGCAAATAAGGATATAGTGAGGCTCGTTGCTTTCTATCACTCACATCAAAATTCGTGATTACACCATTCTTCGATTGCCAATAATTATTGATTGTTATTGGCAAAATCACCACAAGCACAATTAAGAGAAAAGCTGAAATTGTAGTTTTGATATCATAAAACAGATATCCATATATCAATACAAAAACAGAAATAGTAACTAAAGGATGACCAATAATTGAAATACGATATGCGATTTTCTCTAATCGGCCTGAAGATACATTACTGATTTCCATATTATGAAACAGTGTCCTTATCTAAGTTATCAATTTCCTTTTTAAAGCCGGCGATTACCGCATCAATAACTTGATTAATTCGAACAATATCTGATTTTAATTGTTCAGGACTTCTTTTTTTATCTCGATAGTTCTCAATACTTCTAATCGTCTCTTTTAATGAAACAATTCCCGCGCCGTCTATAGTAGGTTTAATTTTATGTGCGAGTGTAGCTATAGCATCCATTTCGCCTTTTTCAAAATGCTCGTACATACGCTCTATGATTGGAGGAATAGTCTCAATAAAAATATTTAACATTCGCTTTAAGAAAGAAATATTATCACGTGCATCACGACGTAACAATGCAAGATCATACAGACTCTCTCCTACCGGCACCGGGCGTTTACGCACAGGGAAACGCTTTTTAATCGGCATTGTAAAATTCGACTTTCCTGCAAAAAGATTAATAATCTTCTTGTACAAGCTTTCTTCCTTAAAGGGTTTTACCAAGAAATCGTTCATTCCTGCCGACATAAACTGACGCTGAACTTGCTTAGTCGTATTTGCTGTTAATGCAATAATTGGTGTTTTCGATTTCTTCTTATCCTCAGAACTTCGTATTAAATAAGTAGCCTCCACTCCATCAACCTCAGGCATTTGAATATCCATTAAGATAAGATCATATTGGCGCTTATTAAAAAGCTCTACTGCTTCACGTCCGTTAGAAGCCACATCCACCATCAATCCCCAGTCTTGCAGCATAGCCTCAACGATGAATTGATTTACTCGATTATCTTCGGCAAGTAAAACACGTAATGGTCCTAACTGGCTAACGGCAAAAACAGATCTATCATCTTGCTCTTGCTCTTCAATCGCTGCTTTTTGATAGGGGATAGTAAATGTAAAAGTACTTCCTTCTCCCGGAGTACTCTCAACACCGATATATCCTCCTTGGCGTTCAACAAGGTTCTTCGAAATCGCCAATCCTAATCCAGTTCCGCCGGTAATATTAGCTAATTCAGGATTCAACTGCGTGAAACTCTCGAATATAGAATTTTGCTTTTCTGCGGGAATGCCTATACCCGTATCTTTCACTGAAAATTCTACCCACAATAAATCACCTTCTTCTTTTTTTATTCGATGCGATAAAATTATTTCACCGTGCAAAGTAAATTTAACGGCATTACTAAGTAAATTCAATAAAATTTGATTCAAACGATATGGGTCGCCGATAAGTGCCGGCATCGGAGCGCCTTCGCTCAAATGACGTAACATTAAATCTTTTTCTTCTGCCTTATAAATTTGAATTTGAACAGCAGTATCTGCGACTCTTAACGGATCAAAAATCACTCTTTCGAAAGTTAGAGTCCCGGATTCAATTTTTGCAATATCAAGAATGTCATTAATGATTACCAACAAATTTCCTGCAGTAGTACTTAACACATCAATATAACTTCGCTGAGTGGTGGATAGTTCTGTTTTTTGAAGGAGACGCGCCATCCCCAAAACTCCGTTCAAAGGAGTTCGTAATTCATGTCCGATGTTAGCCAAGAAATACTCTTTAGCACGAACTGACTCCTCCGCTTGTTGTTTAGCTGTGATTAATTCGACTTCAACTTTCTTTCGCTCGGTAATATCCAAAACTGTCCCAAACATTAATAACGGCAAGCCTCTCGAATCGAATTGTATCCTTCCTCTACCATTTATAATTTTAAGATTACCTTTAATTGTTTTAATGCGATACTCAACATTAAAATTATTTCTGGTGCTTAGAGCATTTTCAATAACGGCTTTAACTTGATCACGATCTTCTTCTATGATAGTTTCCAATAATTCTTCATATGACAATGCCGGAGCACCCGGATCGCGATCCCAAATGAGATTAGTACCGATCGACCATTCCGTTTTCCCCGAAGAGAGATCTATTTGCCAAGACCCTAAGCTTGCTAATTGTTGAGCCTCTAATAATCGTTGCTCGTTCAACTTCATTTTCTGCTCAGAAATTTCACGCTCTGTAATATCTGTAAGAGTGCCGAAAACTTTCGTTAAAACATTGTTCTCATCACGTTGTAACTTTGTAGTTACTTGCAGCGATTTCACCTCTCCATCAGGACAAACAATTCGATAATTTACAGTAAACGTATCCCTTCGTTGAGAAAGCGTAGCTGTTTTCTGGCGAACTTCAGCAGCATCTTCAGGATGGATACTAGCTGCAAATTCATCATAAGTCGGTGGACCTAATTCGATAGGACGTTTCCAAATATGAAAACACCCCGGCGACCAAGTGATTTTGTGGGTAAGCAAATCATACTCATAGCTTCCGGTCTTAGCCAACTCTTGAGCTTCATTTAATCGCTGTTCATTTAATCGAAGGATCTCTTCTATTCTTTTTTGTTCTGTAACATCTATAACGGTACCGAATAGCCGAACTACGTTTCCTTTCTCATCGCAGAAAGGCATCGCTACCGTTTTAAGTACCTTTTCTCCGGAAGGCACTACAATCCTATAAGTAACATTTGCACGCTCATTGGGTTTACTTAGAGAAAAAACCGCATTAAGCACTCTCTCAGAATCGTCGGGATGAACAAACTTTCCAATTTCATCAAGTGAAGGAGGACCTAATATTACATCTCTTTCCCATATAGGAAACATACCAATAGACCAACTTATCATTCGTGTTTCTAAGTTGATTTCCCAATTACCCGCCTTTGTTAATTCTTGAGCAATAATCATTCGTTGCTCACCGATTTTTAATAATTCTTCATTTCGTTTACGATCGGTAATATCGGTACAAATAGCAAGAACTTGTTTTTCGTTGTTGATTCCTAAAAACGGAACTTTTACTGTGTCAAAATAAATTACTTCGCCATTTTTTCTTGAGAACATTTCCTCAATTCTAATAGCAACACCACTATCAATCACACTTCTATCGACACGGTTATAGTTTAAGGCTTCTTCTTCATTATTATGAATATCTTCATTCGCTTGATTTAGCAACTCTTCGTATGTCAAGCCGAATAAGTTACAGAGTGCCTTATTCGCCAAAACAAATTTTCCGTAATAATCTTTTACGAAAATCAAATGCGGACTGGAATCAAGTACCTGACGAATAAAATTTCGACTTTCTACTAATTCATCTTTTAGTTTTTGTTGCTCGGTAAAATCAAATCCATAACCTAAAAAATGGGTGAACTCACCCGCATCATTTCTATATGGGCGCAAGCGACGAATATGGTATTTTACACCACCATCTTTTGACACCATCCTTTCATGCAATTCTATTTCTCGATCTTCCTCTTCAACTTGTTTAAAAAGTAATACACGTTTCTCTGCTAACTCAGTAGAGATTCCTTTGAAAGCACAATATTCGAAATCCGTTTTACCAATGATCCATTTTCGCATTTCAGGATCAGCAATAGATTTAGGATTAACATATACGTATCGATAATTTCTATCGAATACGACAATCTCTCCCGGTAGCTGATCAAGTAATGATCCAAAG
>ENA-UOWE01003744-UOWE01003744.1-activated-sludge-metagenome-genome-assembly--contig:-NODE-3744-length-15289-cov-6.418931_pt1 | contig 15289 bp, 14 predicted proteins | sample MGYA00249841_ERZ761562 | MGnify/ENA primary metagenome ERZ761562 (study PRJEB28883, sample SAMN05720200) | activated sludge metagenome | isolation source: Anaerobic digester | place: Japan... | reverse complement strand
CTGTTGGTGAAAGCGTAGTAGCAGAAAAAGTAGAAATTAAAACCATGAGACTCACCATTCTTAAAGGTACCATTAAGGATGCTATGACAAACAACCCCGTAGAAGCTCAAATTGAAATTATTGATAACACCAAAAACGAAGTCGTTTCAGTTAATACATCCAACAGCTCTACCGGAAAATATTTAGTTTCGTTGCCTTCGGGTAGAAACTACGGTATTGCCGTAAAAGCCGAAGGATATTTGTTCCACTCAGAAAATTTTGATATACCGTCTGCAACAGGATATCAAGAAGTTACCAAAGATATTCTTTTAAATAAATTGGCAGTAGGTCAAAAAGTGGTGCTTCGCAATATCTTCTTCGACTATGGTAAATCAACATTACGTTCTGAATCATACGCAGAATTAGATCGACTTGTAAAACTCTTAACCGATTTACCAAAATTAAAAATCGAAATTAGCGGTCATACCGACAATAAATCGTCGTTACAATACAACCAAAAACTCTCCGAATCCAGAGCCAAAGCTGTAGTTGACTATTTAATAAGCAAAGGCATTTCGGCCAATCGTTTGGAATATAAAGGCTACGCATATCTTCAACCAATTGCTACCAACGATACCGAAGAAGGTCGTCAACAAAACCGCCGTGTTGAATTTAAGGTATTAGAAAATTAATTTATGTATTTAAAAAAAAATATTGAGCTCAATGATAATCTGTTTGAAATCATTGAGCTCAATCCATATGTATTATTCGTATTTGAGCATTTAGGTTACATTGATGAGCCCAAAAATTTGACGGTAAAAAATTTTTGCAAAAAAAATAAACTGGACGAACGACTTTTTTTGTCTTTTTTAAATATCTACAATGGCAATAGCGATATCCCACCTGTTAAAGCTCAGAAAAAACATCTGCCTGTCATTGTTCAGTTTTTAAAACATTCGCATAATTATTATAAAAACGAAAAATACCCTTACATTAATAATTTATTAAACGAACTCAATAAAAAGGTAAAGCTGAAAGAAATTTCGCTGTTAAAAAAATTTTTCGAAGCCTATAAATCAGAAGTTATTGAACATCTCGATTACGAAGAAAACAATGTATTTCCATATATCGAATTTCTTATTAAATCGAAGCAAAATAATATATTTAGCACCAAATTTTCTATTAAAGACTACCAGGAACACCACAGCGATATCGAAGAAAAATTAAGCGATTTGAAAAATTTACTGATTCATCATTTAAGTGTTGGGACAAATGCTTCGCTCAAACGACAAATTATTTTCAATTTATACGAATTGGAATATGATTTACATGCTCACTCGATAATTGAAGATAAAATATTAATTCCCATCATTTCTTCTATTGAAAAATCAAATGAGCCGAACCTATAACATAGCACTGATAGAGCCGTCAGAGATTGTTGCTGAAGGAATAATTGCTTTGCTGCATAAAACCGGAAAAAATATTCAGGTTACACATTTTTTTGAATTTTCGACTTTTAGCTATAAACAAAGCGTATTAAATTTTCAGGCTTTACTAATCAACCCACTTTCGATACTTAATCTGGAAACGGAATGGAATAAATTTATCGAAAAAAACACTGATATTATCCGCATTGCATTGATATATAATTATTTATCTTCTCATCATTCTACCCATTTTCATCATGTATTTTATTTAAACCAACCCATTAGTGATTTGGCAAGAATGCTAACAGAAACAGAGCCATCCAGGTTAAAAACCGAAAATAAAGAGACCCTTTCAAAACGCGAAAAAGAAATTCTGCGTTATTTGTCGCAAGGGAAATCCATAAAAGAAATTGCAGACTTGGTTCATCTTAGCCCGTTTACGGTTTTAACACATCGAAAAAACATAAGTTCCAAAACCGGTATTAAAACCCTGGCCGGTCTTACAGTATATTCTATTAGCATTGGCTTAATCAGTATAGACGAAATGAGCGAATAAAAAGCTCTTCGGGATAAACAATTTTTTCTAAAAACAACCCCCTTGCAGCAACTGATTCGCCGGCTAAACATCGATTCTTAGAATCAATAATTCGTTCAAAATCATTTAATGAAAGTTTACCCTTGCCAATTTCTAACATGGTACCTACAATGGCTCTTACCATATTTCGTGTAAAACGGTTGGCAGAAATTGTAAAAATAAGTTGATGGCCTACTTTTGACCAGTAGCAGGTGCTGAGATGGCAAATATTATTTTTTTGTCCGCCATGTAACTTCGAAAAACTACTAAAATCGGTTATTGATAATAATTTGTTGCAGGCAGCATTCATACTGTCTATATCGAGCGATAAAAAATAATCGTATGAATATGCTAGAGCGAAGGGGCTTTTTACTGCCTGAATATAATATTTATATGTTCGTTCAACAGCCGAAAAACGTGCATGAGCGTTGTCGCTCATGAGCGATAAACCCAAAACTGCTATGTCTTTGGGCATAAATCTGTTTAATACTCCTACGGTATCGGCCAATTGCAATTCAGAATCGAAATCAAAATGTGCAAAAAACTGATGTGCGTGGACTCCTGTATCGGTTCTGCCACAACCAACCAAATCAATCTGTTTTTTTAACTTTAACGACATTTTTTCTTCCAACACAGCTTGTACACTGACGCCGTTTTTTTGCTTTTGCCAGCCATGATAATGCGAGCCATCAAATGCTATTTCGATAAAATAACGCACTTTTTTTTTTACAAACCTACACGATTTATAGTAATTTTGCAAATACCATGATAAAAGACGAGCCTTCACTCAGCGTAGTTTTTAACTTTGCTGAGAAAAAGTCGCACTTATAACTTGAATCTACCAAGAACAAATGACGTTCAAAAAATAAAATATCATTAAGCGAGATATTTTTTTATGCTACGCTAACCATATGTGTAAAATGCGATGTGATTTTTTTATTTAACAAAATTTGACTCATCATTTAAAAAATAGTTGTAAAAGATTAGAACTTAACGTCTTTTAACAATTTTATAAACTTTTTTTCAAAACATCGTTTTACTTTTGTTTCAAATTTTAAAATTACCACGATTATGAATGTTGGAATTGATATTAAAGAACTTAACGAAAAAATTCAACGCGAAAGCGAATTTGTAGATCTTATTCAAATGGAAGTGAATAAGGTTATTGTAGGGCAAAAGCACCTTGTTGACAGTTTATTAATTTCTTTATTGTCCAATGGTCATATTTTGCTCGAGGGTGTTCCCGGATTAGCAAAAACCCTTGCCATCAACACGTTATCGCAAAGTATTCAAGCAAAATTTTCACGTATTCAATTTACACCCGACCTACTCCCCGCCGACCTGATTGGCACGCTTATTTACAGCCAAAAAAACGAAAATTTTACTGTTAAAAAAGGTCCCATCTTCTCAAATTTCATATTAGCGGACGAAATTAACCGTTCGCCGGCAAAAGTACAAAGTGCTCTGCTCGAAGCTATGCAAGAACGTCAAGTTACCATTGGCGAACAAACATATAAACTCGAAGAACCATTTATGGTATTGGCAACCCAAAACCCCATAGAACAAGAAGGGACATACCCGCTCCCCGAAGCACAACTCGACCGTTTTATGCTAAAAGTAATCATCAGCTATCCTACAAAAGACGAAGAACAACGTATTATCCGCATGAACGTTTCCAAAGAATTTCCAAAAGCCAATGCAGTTATAAGTCCCGAAAACATTATTAAAGCACGCGAAGCCGTTAAAGAAGTTTATTTGGACGAAAAAATCGAGCGTTATATATTGGATATTGTCTTTGCAACACGCTTCCCGCAAGATTATAAGTTAGAAAAATTCAACGATATGATTTCGTATGGAGCATCACCTCGCGCCAGCATCTTCCTTACAATGGCTGCTAAAGCCAATGCCTTTATTAAACGCCGCGGATATGTTATTCCAGAAGATGTTAGAGCTGTTTGCCACGACGTTTTGAGACACAGAATCGGATTAACATACGAAGCCGAAGCAGAAAGTATAACTACCGAAGATATTATCAATGAAATATTAAATACCATTGAGGTTCCATAAAAACATAAAACGATGATAACATTTTTAACTTTATTAACTATCAGCATCCTTAATGTTCAGCTATCGTTTGAGCAAATGCTAGGTAAATCGAAAAAAGAGATTCAAACCATTATGAATTCTAACAGCGAATTCAATATCAACAATTTTGGCGTAAGCACCAACGACAATACACTTCGGTATTATAATGCCAAAAAAGATGTTACGCTTATTTTTTATTTCAATAATAGTCAAAATTGCATGCATATAAAATGGATAGAAGATATTGACGCTGCTGAAAAAAAGGTACAGGAACTCAATCAGAAATACAAAAAGAGCGGTAAAAACTGGACAACTAATACCAATAATAAGAATGTTATCATCGAACTCGATAAAGAAGAATACAACTACTCACTTAATTATCATTATTAAAAAATAATGAACGGTGGAAGCAAAAGAATTACTCAAAAAAGTTAGACGTATCGAAATAAAGACAAGATTATTGTCAAACCAGATTTTTGCCGGAGAGTATCACAGTGCTTTCAAAGGTAAAGGGATGACATTTAGCGAAGTTCGTGAATATCAATACGGAGACGATATTCGAAATATCGACTGGAATGTTACAGCCCGATTCAACCATCCCTACGTTAAGGTTTTTGAAGAAGAGCGAGAACTTACAGTGATGCTATTGCTCGATATGAGCGGATCTGCCAATTTTGGAACAAACAAACAACTCAAACGTGAATTAATTGCCGAATTGGCTGCCGTGATTGCGTTTTCGGCCAGCTTCAACAACGATAAAATTGGTGCAATTCTTTTTACCGATACCGTTGAAAAATTTATCCCTCCCAAAAAAGGTCGAAAACATATTTTGCGAATCATTTCAGAAGTCTTAACATTTGAACCAACATCGCCTAAAACAAATATTTCAAGTGCATTGGAATATTTCACCAACGTTGTGAAGAAAAAATCCACCGCTTTTATTATCTCCGACTTTTTTGATAAAAACTTTGAACAAGCACTCAGCATTGCCAGCAAAAAACACGATTTGGTAGCACTAAATGTTACCGATACCAAAGAAGCCGAATTATATCCGATGGGATTAGTTTATGTAAAAGACCCCGAAACCAATGAAGTAGCTCTTGTCGATACCTCACAAAAAGCAATTCGAATTGCTTACGCAAAGTGGTTCGAAGAACACAGACAATATTTAAAACAATTATTCTCCAGATATAAAGTGGATTCGTTGATGCTTTATACAGGCAACGATTATGTTAAACCTATGATGCAAATGTTTAAAATGAGATCGAAGTAATATGAGAATGAAAGTTGTTTTTTTGGGAATATGCATAGGATGGATACAATTAGTTCATGCTCAGGTTATCCAAACACAAGCTTCCATCGATCGTAACGAATGCTTAATTGGCGATCAGCTAAAGCTTACACTTACCCTTTACAAACCGAAAGATGCTCGCATCTTCTTTCCTGCTCTAACCGACACCCTTTCGAAATCGGTTGAAATTTTGAATGCTACCGGCATTGATACCGTAAAAAAAGAAAATAATCAAATTAAACTTCAGCAAACATTAACCATCACCTCTTTCGACACAGGACAAATAATCATTCCACCGTTGGCTTTCTTAATGCCGCGTGATTCATCTGCCGACACCATTTTCACCGACAGTTTGATGCTTACAGTACATCCGCTTGCCGTAGATACTGCAAAAAATAAAATATTTGACATAAAGCCTCCGCAAACAGAACCATTTAGCCTTAAAGAAATTTTGGATTATATTTTATGGGGACTTATTGCTTTATTAGTGATTGCCATCGGTATTTATATTTATTTACGCATCAAGAAAAACAAACCCATTATTCCCATACCCGAAAAACCGAAAGACCCACCCTATATTATAGCTCTACGCGATTTAGAAAAACTGAAAGACAAAAAATTGTGGCAAAAACAACTTTTCAAACAATATTATACTGAATTAACGGACATTATAAGAATTTATATCGAAGAGCAATTCAACATTCCGGCCTTAGAAAGTGTTTCGTCTGAATTAATTGAGCATTTGTCGAAACAACAGTTCGATGAAGAACTGGTTCGAAATATGAAATCACTTTTTACCACAGCCGATTTTGTAAAATTTGCCAAAGCTCAACCCCTACCCGACGAAAACGATTGGCATTATAAAAATGCGTATGCTTTTGTAGAAAAGACAAAACCTCTCGAATCGAAGAATGAAATTAAAGAAGAAGAGAAAGGAGGTAACCATGAATAATATTAGTTTTGCTCACCCACACTGGTTTATTTTGCTAATTATACCCATGCTAATGATAGTTTGGTATGCTCTTAAAAGAAACAAAACGGTTCCTACACTTATTTTAAGCACAGCCACCATTGTTCATCAACAAAAAAACAACTTGAAAATCATACTGAAGCATATACTTTTTGCCTTACAAATTATTGCCATCCTACTTATTATCGTAGCATTGGCACGTCCTCAATCGTCAAATAACTTACAAGACATAGAAACCGAAGGAATTGATATTGTAATTTCGCTCGATGTTTCGGGAAGTATGCTGGCAAAAGATTTTAAACCCGATCGCCTCGAAGCAAGCAAAGACATTGCAGCAGAATTTATCAACAATCGCCCAAACGATCGTATTGGGTTAGTAATTTTTAGCGCCACAAGCTTTACACAATGCCCTCTTACAACCGACCATGCTGCCCTCATAAATTTATTTAAAGGTGTAAAATACGGATTCCTTGAAGATGGAACCGCCCTTGGTGATGGTCTTTCAACAGCAGTTCTACGCATCAAAGAAAGCAAGGCAAAAAGTAAAGTCATCATTCTTCTTACGGACGGCGTCAATAATTCAGGTTCCATCGACCCGCTTACAGCAGCCGAAATCGCAAAAACTTATGGCATACGTGTTTATACCATTGGAGTCGGAACAATTGGGCAAGCCCCCTATCCTGTTCAAACACCTTTTGGTACTCAATTACAAATGATGAAAGTTGAAATTGACGAACCCGTTTTAAAGCAAATTGCTAATACTACCGGAGGACAATATTTCAGAGCAACCAGCAACGATAAACTAAGGCAGATTTATAAAGAAATTGACCAAATGGAAAAAACCAAAATTCTTGTTCATGAATATAAAAAGAAAAAAGAAGAATTTTATCCTTTATTATTAATAGCTTCTATTATTTTTATAACTATTTCAATATTAAATGTTTCACTGTTAAAAAAATTACCGTAATATGTTTAGGTTAGGACATCCATTTATGTTTTGGGTTATGGTAGTTGTTATACCATTATTAATAGCGTTGTATATCCTTATATATTACATAAACAAAAAGCAACTACAAGGCTTTGCCGACACAAATTTATTAAAAAAAATTATCCCCGACTATTTGTCTCCTCGTAAGCATATTAAATTTGTATTTTTTATTTTAGCCTTGGCATTCTTGCTTTTTGCAGCTTCCGATCCACAAATTGGCAGTAAATTAAGCAAAGTAAAACATAAAGGAGCAGAAGTAATCGTAGCACTTGATGTATCAAATTCAATGCTTGCCGAAGATGTATATCCCAATCGTTTAGAGGCTGCTAAAATGGCATTGGAAAAACTCATCGACCGCTTAGACGAAAACAGAATCGGACTAATCGTTTTTGCCGGCGATGCCTTTGTTCAACTTCCCATAACAAGTGATTATATATCAGCTAAAATGTTTTTATCGTCTATAAATACAGGTATGGTAAGTGTTCAAGGCACCAACATTGCTTCAGCAATAGAGATGGCTTCGAAATCATTTTCATCAAACGAAAAAGAAACCAATAAAGTACTCATCATCATCTCCGATGGTGAAGACCACGAACAAGGTGCAGTTGATATGGCAGCCGAAGCTTCAAAAAAGGGCATCATTATTCATACTATTGGCATGGGTAAACCCGAAGGCTCGCCAATACCTGTTGTCAATAAATTTGGTAAAAAGGACTACAAAACCGACCGGGACGGAAACGTAATTATTACAAAAACCAACGATGCACTGCTCCAACAAATTGCCAGTTCTGCAAATGGGGTTTATGTAAGAGCACAAAACTCCTATACCATCTTAAACGAAATTGCCAGCCGAATAGAAAAACTTTCTACCAAAGAAACCGAAGCAGAAATATATTCCGATTTCGACCATCAGTATCAATATCCACTATGGGTGGCACTCTTCTTTTTTGTACTGGAATTTTTCTTTATCGAACGAAAATCGAACAAAGGTATTTTTCAGTGGTTTAAAAAATTAACTCCGGAAAAAACCATCGCCATATTGCTCGTTTTTATTTCTGTTTCGTCATCGGCACAAAACTATAAAAAAGAATTGCGACAAGGCACAAATCTATATTTGAAAAATAAATATAAAGAATCGGAAGTTTCTTTTAGAAAGGCCTATAAACTCAACCCCAATGAATTTAAAACTCCTTTCAACTTAGGCGATGCACTTTATAAACAAGAAAAATTCGAAGATGCTGAAAAATTATTCAACGATGCTCAAACAAAAACAAAAGATGCAAAAGAACAAGCCAACGCTTATCATAACTTAGGGAACACATATCTAATGCAAAAAAAATTAGATGAAAGCATCGAAGCATATAAGAACGCTTTACGCAGAAACCCAAACGACACACAAACAAAATATAATCTTTCGTATGCTATGCTATTAAAACAACAGCAGCAACAACAACAACAGAATAAAAACCAAAACAATCAAAATCAACAACAACAACAACAACAGCAGCAACAACAGCAAAAACAAGATCAACAGGATAAAAATAAAAACCAACAACAGCAACAACAAAAACAACAAATTTCAAAAGAAGATGCAGAACGCATGTTACAAGCTCTTCAAAATGACGAAAAAAACAGACAAGACAAAAAGAAACAAGAACAACTATTGATGGGTAAACATAAAATTGAAAAAGATTGGTAATATGAAGTACATAATAAACATATTAATATTTCTTATAGTAGCTCACTATACTAAGGCACAAGATGTAAGAATCAGTGCGCAAGCACCCTCTACCGTTGCAACCGGAACCCAATTCCGTTATACTGTAACGGTTAACGCAAAACCATCAAGTTACAAAGGACCCGATTTTAACAATTTTAGTATATTAATGGGTCCCAGCACTTCATCAAGTTCAAGCATCAGCATTGTAAACGGACAAGTAAGCCAGGATGTTTCCTACTCATATTCTTATGTATTAAGCGCTGAAAAAGAAGGCAAATTCACCATTTCACCGGCAGAAGTTATTGTAAATGGGAAAACATATAAATCGAATTCTATTAGTATTGAAGTAGTTAAAGGAAATAACAATGCGTCATACAACAATCCATCTCAACGAGACAATACATCGCAACCCTCAACCGTAAGCAATGACGATGTTTTTATTCGGGTTAATGTAAATAAAAGCTCCGTTTATCAGGGCGAACAACTTATTGCATCGGTATATATCTACACACGACTAAATATTGTTGGCTTTGAAGAAATCAAATTTCCGAACATGAATGGCTTTTGGAGCGAAGACCTCGAAACCCCGAACCAAATCAACATGAAGCAAGAATACATCAACGGTCAATTATATGGCGTTGGGTTGTTGAAAAAAGTTATTTTAAGTCCACAACGTTCCGGAACATTAACCATAGAACCTGTTCAGGCAACGGTCATGGTTCAGCAACGCGTACAAAGCCGTCGGCGCAGCATCTTCGACGATTTTTTTGGAACGGTTGAAAATGTATCTAAAAAATTAGTCAGTCCCAAAATTTCCATCAATGTAAAACCACTTCCCGAAAACAAACCCCAACCTTTCAGCGGAGGTGTCGGTTCTTTCTCGCTCGAATCGCATATCGACAACACATCTCTAAAAATGAACGAAGCATTTAATTACTCGTTAAAATTAAGTGGTAGTGGCAATATTAAACTGGTTGACATACCCAAACCTAATTTCCCCAGCGATTTTGAAGTTTACGACCCAAAAACAACTAATAATTACACTACTAAAGATGGAGTATCATCAGGCTCAAAAACCATGTCGTATATTGTAATACCTCGTCATCACGGCAATTACACCATTCCGGGCTTCGATTTCAATTATTTTGACCTAAAAACAAAAACATACAAAACCATCCATATTGACGATGTCAACATACAGGTTTCACGCGATTCTTCGACCAACGCAACTGCTGTTATCAGCGAATTCGCAAAAAAAGATGTTAGCGTTCTTGGAAGCGATATTCGATATATAAAAGACAATGTAGAACCATTAACTCAGAGCCATCATTTTATATTTGCAACATCGTGGTACAAATGGACCTACCCTGTATCTCTAATTTTGCTTTTCAGTCTGCTTTATTTGCGTCGCGAACAAATTAAACAGCGAGCAAACATTATGGCTATGAAAAACAAAAAAGCCAATAAAGTAGCAAACAAACGCTTAAAAGAAGCCGCCAAACACTTAAAAGCAAATGATGAATCAAAATTTTACGAAGAAGTTACAAAAGCTCTTTGGGGTTATTTGAGCGATAAACTCATGATTCCAATTGCCGAATTTACCCGCGAAACGGCTAATGATAAATTAAAACAGAAAAATATTGATGAACTTTTACTAAATGAATTGAATACTTTGCTCGATACTTGTGAATATGCGCGATATGCACCATCGGCGATCAATGCAACAAAGCAAGAAATATTCGACCAAGCTGCAAAAACTATTCGTTCATTAGAATCACTAATATAAAATGAGGTATGAAAAGAATAATTTTAATAATAGTACTGTTTTCTACGGCATTACATTTCACAAATGCAAACGATTTTAATGTAAAACCTATATTAGATAGCGCCTTCATTGCATATAAAAATGGCAATTATCAAAAATGCATCGACTATTATAAGCAAATCGAAAAACATGGTCTTTCGTCGGCATATATGTATTACAATATGGGTAATGCATATTTTAGATTAAAACAAATAGACAACGCTATACTTTATTACGAACGTGCTTTATTATTAAATCCATCAGATGTTGATATTCTTCACAATCTGCAATACGCCAATACGTTTGTAAGTGATAAAATAAACGAATTACCCGACCCTTTTTATGTTAGTTGGTTTAAATCCATAACCAATTTGTTTTCGACCAATACATGGGCTTGGATTGCTCTTATCAGCTTTATTTTGATTTTAGTATTAACGTATCTAAATTTTTTAACCTCATCGTCATGGGTTTCTAAATCTATTAAAACAACAGCATTCGCATTTGTCTTTATTTTTGTCATCTCCATCGCCGCTGCTTATGCTACTTACCATATTCAATCAGCACATAATAAAGCAATTATATCGTCCGAAGCTGTCGAAGTAAAAAGCTCTCCCGACGAAAACGGGACGCTTCTATTTGTTATACACGAAGGCACAAAAGTTACCATAACCGACGAGTTTGAGGAATGGGCAGAAATCAGACTTCTAGACGGCAATACCGGTTGGGTAAAACAAAATAATTTTGAAAGAATTTAACAGACGATTTTTTAAAATAAAATTATAACCACCTTCTTTTCTTAAACAAGAAGAGCGTAATGCTCACCGACAAAATCATTAAAAAGATGGCAAAAGGATATCCCCATTCCCATTTTATTTCCGGTATAAAATGGAAGTTCATACCATAGATACTAGCTATCAGAGTTGGAGGCATAAATATTACCGTTGCTACCGTAAATATTTTAATTATTTTATTCTGTTCAACATTAATAAGACCAAGCACTGTATTTTGTAAATAATCTAAACGCTGAAAACTAAATGCAGTATAATCTAAGAGTGAGCCAATGTCTTTAAGCATTATTCTTACCTTATTATGCAATTCAACCGGAAACGAATCACTTTTTAAAATGGATGATAAAACGCGTTGCTTATCTACTATATTTTCACGAATAAGCATCGTATCTTCCTGATATTTCGATATTTGAACAAGCAATTCTTCCGAAATCTGATTTTGAATGAGTGTAGATGAAATAGATGCTATTTCTTTTACTATAGATTCTATTAAGTCGGCATCAAGGTCAATTCGAATTTCTAAAATGGTAAGAAAAGTATGAAAAGCATCCGAAATCCGCGTAGTAAACTCCATTCGCTTGTACATTTCTGCAAACGTGCGAAGTTCGGCATTGCGATACGAGACTAAAATGTTATTTTTTATTATAAATGAAACCGGTTCACGATGAAATTCGCTATCGTATGGAATTAAAAAGTGGGAGTTGTTAACAATAAGTTCATTCGTTTCGAAATAACGCGAAGACACCTCAATTTCTTCAATCTCCTGACGTGTTTGCAATGTTATATCACACAATTCCTCAGTTTTAATTCTTTCTTCGTACGAAGGCTGAATAAGATCAATCCACACAATACTATTTTTGGGGATTTGAGTAAGTCCATCGGTGCTTTGGTGCAACAATATTCGATCATTATCTTTATAAAAAATATTTACCATTAACTTTAAAAATTAATTGCACCTATAAAAGAGCGGGAAACGGGATTCGAACCCGCGACCCTTAGCTTGGGAAGCTAATGCTCTGCCAACTGAGCTATTCCCGCATTTTTGAGCCTCTCACGGGACTTGAACCCGCGACCTGCGGTTTACGAAACCGCTGCTCTACCGACTGAGCTAAAGAGGCGTTATGGCATGCAAAAATAATACTTTTTCTTGAATGAAAGAATAGAAAAAAGGTATGAATGTTTTTTTAATGCAACTTTTCACTAATTAGATGCAAAAATTCCGAGCGAGTTGGCTCTTTTAAAAAAGCACCCGAAAAATCGCTGGTCGTTGTAACGCTGTTTTGTTTTTGAATACCACGCATCATCATACATAAATGTTGAGCCTCAATAACAACGCCTACACCCAACGGATTTAATGTATTTTGAATGCATTCTTTGATTTGTGTTGTAAGTCGCTCCTGAACTTGTAAACGGCGTGCAAATGCATCTACAACACGAGCTATTTTGCTTAACCCTGTAATATATCCATTGGGGATATATGCCACATGAGCTTTTCCAAAAAAGGGTATCATGTGATGCTCGCACATTGAATAGATTTCGATGTTTTTAACCACTACCATTTGCTTGTAATCTTCTTTAAACTTTGCCGAATTCAAAATCTCTTCGGGGTTTAAATGGTAGCCATGTGTAAGAAATTGCATCGCTTTGGCCACACGTTCAGGTGTTTTTTCCAATCCCTCGCGTTGCGGGTTTTCGCCCACCAAACCTAATATCCAACGATAATGTTCGGACAAAGCATTGGTTGTTGATTCATTATATAACTCTATTTTTGCAAAACCCTCTTGTTCAGCGGGATCAAAATCTTCAAGATTCATAGTCGTTATTTCATAATTTTAAGCAAAGAAAAGCAATAATTTCATAACTTGAAAAAAATTAAAATTCATTTTTTCTCATTTCCACATTTTCAAATTATGTAAGGGTGCAATGTGAATGTGTGAGCTTCGACTCCGCTCAGCCTGAAGTGCAAGGAGTATTGTTTACATTTATTTACATTTTCAAATTTTTAAATTATTAAACGCACTTGTCTCGGCATTAAGACGAGAATAAACGCCAAGACAAATTTTCTTACTTCTACATTCTGATTTCTGCTTTCTTAATTCATTTTGCATTCCCTACAACAACTCTTATTGCTCCCGGTAACGACTTAAAAACAATCGGAGGATACAATAACATCGGTTCTCCATCAAAATGAGCAAAAAGTTGTTTTTCGTTTGAGTTAATTTCAAAATAGGGTAATGAATAATGTTGAATTCTATACGAACGATGAAAACAATTTAAAACCATCATTAATAGCAACATTGGTAGCTCTAACCATTTAAACGATTTAAGAACAATTAATTCCAACAATCCATCGTTTATTTTTGCATGAGGAGCAACTTTTACATTATTCCCCCACTGATTGGCATTTGCAACGGTTATAAAAAAGGCTTTCGTTTTTATTTGTTGATTTGAACTGGTTATAGTATAATATTTCGATTTATACGAAAAAAACTCCCTAAATACTGTTTTTACATATGTTTTTAGGCCTCGCGAACCTGCATGTGCAAATTTATAAGCGATGTAAGCATCAAATCCTACGCCGGCAGTACAAAAATATATTTCATTGTTCATTTGAGCCGCATCTATACTTTTAGTGGTTCCATTTAAAGCCAATGCTAATGCTTTATATGGATTCATAGGAATTTTTAAATGCCTTGCCAGTCCATTACCCGAACCTAATGGTATTATAAGCAAAGGTTCATTTCGATGCAATAAAGCTCGTGCTATTCTGTTTACCGTCCCATCGCCACCAAAAACCACAACCAAATCATATACGCCACTATTTAACTTTTCTATTACTGCGTTTCCAATATCCATTTCAGCCGTAGCCCAATACAACCAGTCAACCAAAACATTGTCGGACAAAACATCCTGAACCATTTGTTCGGGACTTATTTTTCGCTTTTTACCCGCAATTGGATTAACAACTGCTACTATTCGCTTCACCGCTTTTTTATTGCAAATCTACATGATATTTTAGTACAAACTACATTTGTGGTTAAAATCAAGATAAAATTTCAAAAAAGACTAAAATACTTTACCTTTACAACGAAAAAGAACACATGATTAACTTTTTAAAATATTGTTGCTGTTGTACTTTTTTATTTTTTTATTATTCATCAAGCTGTCAAACGTCTATCAATATGAATATCAGAAAGTCTATCTTTTCGGGAAGATTTTATGAAGAAAATCCTGTATCGCTTAAAAACGAATTAGAGCTGTATCTTTCTAAATCAAAAAGCATTTCACAAAAATTTCCCTTGGCAATTATTTCGCCTCATGCGGGTTATATTTTTAGCGGTCAGACTTCTGCCGATGCTTTTAAACAAATAAATAAAGACGCTAAATACGAACATATTTTTATAATAGCCCCAAGCCACCATGCATTAGAAAAAGGAGCTGCGGTATATAATTCCGGCGATTTCGAAACTCCTTTGGGTATAGTAAAAGTAGATCATGAATTTTGTAGTGATTTATTACAAAAATATCCTGCATTATTTCATACAAATGACCCCGCACATGAAAAAGAACATTCTATTGAAGTACAATTACCCTTTCTACAAGTATGTTTAAAAAATGATTTTAATATTGTTCCCATTCTAATTACTACCGATCAGCTTTCTG